>Ga0307373_10000276_pt1 | contig 96917 bp, 83 predicted proteins | sample OX2MG_FD_202534 | JGI IMG/M metagenome (GOLD analysis project Ga0307373, IMG submission 202534) | Soil microbial communities from Risofladan, Vaasa, Finland - OX-2 | ecosystem: Environmental > Terrestrial > Soil > Coastal area > Acid sulfate soil | place: Finland: Risofladan, Vaasa | collected...
AAGACCATAGAAGAGGCTTTTGAAATGGCACACAAAAAAGGTTTAGGCAGTTCAAGAAACGGTCGGGATTCCAACGCCCAGCGGCTCGGCGTCAAGCGCTTTGACGGGCAGATGGTCACAGGCGGATACATCCTGGTTCGCCAGCGCGGCACCCCGCTGAAGCCCGGAGACAACGTGGGCAAGGGCAAGGACGACACGCTTTTTGCCAAGGTTTCCGGCGTGGTCAAGTTTGAAGACAAGGGCCGCGCGGGCCGTTTCGTCAGCATTCTGATCCCGTCAGCAAACTGAATCCTTCGCGCGGTGGGCGAACCCCGCTTTGCGGGGCTTGCTCACCGCGTTTCTTTTATCAGGCATCACCCAGCGACCGTAAACTTCATGCTCGCCTGAGGGCGGGGTGCGGGGTATCCTTGTCTCTGGCGCTGCGAAAGAGTTTCTGATGTTTGTCGACGAAGCCAAGATCCATGTAACGGCGGGCGGTGGCGGAAACGGCTGCATGGCTTTCCGGAGGGAGAAGTACGTCCCGCGCGGCGGCCCCAGCGGCGGCGACGGCGGCGACGGCGGCAGCGTCTACCTGGAATCCTCCGCGCATCTCAACACTCTGCTGAAATTCCGCTTTAACAAAGAGTTCCGCGCGCGCCGCGCCGGCCACGGCGAAGGCTCCAACTGTCACGGCAAGAACAGCGAAGACCTGGTGATCCAGGTCCCTGTTGGAACCGTGGTTTATGACGCTGGCAGCGGCGACAAGCTGGTTGATTTTGACACCGGGGGCGTGCGCTTCCTGGTGGCCAAAGGCGGACACGGCGGGCGAGGCAACGCGCGCTTTGCCTCCTCCACCAACCAGGCTCCTCGCCGGGCCGACCCCGGCACTCCCGGCGAAGATCGCGACCTGCGCCTGGAACTGAAGCTTCTGGCGGACGTTGGCCTGGTGGGTTTCCCCAATGTCGGCAAATCCACGCTGATTTCGCGGCTCAGCGCCGCCCGGCCGCGCATTGCCGACTACCCTTTTACGACACTCGAGCCCTCGCTGGGCGTGGTGGCCTTGGGTGAAGAAGACTCCTTTGTGATGGCGGACATCCCCGGCCTGATTGCCGGCGCGCATCAAGGAAAGGGGCTGGGCGACCGCTTCCTCAAGCACGTGGAGCGCACCCGCCTGCTGCTGCATCTGATCGACGTGGCGGAATTTACAGGCCGGGATCCGACTGAGGATTACTCCGTTATTCTCGGGGAACTGGAAAGCTTCAGCCCGGCGGTTGCCAAAAAACCCATGCTGATGGTAGCTTCTCGTGTGGATGCCGCGGGCGACGGCGATCGCCTGCTGGCACTCCGCGAGTTTTGCCGGCAACAGAAACGCCCGCTCTACGAGATATCATCCGTTACCGGCGAAGGCCTCGAAGAGCTGAAACGAGCCGCCTGGGCCGGTCTGCAGGAGATCCCGCGGCTCAGCCTTTCCGAAGATTCTGTTTCTGAGTCGCATGAGTTGTGATTGGAGATTTGCAATCCGGCCCGACGGCTGGCAGGATTAACGACCGCGTGAAAATTGCTATTTTTGGTGGGGCTTTCGACCCGATTCACTCCGGCCACGTGCAGGCGGCCAAAGCCGCGGTCCGGCGGCTGCGCCTGAACAAGGTGTTATTTGTCCCGACGGGGTGCCCGCCGCATAAGACCGGGAACGGACTCATCGATTACCATCACCGTTTTGCCATGGTGGCGCTGGCCTGCGCTGAGGATTCCCGGTTTGTCCCCTCTACGCTGGAATCGCCGGAGCTGCATGCGGGTCCGAACTATTCCATCGACACGGTGCGGCGCGCGAAGCGCATGCTGAAGCCCGGCGACAGCCTGTACTTCCTGATCGGCCTCGACGCGCTGATTGACCTGCCCCACTGGAAACAGTTCCGGCAACTGCTGGATCTCACAGATTTTATCGTGGTCTCGCGGCCGGGATTCGACAGCCGCGAAGTTGAAAAGTCGCTGCCGCGCGAACTGCTCGACCAGCGGCCCCGCAGGAATTCCCGGCAGATTCGCCTGCGGCGCACCACCCTGCACATCCTGCCGCACGTGGAGGTTCCGGTGGCTTCCACCGACTTACGGAATGCCATCCGGCGGAAGCAGAGCATTAAGGGCATGGTGCCTCCGATGGTGGAAGAATATATACTGAAGGAAGGGCTGTACCTGGCAGCACACCAGCTCCATGGAGGAAAATGACGGCGAACTTGCGTGAGGCCGTCCGCGCCGCTCAGGACCGGAAGGCCGTAAACCTGACCGTGCTGGACGTTGGCAAAATCTGTTCATTTGCAGACACCTTTGTGATCTGCAGCGGCACTTCATCCCGGCACACCCGGGCGATTTGCGACGCCATCCAGGAAGAGCTGAAAAAGAAGTGGGAATTGCTTCCCGCGCACCTGGAAGGTTATGCGCAGTCGGAATGGATTCTGATGGACTACTTCGATTTTGTAGTCCACATTTTCTCCGAGAAGGCCCGCGAATTTTACGACCTCGAGAGGCTCTGGAAGGTGGCGCCACGGTTACCGGTGCCCAAGGGCTGATGGCCCGGGCCAGGCCGTTTCGTACAGGCGGCATCCGCGAGCATCGTGAATCGCAAGTGAAGGACAGTCGCCATGCGCATTCGGGTATTCTGGGAAGGCAAGACGAAAAACCCGCACCTGCGGGCGCTGATTGCCGATTACACCAATCGAATTGCCAAATTTACCGACATTGTGATTGAAGAGCTGCCCGAAACCGGAAAAAGCAGGAGCGCGAAAAAGGCTACGCCCGTGGAAACACGCATGCTGGAAAAAATGGCCGGCAGCACGCGCGTTTTTCTGGACCCCCAGGGCGCCGAGTGGAGTTCAAAGGATTTTGCCATGTGGCTGGGTGGCCAGGGAGTGCACGGGGCGAAGGGAATTGCCTTTGTGGTGGGCGCGCCGGACGGATTCTCGCCGGCCTTCCGGCAGCACGCCAGCATTCTGCTCTCGCTTTCCCGCATGACCCTGACTCACGACTGGACCCGGGCCATGCTGCTGGAACAGATCTACCGGGGATTCACCATCCTGCGGGGTTTCCCCTACGCCCGCTGAGCAGCGATTGATGTAGCGGCAAGGTTACCTTGCCACGTGGCGGCGTAAGGCCGCCGCTACTCTTAGAGAAAGGGATGTCTTTGCCTGAATCCAGAAAGGGATTGATCATCGTTTTTACCGGCCCGGGCAAGGGCAAGACCAGCGCGGCGCTGGGCACGGCTTTTCGAGCCATCGGCCAGGGACTGAAGGTATTGATGGTACAATTCATCAAAGGCTCCTGGCATTACGGGGAGTTGGATACCTGCGCGATGCTGGGAGAAGACAGGATCAAAATTCTGCCGATGGGACGAGGATTCGTCAAGGTCGGCGTGGAAAAACCGGACCCGGAAGACGTCCGCATGGTGGAAGAAGCGTGGCAATATGCAAGCCAGGCCATCGCCGGCGGAGAGTACGACATGGTCATCCTGGACGAAGTGAATTACGCCATCAGTTACAGGATGCTCGACCCGGCAGGGGTCGTGGAGACGCTGAAAAGCAAGCCGGAGATGGTTCACGTGATCCTGACCGGGCGGAACGCCCACGCCTCCGTTGTGGAGATCGCCGACCTGGTAACGGAGATGCGAGAGGTGAAGCACCCTTATCAGAAAGGCATCCTCGCCCAGCGGGGCATCGAATATTGAAAGCTGTGCCCCGCCTGATGAATACCTGCGAACGGTGCGCGGGGAAATTGGGTTTCTCATGACCTGGTTCCGAAAAGAAAAGAAGCCGCTTGAATCGCCTCTGCCGGCGGAAAAGCGCGCCCAGACGGAAGGCTTGTGGACCAAGTGCGAGTCCTGCAAGAGCATCCTCTGGAAAAAAGATATCGAACAGAACCTGCATTGCTGTCCCAAATGCAATTTCCATTTCAAGATGACCTCTGACGCCCGCCTGGCCATGCTGTTTGATGACGGCAGTTACCTCGAGCACGATACCGGCATGAGTTCTCCCGACCCCCTGGAATTCGTGGACAGAAAAAGCTATCGAGACCGCCTGAAGGCCGCTGAAATTGTGACCGGCGCAAAGGACGCTGTCCGTGTGGGCGAGGGCAGCCTGGACGGAAAGCCGCTGATCATCTGCGCCATGGAATTCCGGTTTATTGGCGGCAGCATGGGCGCCGTAGTGGGAGAAAAAATCACCCGCGCCGTCGACCGCTGCATTAAGAAGAAGCTTCCGCTGGTGATTGTTTCCTGCTCCGGCGGCGCGCGCATGATGGAAGGCACCATCAGCCTGATGCAGCTTGCAAAAATCAGCGCCGCTCTGGCCCGCTATGATGAGGTCAGGAAGCCTTACATCTCGGTGCTGACCAATCCCACTACCGGCGGCACCACGGCCAGTTTTGCCATGCTGGGCGACCTCAACATCGCCGAACCCGGGGCGCTGATCGGGTTTGCCGGCCCCCGCGTGATTGAGCAGACCATCCACCAGAAGCTGCCCGAGGGATTCCAGACGGCGGAATTTCTGCTGGAGCACGGAATGCTCGACGCCATCGTTCCGCGCACTGAGCTGAAGGCTTATCTTTCAAAAACCCTGGAATTTATGGGAGCATGGAACGCCTCCGAGCCCCGCAAATGATCGAACCCATCCCATCCCAAGCCGCCATTCCATATGCCGAATGCCTCAGCATCCTGTGGGAACGCGGGCACGAACTGCACGGCAGAAAATTTGATCTCGAAGCCATCCGGGCCATCCTCGGCGCCCTGGGCCATCCCGAACGCCGTTACCCGACGGCCATCGTGGCGGGGACCAACGGCAAAGGATCGACTTGCGCCATGCTGGCGGCCATCCTGGAGCGCGCCGGCTACCGCACCGGGCTTTACACTTCGCCGCATCTCATCCGCGTCAATGAGCGGATTCGCATCAACGGCCGGGACCTTTCAGACGACGAGTTTGCAGCCGCCTTTACGGCGGTCCACCACGCAGTGGATAAGCTGATCGAGGCACGCGTTCTGCCGCACCGCCCCAGCTTTTTCGAATACCTCACGGCCGTCGCCTTCCGGCACTTTGCGCGGGCGGCGGTGGACTTTGCCGTGCTCGAAGTGGGTATGGGCGGGCGCCTCGACGCCACCAATGTCATCGACCCGGCGGTCTCCGTCATCACCAACGTGGATCTCGACCACCAGGAATTTCTGGGCAGCACTCTAACCGCCATCGCCACGGAAAAGGCGGGGGTCATCAAGCCGGGCCGGCCGGTGGTCTCGGGGTGCGAGCATCCGGAAGTGCGCGAGGTGGTCCGGCAGAAATGCCGCGAAGCCGGAGTAGATTTGATCGAAACCGCAGGCATGGGGACCGCCCGGAATCTTTTCCACCTGGACGGCCGCTACGGCTTCGACCTGCCCATGGATGGCGGAGACCTCACGGCAATCACCCTTCAAATGTCGGGAAAATTCCAGGTGAAGAACGCTGTCATGGCGGCAACTGCGGCGGGCCAACTGGTCCGTGCAGGCTTTCACATCTCGCCGCAGGCCATCCGCGAGGGTTTGCAGTCAGCGTCCTGGCCCGGCCGGCTGGAAATCATCAGGCAGCGTCCGTTGATCCTGCTAGATGGCGCGCACAATCCGGCAGCAGCCCGCGAAGTGGCGGATTTCGTTCGAAGCCATTTTAAGGGGCGAAGGCTCCGCCTGGTTTACGCCAGCATGCGCGACAAAGCGGTGGGGGAAATCAGCAGTATTCTTTTCCCGCTGGCGGAAGCGGTTTACCTCACCCGGCCAGGCCTTGAGCGCGCGGCCCTGCCTGAAGCGATTATCGAGTCTGCGGTGTCCGCTCCCCGGCAGACCGCCATTGAGCCTGATCCGGTGCGCGCCCTCGAACGGGCCGTTGAGGCTTCCCTGCCCGACGACATCGTCCTTGTGGCCGGCTCGCTGTTCCTGGTGGGCGCCGTCAAGCAGGCCATCTCTGAAGGGCGGCTCGCGCCGGAAAACCTGGCGCCGCCGGAAGTGCTTTCGAAGCTTTACTGATCCCGTCATGGATTCCACTTCGCCGAGGCCCGTTGTGCAAACATCCAGCGGGGGCCGACTGCGGAATTTTCTCAGCTATGCCCGGTCCCTGCTCTTTACCGACCTTCTGATTTATCTCTACACGGCGGTTTGCGGAACTATTTCACTCTGCGGCTCCTTCTTTGACGCCCACGGACGCTGGCAGCACGGATGCGCCCGCACATGGTCATGGCTGATTCTCAAGACCGGCAGAATCCAACTCACGGTGGAGGGTCTCGAGAACGTCGATCCTCATCAGACGGTCATCTTCTGCTCCAACCATCCGAGCGCCATGGACATCCCCATCCTGTTCGCCAGCCTGCCTGTGCAGTTCCGTTTCCTGGCCAAGCGCGGCCTCTTCCACGTTCCCTTCCTGGGCTGGCACCTGCGGCGCTCCGGGCACATTCCGATTGACCGCGGCCGCCCGCGCGAGGCGCTGAAAGGCTTTGACCAGGCGGCGAAGAGAATCAAGGAGGGCCGCCCCGTCGTGGTATTTCCTGAAGGCAGCCGAAGCCGCACGGGCGAGATGCTTCCCTTCAAGAGCGGAACGTTCTATCTGGCCATCCTTTCCGGCGTTCCTGTCGTGCCGGTCACGCTGATCGGATCCCGCGAAGTCTTGAAGCCGGACTCACTCCACATCCGCGCCGGCCGCGTGCGGGTGATCATTCACAAGGCCATTTCAACCGCCGGACTTACCGTCCACGATGCGGGCAGTCTCTCGAAACGCGTGCGGGAAGTCATTGTTTCCGGCTTGGAGTCCGAGAAGGATTAACGGTGCCAGGCAGATTTGGCCAAATGATCCTGCGGAGCCGGGGGAGACGACAAACTGCTTCTCTCTGGGTTCTCTGCGTCATGAAAAGCACCAACACAGAGGCCACGGAGGAACTCTGTGCACTCTGTGTTAAGGCTTCTGATTCACAGAGATCACGGAGAAAAGATGCCAAAAAGAACATTTCCTCTTCGACGGACCCGCCGCGGCGGTGCAGGCGGGAGTTTTGGCTTCGTCTAAAATAACTTAAGATGCAAAGCTGGCATCCAATCTCCAATGAAGATCAGCCTTGAAAACCAGGTCGCGGTGGTGACGGGAGGCTCGCGGGGCATCGGTGCGGCCACCGTCAAGCTTTTTGCCGGGGCCGGCTGCAACGTGGTGTTCAGTTACCTGAGGGCAAGCAAAGCTGCGCAGGAGGTCGTGGACGCCTGCGGCAATTCGCCGGGCGCCGTCGTGGCCGTCCGGGCCGACGTTTCCAGAATGGCCGACGCCAGGAAGCTGATTGACAGGGCAATCCACCGCTTCGGCCGGCTGGACATTCTGGTGGCCAACGCGGGCATCTGGAATGCCGGCCCGGAGCGAATCGACGAGATCACCGAGCGTGAGTGGGACAAGATGCTTGCCGTCAATCTGAAGGGAGTTTATACGGTGATTCGGTACGCTGTGCCCCACATGATTTCGCAAAACAGAGGGCGCATCATTGCCGTCTCTTCCACCGCCGGGCAGCGCGGCGAAGCCTTTCACTCGCATTATGGCGCTGCCAAGGGCGGCGTCATCAGCCTGGTGAAGGGGCTTGCCACCGAACTGGCTCCGCACAACATTCTGGTGAACGCTGTGGCTCCCGGCTGGGTGATTACGGACATGGCCAAACCCGTGCTGGGCAGACCCGCGGAAAAACGTAAGGCGACCCGATCGATTCCGCTTGGACGCTTTGGCAGGCCTGAGGAAGTCGCCATGCCCATTTTGTTTCTGGCCTCGGAAATGTCAACCTATATGACCGGAGAAATCATCAATATCAATGGAGGGAACGTTCTCTGTGGGTAATCGAAACATAACCGTCATGGGAATTGCGGCCTGCGCAACCTGCCTTGTCATGCTCACTCCGGCCGGGACGGCCGCCTCTTTCGGCGGGCAGCAGAAACCGGCGCAGACACCTTCAACTGCATTGCCTTCGCGCATCAGTCCCAAGGCCCTGGAGCTTCTCAACCACGCCATCGAGGCGCTGGGCGGGCCGGCCTTTCTGGACTATAAGAGCCTTGCAACCTCGGGGCGGGTGTTCGGCTTTTCCAACGGCCAGATGGCCGGCGTGGAGCCCTTCAAGAGCACCTCTGTGCCGCCCGACAAGCGGCGTTTCACCTACGGCAAGAGCAAACCCGTCACCCTGATCAACAACGGCCAGGAAGCCCTGGAACTGGACCAGTACGGCCTGACCCATCAGCTCCCTGACCAGGTCGGGGAATGGAAAATTGCAAACCGCTACAGCCTGGACCATCTCTTTCGCTCGATCATCAAAGAAAGCGGCGTATTGGTCCTCGATCACGGTGTGGACTTTGTGGCCAACCAGCCTGCCTACGTGATTGAAATCATCGACGCCCGGGACGTCCACGTCCAGGTTTATCTTCGCAAATCCAGCTACCTTCCCTTGCGCGTCACCTACCGGGTCCCGAACTCCAGCATACAGGACTGGGATGAATACACCGACGACTACAACGATTACCAGCGCTTCGACGGCATCATGACGCCCATGAATATCGCCCGTGAAAAGAACGGCGAGCGGGTCGGCGCGGTCTACAGGAACAAGGCCCGCTACAACGTGGACGTTCCGGCAAACTATTTCCAGCCCTCCCGGTGACAACCAGCACCATCTGCTATAATGACGGGCGGAGGACATTTGGCACGCCAACGACTCATCAGATCGACAACAGTTCTTTGCGTTCGCCGCAACGGCAGCCTGGTGATGGGCGGTGATGGCCAGGTCACGATGGGCGAAAGCGTCATCAAGCACAAGGCCAAAAAGATCCGCCGTCTCTTCAACGACAAGGTGCTGGCCGGATTTGCCGGCAGCACAGCAGACGCCTTTTCACTGTTTTCACGCTTCGAGACCAAACTCGAGGAGTACCACGGCAACCTCGGCAGGGCCGTTGTGGAGCTGGCCAAGGAATGGAGAACAGACCGCGCCTTGCGCCACCTGGAAGCGCTGCTGCTGGTTGCGGACAAGGACGCCACCTATCTCGTGAGCGGCACTGGCGATGTGATTGAGCCGGATGACGGCATCGTGGGAATCGGCTCCGGGGGCCCTTACGCCGTCTCCGCCGCGCGCGCCCTCGTAAAACACACCAAAATGACCGCCCATGACATCGTCAAAGAAGCGATGAGTATCGCCGGGACGATCTGCATTTTTACCAACGACCAATGCACCATCGAGGAGCTTTAATGCTCCCGGACCCAAAGGAAGCTGGAATGGTTTTCTATTTGCCTGAGAGTATTGAAACGGCCACCATGCTGGACGAACTGACCCCGCGCCAGATCGTCGCGGAACTCGACAAACACGTGGTGGGCCAGAAAGAGGCCAAGCGCTCCGTCGCCATCGCTCTGCGCAACCGCATGCGCCGGCAGAAACTTTCCGCCGAACTGGCAGAGGAAGTTCTGCCCAAAAACATCATCATGATCGGGCCCACGGGCGTGGGCAAAACGGAAATCGCCCGCCGCCTGGCCCGCCTGGCCAATTCGCCCTTCATCAAGGTGGAGGCCTCGAGGTTTACAGAAGTAGGCTATGTCGGGCGCGACGTGGAGTCCATGGTCCGCGACCTGGTGGAAATTTCCATCGACATGGTGCGCGAGGAAAAGATCGAGGAAGTGGCGGAAAAGGCCGAAACCAACGCCGAAGAGCGCCTGCTTGACCTGCTGCTGCCGCCGCCCCCTCCTCCCCACGGCGACAAAGCCCAGTCTGATGACGGCTACCGCACGGCGCTGGAACAGTTCAAGCGCACCCGCGAGAAGCTTCGGGCCCAGCTGCGCGAAGGCAAGCTGGATGGGCGCCAGGTGGAAATCGAAACACGGGAGAAGAGCTTCCCGGCCTTTGAAATCATCTCCTCGCAGGGCATCGAGGAGATGGACATCAACATCAAGGACATGCTCCCCGGCCTGTTCGGCCAGCGCAGCAAGAAGCGCCGCATGCCGGTTTCCGAGGCCATGGAATACCTGATCCAGGAAGAAGAAAACAGGCTGATTGATATGGAGCAGGTGACTCGGACCGCGGTGGAGCGCGCCGAGCAATCCGGCATCATCTTCCTCGATGAAATCGACAAGATCGCCGGGCGCGAGCGCGGCGCCGGTCCCGATGTCAGCCGCGAGGGCGTGCAGCGCGACATCCTGCCCATCGTCGAAGGCACCACGGTCAACACGCGCTACGGCATGATTCGCACGGACCACATTCTCTTTATCGCCGCCGGCGCTTTCCACGTCAGCAAGCCTTCGGACCTGATCCCCGAACTCCAGGGCCGTTTTCCCATTCGCGTCGAGCTCCATTCGCTGAACGTGGATGACTTTGTCCGCATCCTGAAAGAACCGAAAAGCGCGCTGGTCAAGCAATACGTGGCTCTGCTTGAAACCGAGGGCATCAAGCTTTCGTTCACCGACGACGCTCTGGATGAAATCGCCGGCTTCGCCGCCAAAGTGAACGACCACACGGAAAACATCGGCGCCCGGCGTCTCCATACGATCATGGAAAGGCTTCTGGACGAAATCTCATTCGAGGGCCCCGACCTGAAAAAAAAGACGGTGCGGATTGACGGGGCCTACGTTAAGAAACAGCTCGCGGAAATTGTGAAGGATCAGGATCTCAGTCGCTACATTCTGTGAACTTTCAATTGCGAACGGCCGATTCCGGCGGTAACGCCGCCACACCTGCCATCCACAAAGCCAGGCCACTTCCCTTCCGGGGCTGGCAGGGGGCTCTGCGTCTGATGTTACTCGCCACGCTCGCGGCCCTCTTTTCCGGTTGCGGCGTGCAGGCGCCGCCCCAGCCTCCGCGCCTGGAAATTCCGCGGACGATCAAGGACCTCACGGCGACCCAGATTGGCCGCACCGTTCACCTCACTTTCAGCAGGCCCGAACTGGCCACCGACGGCGAAAGACTCAAAAAGCCGGTTACGGTCAACATTTTTCGTGCCGCGACTCTCCCGGGCCGGCAGCCCGAATTGCCTGACGCCAGCGGTGCGCCCTGGCTTACGCTCAGCCCGAAACAGCTTGCCGGCTTCACCCGCTCCGGCAAGGTTGATTACCCGCTTCCATTTTCAATTCAGCAAATCCGCCAGCAACAGGGCTCCACTTTTTCCTTCGCGGTGATTGCCCTGACGCACGGCTTCCGCGGGCATCCCCACAGGAGTGAACCCTCCAACGTGGCCCGGGCCACCCTGCTGGACGCCACGGGACCGGTGATGAATCTTGTGGCGAAAGCCTCCCAGAACTCGCTACTGATCACCTGGGAAGCGCCGGCTGAAACCCTCACCGGGGTTCCAGCCGCGCACCTTTCCGGATATCGCGTTTATGAGAGTATGAGTGGCAAGCCCGATTCCTATAAGCTGGCGGGCAAGGCTGCTTCCAACCAATTTGACGAGAAGACTTTCCAGTTCGGCCAACAGTATTTTTTTTGGGTCGACGCTATCACCACGGTGGGCACGGCCACGGCGGAAAGCGCGCCGTCCGCGCCGGTCAGCCTTACGCCGCGCGACGTGTTTCCTCCGCCTGTCCCCACGGGCCTCACCGCGGTGAATGCCGCGGGGGCGGTCGATCTGTTGTGGAACGCCAGTTCCGGGCGCGACCTCGCCGGCTATAACGTTTATCGCAGCACGGAGGGCGGACCGTTCCAGCGCATCAACAAACAACGGGTGCCCACGCCGATCTGCCACGACGCAAAGGTCGAGCCCGGCCACCGCTACGAATATGCCGTGACGGCAGTTGACCTCACCGGAAACGAGAGCGGGAAGTCGGAACCCGCAAGTGTCACCACGCCATCCTCCGCAGCGCAGTAAGCGGGAGCCCAGGCGCTGCCGGGCGCAAAATGGTATAATTCCGCCGGATCGCGAGTGGCACCAGATTTTGGCCTGAGATTCCTGCAGTAGGCACCCGCAGTTGAAGAGGTGAAACAGGCGGTGAAAACCTTGTCGCCCCTTGAGATGGGGCTGATCGCAGGCGCGGTGCTGGTTCTCATCGGCGCCGGCCTCTTCGCTTATCTCAAGCTGCTCCGAAAGAAAGATCCCGCTGAGCTTGAGCGCCTCCGCCGGTTGTGGATGGGCCGAACGGGCCGCATCGTCGCCGGCGAAGTCACCGGCCTGATTGAACCGGAAGGTGAAAACACGGCGCTGCTGCTGGTGTACCGCTATGACATTGCGGGTGTCACCTACGAGGTGACACAGGACGTCTCCACGATGCCGGTGGTTGCCTCGCAGGCTACCCACATGGTTGGCAAGGGCATCAGCGTCAAGTACGATATGAAGCATCCCAGCAATTCCATCGCGATTTGCGAAGAATGGTCGGGACTCCGCGGCATCAGCGCCGGGGAGCCGGAGACCGAAAGTGCGCCTGCAAATTCAGCGCGGGCGACGAAAAAACCTGAAGGAACCTTGTAGCGCGGTCCAGCATCACCGGGTACCGGCTTTGAATAAGCCGGCCCCCGCAAAACGCCGCTATCATTCCGAATTTTGAGGCCTGACTTTTGAAACTTGAAGAAAAACTCGAGGAACTCCGCAGGCGCCGTGCTCAGGCTGAAGCGGGAGGCGGCGAGCGGCGCCGCGCCAAACAGCACGCGGAAGGCAAGCTCTCCGCCCGCGAACGGCTGGAGCTTCTCTTCGACGAAGCCACCTTTGAGGAGGCCGGCGAATTCGTCGAGCACAACTGCCGCGACTTCGGCATGGAGGCCCAGCGCATTCCGGGCGACGGCGTCATCACCGGCTACGGCCTCATCAACAACCGCCTGGCTTACGCCTTTGCCCAGGATTTTACGGTTTTCGGCGGCTCGCTCAGTGAATCCAATGCCGCCAAAATCTGCAAGCTCATGGACCTGGCCCTGAAAGTGGGAGCCCCGCTCATCGGCCTCAATGATTCCGGCGGCGCGCGCATCCAGGAAGGCGTGGCCTCGCTGGCCGGCTATGCGGACATCTTCCTGCGCAACACTCTGGCTTCCGGCGTGGTTCCGCAGATATCCGCGGTCATGGGACCCTGCGCGGGCGGGGCGGTTTATTCGCCCGCCATCACGGATTTCGTTCTGATGGTTGAAAATTCCAGCTACATGTTTGTGACCGGCCCCGATGTCATCCGCACCGTCATGCACGAGGACGTCACCAAGGAAGACCTGGGCGGGCCGCGCACACACAGCGCCACCAGCGGCGTTTCCCACTTCGTCACCCGCGATGATCCCGAATGCCTGGCGCTGGTGCGCGAACTGCTTTCCTTCATGCCGCAGAACAACCGCGAAGACCCGCCCTTTGTGGAAACAAAAGATCCCGTGGACCGCCGCGACGCCGAGCTCGACAGCCTGATTCCCGCAGAGTCCGACAAACCTTACGACATCAAGGACCTCATCCGCCGGGTGGTGGACGACGGCTACTTCCTGGAGGTCCACGAGCGGTTTGCCGGGAACCTGGTGGTGGGCTTTGCGCGAGCAGGAGGCTATAGCGTGGGCATCGTGGCCAACCAGCCGGCGGTGCTGGCCGGATGCCTCGACATCGACGCCTCGGTCAAAGGCGCCCGCTTCGTGCGTTTCTGCGACGCCTTCAATATTCCGCTGATCACCTTCGAAGACGTTCCAGGATTCCTGCCCGGCACCCAGCAGGAATTCGGCGGCATCATCCGCCACGGCGCCAAGCTGCTCTACGCTTTTGCCGAGGCCACTGTGCCCAAGCTTACCGTCATCACCCGCAAGGCCTACGGTGGGGCCTATTGCGTGATGTCGTCCAAGCACATCCGCACCGACGTCAACCTCGCCTATCCCACGGCCGAAATCGCCGTCATGGGACCGGAAGGCGCCGTCAACATCGTCAACCGGCGCGAACTGCTTAAGGCCAAAGACCCGGAAATAATTCGCAAGCAGAAGGCCGAGGAATATCGCGACCGATTCGCCAATCCCTACATCGCCGCCGAGCGCGGATACGTGGACGCCGTCATCGCCCCGCGCGATACCCGCCCGCGCCTCATCCGCGCCCTGCGCATGCTCGAGAACAAGCGCGACACTCTGCCCCCCAAAAAGCACGGCAACATCCCGCTATAGCGCCGCATACGATCTGATATACTCAATCCGGAGAAGCTTTATATGGAACGGGAATTCACCGCGGTCATCAAGAAGAGAGGACGCTGGTACGTCGCCTATATCGAAGAAATTCCGGGTGTGAATACCCAGGGGAAAACTCTTGCTGAAGTTCGAGAAAATCTTCGGGAAGCCCTGCAACTGGTCCTTGAAGCTAACCGTGAATTAAGAGCGGAACCCCCATTGTCCGGCGCTCGGCGTGAGCCCATCACGGTCGAGGTCTAGGGCTCAGGTGAAGCGACGCGACCTGATTCGGCACCTTACCGAACAAGGCTGCAAACTACTTCGGGAAGGTGCAAGACATTCTGTGTACCTCAACCCCCAAAACAACTTCACGTCCACCGTTCCGCGGCATCGGGAGGTCGATGACTTCCTGGCCCGCAAGATCTGCCGGGATTTGTCCATCCCTCCTCCCAAATAGAAATGCAGTCCCCAGCCCTCGCCCGCCTGCGGGAGTGGGTTGACCCCGCCGTGGCGGGGCAGGTGAGGGTTTCATCGGACGCGAGCGCGTGTATAATCAGGTTTTCAGAGGATGCTCCGACAACCTTGGCCGGTGGTCACGGACCGCCGCCACATCGGGGGAACGTTTGTTCAAAAAAATTCTAATTGCCAATCGCGGAGAGATTGCGGTGCGGGTGATGCGCACCTGCCGCGAGATGGGCATTCGCAGCGTGGCGGTTTATTCGGAGGTTGACCGCAAGTCGCTGCACGTACGTTACGCGGATGAAGCGCTGCCCATCGGCCCCGCGCCCGCCGTTGACAGCTACCTGCGCATTGACCGCATCATCGAGGCTGCACGGCGCACGGGCGCGGAAGCCATCCATCCCGGCTACGGGTTTCTGGCCGAGAATCCCGATTTTGCCCGCGCCTGCCGCGACGCAGGCATGGTCTTTATCGGGCCCACGCCCGAGGCCATGGAACTGATGGGCTCCAAGACGGCGGCCCGGCGCCTGGTGATGAACGCCGGCCTGCCGGTGATTCCCGGCACCGACGCCAACCTCGACAGCTTTGAAGAAGTGGTCCGCATAGCACGCCAGATCGGCTTCCCCGTGATGCTGAAGGCTTCAGCAGGCGGCGGAGGCAAGGGGCTCCGGATGGTGGGGAGGGAGGAGGAACTCGAGTCCGCTTACCGAAATGCCCGCTCGGAAGCGCAGAACGCTTTTGGCGACCCGTCGATCTATCTCGAAAAGCGCATCGAACGGGCGCGGCACGTGGAGATCCAGCTTCTCGGCGACACCCACGGCAACCTGATTTATCTCGGCGAGCGCGAATGCTCGTTGCAGCGCCGACACCAGAAAGTCCTGGAGGAATGCCCTTCTCCCATGCTCGATGCCGACCTGCGCCGCCGCATGGGCGAAACCGCGGTGCGCGTTGGCAAGCTGGCCGGCTACACCAACGCCGGAACGGCGGAGTTCCTGGTTGACCCGGAGCGCAACTTCTATTTCCTGGAAATGAACGCCCGGCTGCAGGTGGAGCACCCGGTCACGGAAATGGTGGTCGGCATTGACCTGGTAAAGGAACAGATCCACATCGCCGCCGGCGCACGCCTCGAGTGGCGGCAGGAGGACGTGCAACTGCGCGGCGCGGCCATCGAGGCCCGCATCTACGCGGAAGATCCCGCGCGGGGCTTCTTCCCTTCTCCCGGGCTCATCACCCGCCTGGCCATTCCGTCAGGGCCCGGCGTCCGCAGCGACAGCGGCGTCTACCAAGGCTGGCGAGTGCCGCTGGAATACGATCCGCTGCTGGCCAAGCTGGTGGTGTGGGGAACCGACCGCCGGCAGGCCGTGGCCCGCATGCGCCGCGCCCTGAGCGAATATGAAGTGGCCGGCCCCCAAACCAATCTGCAATTCTTCCGGCAACTGCTGGCGCACCCGGAATTTGTGGAGGGCCAACTCGACACGGGATTTATTGACCGCATGCTGGCCGAAGGCACGCTGAAAATTCCGCCGCCGCCGGAACTGCGGAGCGTGGCCATTCTGGCCGCCGCGCTGGAGATGCGCAGGCAGCAGGAATCGCGCCGCGCCGGGGAACGGCCGAACGGACGTGCCTCGCGATGGAAATCCGCGGGCCGCGCGGAGGAATTGAACCACTGGCCCGGGCGGTAATCCAGGCAAAACAGGACCCTCATGAACTTTGAAATCGAATTACGCGAAGACTCACAGAGCAGCGAGCACCGGCTCTCCATCGAGCGCCCGTCCAGCGGCGAAGACGGCGCCGGCAAGCCGCTGTTCTCAATTGACGGCAAACCGCTCGAGGCCGACTGGGCCGAAATCCGCCCCGGGCACTATTCGATTCTGATCGATGGGCAGTCCTGCGAAGCCCGCGTCCAGCCCGCGGCAGACAGCCCTCCGGGCCAGCCCGACGCCTGGATGGTCAGCATCGCCGAGTACGATTTCCGGGTCGAAGTTCGCGACCCGCGCCGGCGCCGGTTCGCCGGGCAGGCAGCCGCGCACGACGGCCCGCTCGATGTGCTGGCGCCCATGCCAGGGAAAATTGTCGGCGTGCTGGTAGGGCCGGGGCAGCAGGTTGCGCAGGATCAGGGCCTGGTGGTGATTGAAGCCATGAAGATGCAGAATGAACTGCGCGCCCCGCGCGCCGGGCGCATCACCCAGGTTGACGTCCAGGAAGGGATGGGGATTGAAGCCGGGGCGCGGCTGCTGCGGCTGGAATAGCCATAGCCCCGGCAGCAGACCTACTGATACTCTTTCACAATCTGCGCCGCCAGCAGGTTTTTCACCTTGGCGCTGTCCCGCAAATTTTCAATATAGGCGGCCTTCAGCAACTGTTCCTTTTCATTCTGCAGGGTCTTGCGAATCTGGCTCTGCACCTTGGGATCGTCCTCCGGGTGCTGCCCGGCCTTTTCAATGCCCAGGAGTTTGATGATGTGGTAGCCGCTTCGCTGGGAGGTGATGATGGGGGAAATTTGCCCCGGCTTCAGCCCCTTCACCACACGCGCCAGATCCGGGTTCGCTGACAGCGCCGATTCCGGTACAAAACCCATGTCGCCGCCGCTCATGGAGGTGGCCGGGTCCTCGGAATAGTTCTGGGCCACGGTGGCAAAGTCCTGCCCCGAACGAAGCTGGGCATAGAGGGCCTGAATCTTCCGCTGCGCCATCTCGGGGGTTTTGGCGTCGTCGTTTTTCAGGTTGTGAACTTCGTTGCTGGAGCCCGGGGTCACCTGGATCTGGGCCAGATGATACTCGGTTTCAGGAACGTCGAAGGAAGCCTTGTTTCTCGCGTAATAGGCCTGGATGTCAGCCTCGCTCACCGAAACGCGGGAGTTGATGTCGCGGTTGATCAGCTTGTTCACGGTGAGGGAGGTGCGCACTTCGTCGCGAAGGTCGTCTTCAGTGATGCCGCGGTCTTTCAGTTTCTGCTCGAACTGCTGCTGCGAATAAGGGCTCTTCAATTGTCCCATCTTGGTGTCGATTTCAGACTCGGAAACGGTGATACCTGAATGAGCGGCGTGGGCCATCAGGATCTGGTTATTGATCAGCTCATTGAGGATGTTGAGTTTGTAGCTGAGCGCCTCTTCCCGGTCGCCCGCCTGGTCCGTAGAGCTGACACGGCTGCGGTAAATCTTCTCCACCTGGGACCGGTAGATGGGACGCCCGTCAACCTGCGCCCAGACGGTGCCGGAGCCCGAGGGCTTGCTCTTGCAGGCCGGCATCAGCAGCATGATTCCTGCAACCGCCAGCAGGCAGACGGCAGCGGCGGGAAACCGGCGGACAGGTCCGCCGTTTGCAAGACTGCGAAAGTTGGACCGGGCCTTGCGCCACTTCCATCCGTTTGAGGCAAAGAGGCGGTAGGCAACACCGCGTACATCTGATAGAATTAAGGACTGCGTATTCAAGATATTGTCCATTTCTGAAGGAGTTTTTGATGGCGCGTCGATGCGAAATTTGCGGCAAAGGCCCTAGTTACGGAAATAACGTGAGCCACGCTCACAACACCTCCCGGCGAAGGTGGAACCCCAATCTCCAGCGTGTTCACGCCGTCGTGAACGGGGCCCGGAAAACCCTGCGCGTCTGCACGGCGTGCATCCGTGCCGGCAAGATCATCAAAGCGGCCTGAGGGCTGTGGCCGGCTGAGCAGCGTCCTCAAAGACCGTCGTCTGGCCGGAGGAGCCGCCAGGCAGCCCAGGCGCCTCCCAAAAGGGCGGCAGATTTTCTTCAACCTTTCAACCAGCAGGCCAGTTTTCACTAAACAAACCCTTCCCCGGCGGGGCCGAGGTCCGGAACCCCGCCCACTCAGGTCCTCTGCACGCGCTCAACCCGGTAAACGCCCTCAATTTTCCGGAGTGATGACACTATCTTTTCCAGGTGGGTCTTGTCAACGATGTCTACGGTAACATCGATGAAAGCCTGGTTATCGCCGGTCCGTGTTTCAAGGTTCTGGATGTTTGACCGGTCGCCGCTGATCACCGCGGTGATCTCTGCCAGCATGCCCTGGCGGTCCGTGGTCAGCAGGCTCAGCCGAACGGGGTAAAAGGTATATTTGGGACCCTTCCACTCCACCTCGATGCGGCGTTCGGCATCGTACATCAGGTTCTGGACGTTCGGGCAGTTGATGGAATGGACGGAAATCCCCTTGCCCCGTGTAATGTATCCCACAATCTGATCGCCGCGAATCGGATTGCAGCATTTCGCCCGGTAAACCATCAGGTCGCCATGTCCGTGCACCTGGATGGCGGAGTCGGACCGGATGCCCAGCACACGTTTGAAGGTGCTGGTCAGACGCGACGACTGGCCGGGATCGTTGCCCGTATCCGGACTGAGCTTTGCGAGGATGTGGCGCGCCGAGTACTTGCCAAAGCCGATGCCGGCCAGCAGGTCGTCCGCGAGGCTGCAGCCGTATTCCCTGCCCACGCGCTGATAGTCTTCGGCGGAGATCTTTTTCAGCACGATGCCGCGCTTTCGGGCCTCTTTCTCAAGCAGCTTCCTGCCAATCTCCAGCGCCTGTTTGCGCTGCTCAATGTTAATCCAGTGCTTGATCTTGTTCCGCGCGCGCGATGTCTTGGTGTGCGCCAGCCAGTCGCGGCTGGGGCTCTGGGCGGCCTGGGTGCTGATCTCAACGATGTCGCCATTCAGCAGCTTGGTCTTCAGCGGCACCATGCGGCCGTTGACCTTGGCTCCGACGCAGCGGTTGCCGATCTCGGTGTGGATGGCGTAGGCAAAATCGACGGGAGTGGCCTCCCGCGGCAGGACGATCACTTTGCCCTTGGGAGTAAAAGTGTAAACCTCCTGGGGATAGAGATCGATCTTGAGGGTGGAGAGGAAGTCGTTGGAGTCCCGCATCTCCTTCTGCCATTCCACCAGGTGCCGGAGCCAGGCAAAGCGCTCGGCGTCCTGGACGGTCGTCCCGTGTCCGTCCTTGTACTTCCAGTGGGCCGCGATGCCTTCCTCGGCCACGCGGTGCATCTCTGCGGTGCGGATCTGGACTTCAAAGGGCTGGCCGTGCGGGCCAATCACGGACGTGTGGAGCGACTGATAAAGGTTGGGACGGGGGATGGCGATGAAGTCCTTGATTCTGCCCGGAACCGGCCGCCAGGTGTTGTGGATGACGCCCAGCGCCGCGTAACAGTTCTTGACGTCGTCGGTGATGATGCGTACCGCCAACAGATCATAAACCTGCTCGATAGCGATATCCTGCCTCTTCAGTTTCTGCCAGATGCTGTAAAGCCGCTTGATCCGGCCCTCGATCCGCGTGGGGATCGAGTTCTCTTTCATCTTGGCTTCCACCTGGCCCTTGACCTCGGCAAGGAAATGCTCGTTGACCTTTCGCCGGCCCTCCACGGCTTTCTTCACTTCCAGGTAGGACTCCGGTTCCAGGTGCCGGAAGGCCAGGTCCTCAAGCTCCCCACGGATTTTCCCCATGCCCAGGCGGTGGGCGATGGGCGCGTAAATCTCAAGCGTCTCATGGGCGATGCGCTGGCGCTTTTCAGGAGGCAGGTGTTCGAGCGTCCGCATATTATGCAGGCGGTCCGCCAGCTTTACCAGGACAACCCGAACGTCGTCCACCATGGCCAGCAGCATCTTGCGGAAGTTTTCCGCCTGCTGTTGCTCAGGGCTCAGGAAGTGGATCCGGCTGATTTTGGTGACGCCTTCGACAATGTGGGCGACTTCGGGCCCGAATTGTTCCTCCAGCTTCTCGACGCTGGTGGGCGTATCCTCGACCACATCGTGCAGCATTCCGGCCGCCAGACACACCGTATCCAGGCGCAGCTCGGCAAGGATGTTCATCACTTCCAGGGGGTGGGATATGTAAGGCTCGCCGGAAAGGCGCTTCTGGCCCTGGTGTTTCTCCAGGCAAAGGCTGTAGGCATTGCGCAGCACGGCAAGATCGTCGCCGGGCCGATAGGCCTCGACCTTTCTGAGAACGCTTTCAAACTGCGTCATCGTCACCTATTCCATTCTAGGCCACAGCAGTTCCGGTGTTCAAGCAGGCCAGGCGCATGGCTTCGCCAGGGGAGGGTGCGCACCAGGCCGTCCGGCAGGCACAAAGCGGCGAGCCGAAGGCTGCTTCCAACCTGCCAGGGGTTCCCGGGCAGCCGCGCGCCGGGGGCAAAAGCCGGCCCGGCCGCCACCAACAAAAAAGCCCTTCGCCTCTTGAACATGAAGCGAAGGGCCCCTTCTTAGCTGCGGACTGGATGCGGAAGGTTATGATCCCTGGGACGATGATTTCGCAGGCGCAGCATTCCGGAGTTCCATAGCTTTCTGTTGCCAGCCGTCGGCCTCCTTCAGGTCTGCCTGGCGGTCCGCATTGCTTTTCTCAATGTCAGCCTTCTGGCGGTACAACAGGTTCAAGTAGGCCATGCTGTTGAAGTCGTTGGGTTTCAACTCCAGCGCCTTATTGAGAACATTAATTCCCTCTTCGACCAACTTGGCGTTCTGTTCCTCCAGCTGCGACCTGTACTTCTCAGGCAGGGCAGGAAGGTTGCCCTTCTTATCCGGCATCATGAGATTCAGGTCCTTGCGAACCTTGCCGTCGGCCTGGAAAGACTGCGCCCAGTCGATCACCCCGATCCAGTAATAAGGCTCAGGGTTATTGGGTTCAATGTCGATGCGTTTTCGCTGGAAATCCTTGGCCTTTTCAAAGTCCTTCATGTTGTAGTAAATCTGCCCGATGCTGGCCAGCGCCGTGGTATTTTTTGAATCCATCGTCAGGACGTTTTCAAAAGCATCAATCGCCTGCTGCCCGGTCTTGAGATTTTCGGGTGAGTCACCCCCTGGAATATACTGCTGGGCATAGGCGGTGGCGAGGTACAACCGCGCATTGACCAGCGAAGGGTCCAATTGAATCGCGATCTTAAAGTGCTCAATCGCATCCTGGAACTTCCCGTTGCTATAGGCGTCCACTCCCTTGTGGAGCTGGTCTCGAGCTTTGAGCGCGCTTAAGGCACTGCAGCCGCCCGCCACGACCGCCAGCAACAACACCGCGCACAATGGCGCCAGCTTGTTACGTCGCATCTTCCATCCTCCCTAGGTCAATAATTTACAGAGTCGCCGGACGCTACTGCTGCGCCTCGATCGCCTTGGTAATCAGCCCGATCTTGTCGGCTCCGGCGCCCTTTGAAATGTCAATCAGCCTGGCTACGTCCTGGAAAGGCAGCTTCGGTTCACCCTTAATGAACAGAATATGGTCATTACGGTTCTTGAAGATGTCCACCAGGCGCTGTCCCAGGTCCGCAATCGCAACCGGAGTCTGATTGATGCTTACGTTCCTGTGAGTGTCGATAGACACCACAATGGTTCTCTCCATCACGTCCTTATTGATTTTCTGGTTCTTGTCCGGTTTGGGGACAAGCGCATCCAGGCCCTTGGGGGTCAAGGGCGTGATGATCATAAAGATGATCAGCAGCACCAGCAGAATGTCGATGAAAGGCGTCACGTTCAGGTTCAACATGGTGCCGCCACTCTTGCCGCCAACGGCTATTGACATATTAATATGCTCCTTCAGCCGGCCTGGGGCCGGCGGTTCTTGATCAGGACGTCACGGAAGGGCTGGTTGGAGCGGAACGTTCACGTTGGGCTGCACCTCTTCGGTCAGCAGGCCCAACTGCTCAATCCCAGCCGCACGGACGTTATCCACAACAGAAACCACGGTCCCGTATTCCGCCCGCGAATCACTCTTGATAAAAACCACCTTGTTCAACTTGTTCGACATGAGGTCTTCGACCTGCTTGGTGATGTCAGACATGGCAACAGGTTGAGCATTCAGGAAGATTTTACCATCCCGCGTGACTGCCAGCTCTACAGCATCCGTCTTTTCGGCGTCGGGCATCTTCCGCGGGTTGTGAGTTTTCGCCAGATCAACAGAAACGCCTTTCTGAAGCAGAGGGGTGATCACCATAAAAATGATCAGCAACACCAGCATGACGTCCACCATCGGCGTCACGTTGATATCCGCCAGCGTATCCAATGCTCCGCGTTTCGGGGCCATTATTTCCTACCTCCGGAGCTCTTGATGAAGTAATCCACCAGTTCGGACGAGGAGTTGTCCATTTCCACGTCAAAACCCTCAATCTTGTTGGTGAAGTAGTTGTAGAGCCACACGGCCGGGATGGCGACGAACAAGCCGATAGCGGTGGTAACCAGAGCTTCTGAGATTCCGCCGGCGACCGCGCCGAGACCGGTTGACTTGCTGGAGGAAATTCCCTGAAAGGCGTGGATAATTCCCAGCACGGTTCCGAACAGTCCGACGAAAGGCGCCGTCGACCCGATCGTGGCCAGGCTGGAAATGCCCCGCTTCAGCTCCGCATGGACGATGGCCGAGGCCCGCTCCAGAGCGCGCTTTGAAGCCTCAATCATTTCACCGGGTATTTCAGCCGAGACCTGGTGCGCCTGAAATTCCTGGAGACCGGCTGTCACCACCTTGGCCAGGTGGCTTCGCTTGTTCTGGTCGGCAATTGAAATCGCCTCATCGACCTTCCCGTCTTTCAAAGCACCGGCAACCGCGGGAGCGAAAATGCGGGACTGCTTCCGGGCCGCCTGGAAAGCGATCCAGCGGTCAATCGCAACACCGATGGACCACGCCGACATGAAGAAAAGCACGATCACGACCGCCCGTGCTGACCACCCCATCGTTCTCCACATATCCAGGGGGTTAAAGGAGGTGCTGCCACCTTCTACTTGCTGAAAAAACAACATCATTACTAAAAGTTTTGCTCCTAACATGCTTGTCTATTTCCTCCTCAAGGATTTTTAAACACCGCCGACTACCCGGCCAGGGTGAAGTTCACATCGATCTCTGTAACTACTTCCACAGGTTCACCGTTCAATAGCGTCGGCTGATAGCGCCATTGTTTCACCGCGTCCAGAGCGGATTTGACCAGCAAGGGGTGGCCGCTCAGAACTTTTAGATCCTGAATTGTTCCATCCTTCGCAATAATCGCCTCAAGCCTTACGGTCCCCTGAATCCGGGCCATTTTGGCAAGGGGCGGATATTCGGGTGTGGGCTTATAGATCAGCTTGGCCGCTTCAACCTGGCCGCCGACACGGATCCGCTGAGGCGCCTTGGGCGGCGGAGGCGGTGGGGGCGGCCCGGCGGTAACTCCGCCGATGATGCCTCCCAGAACACCACCCACCGAGCCACCCGGCATGCCACCCGAGACGCCGCCGACCACACCGGCCGACTGCACAACCGGCTGGTCTTTGATCTTGGTAATGGTCTTGGGGATAACCGTGGGGGCCTTCATCAGGTCGGCCACACTCACACGGTGGATCACCACCGGGGGAGCCTTGGCAGGCGGCGGAGGCGGTGGCGGCGGTGGCGGTGGCGCGGCCAGGAAGGTCAGCAACTGCGCCTTGGGCAGGGCGTCCGTCTGCATCAAGGGAACAATAATCAGTATGCCGATGACGATCACTTCAAAAATATAAGCAATCGGCAGCGTGGCCCTTTTCCAATCGTCCGTTTTGGCCGCTGAATAACAAAGGTAAGCCACGAACCCCACCAGATTGAGCAGGAACACTACGATCATCCAGGGCCATGTCGGAAACTTGAAGTGCCTCGTATCCGAGTAAACGTAACAGAGGATCAAGGCATAACAGAAGAAGATCGTTCCAAGGATCACCGACTGGGTGATCAGCACCTTCAATTCCGGCGTCTCAATCAAAGGAAAACCAAAATAGCCGGTCAGAAATCCTGCGATCCCTATCGCAAGAGAAACCAGCCAGTGCACGCCTTTCAGCACAGGATCGCGTGTTGCGGAAGAATCCAGCAGCGTGTCACCAACCATGATACCCACCCCCTCTCTTCGACGAGCTCCGGGCCGGACAAACCTCCCGGGTTCCCGACCGGAGAAATTTATTATCTTTTTGCAGCAGCAACTTCCCGCTCATACACTTTACGCTTCTCCCGCACTCGACCGCTCCCCGTCCGGGTCTGCCAGTACACCAGGATGGGACTCGCGATGGCGATGGACGAATAGGTCCCAATCAGGACTCCCACCACCATGGCAAAGGCAAAACCGTGAATGACATCGCCTCCGAACAGGTAGAGGGAGAGAACCGCCAGAAACGTCAGCCCTGAGGTGAGGATGGTTCGGCTGAGGGTCTGGTTAATACTGCGGTTCACCAGCTCAACAAAGTCCCCGCGCTTGCTCGAGGGCAGGTTCTCCCGAACTCGGTCGAACACAACGATGGTGTCGTTCATCGAATAACCCACCAGGGTCAGCAGGGCCGCAATCACAGAAAGCGTAATTTCTTTATCAAAAAGAGAAAACAAGCCGATGGTAATAAGAACGTCGTGAAAGACAGCGATTACCGCCGACACGCCATAAATTAACTCAAAACGGAACCAAATGTAAACCAACATTGCAGCCAGGCCCGCCAGAGTCACATAGACGGCCTCGCGCCGCAGGTCGGAGCCGACTTTCGGACCCACAATCTGGGTGTTGCGAACCGTAAAGCCCGACAGGTAAAAATCCTTTTCCAGCGCGCTGAGGATTCCCGGGGTAACGCCCGAAACCCCCTTCAACTGCTGGAAATCCCCGATCAGACCGCTCTGCGGAGGGGTGTCGCGGAATTTCACCATGGCATCAGCAAGATTCTTGTAGGCGCTGGTGGCGGCCTCCATCCCCTGGGCGGCCAGGCCCAGCGGGTCGGCAACCAGCAGATGGTCTTCAACGGTCTTGGCGGTGGCGTTGTTAAAGTCCGTTTTGCCCGCGGTGGCGCCGCCGTACAATTCCGTCAGGGCCTTGACGATGGCCGCCTTTCCGGTATCCAGAGCCTCACCCGCAGTCGCGCCCTTTTCCAGCGGCAGCTCGATCATGGCTGAATGTTCTGAAGCTGCTCCAATCGTCTGGATCGAAGCGCCGCGCCAGTTCTCGCTGGCAAGCTGTTTGCGGATGGCGCCGATGTCAGGGGCCTTTGCAAATTTCACCATGACCTGGGTGCCGCTGCGGAACTCGATTCCGTAAAGGAGCCCGCGATGCACTGCCATCGAAATAAGCCCGGCGACCAGGAGGGCCATCGAAGCACTGATGAAGTACCACTTCCTGCCCATCCAATCGATATTCGGTTCGTGAAAGAATTCCATTTTTATCCTGGTCCGCCGCCTGTACCTATAGACACCGGAGGTTCGGCTAATGTTCCCAAAAATTTAAACGCTGAGCGCTTCACCTTTCACGCGCCTTGTCAGCACGTAATCAAAAATGGTCCTAGAAACATACACCGAAGTGAAAAGGTTTGCAATCAAACCAATGGTCAGCGTTACGGCAAATCCTCTGATCGGGCCCGTCCCAAAAGCAAAAAGAATAGCAGCTGCCGCAACCGTTGTCACGTGGGTATCGATGATGGTCCGGAAAGCATGCTCAAATCCCGCCGCCACCGCGGCCCCGGCGGCCTTGCCGTGGCGCAATTCCTCCCGGATGCGCTCAAAAATCAGGACGTTGGAATCGACGCCCATGCCGACCGTCAGGATGACGCCGGCGATGCCCGGCAGGGTGAGGACGGCGCCAAAGTAGGCGAGAGCCGCCATCAGAATAATAAGGTTCAAAACCAGCGCCACGTCGGCGTTGATGCCCGCTCCGTGGTAATAGACCAGCATGAAAATAATGATGGCCAGGAATCCCACGATGCAGGCGACGATGCCGGCACGGATGGAGTCCGCACCCAGCGAAGGGCCCACCGTGTTCTCATTCAGATAGGCGATGGAAGCGGGAAGCGCTCCGGAACGGAGCATCAGGGCCAGGTCGGAGGTCTGCTGGGGCGTGAAGGAACCTGTGATCTCGCCCGAATCGGTGATCTGGCTCTGGATGACCGGCGCCGAAACCACCCGGTTGTCAAGAACGATGGCAAGCTGCTTGCCGATATTCTTGCTGGTGACTTCGCCAAAGCGCACCGCCCCGTCGCGCGACAGGGTAAAATTGACGCTGGGCTGTCCACTCCGCCCGGTGGAGGGCTGGGCGCCCGTCAGGTCGCGCCCGGTAACGGCCGCCACCTGGTTCAGCAGGTACCAGACCTGCACGCTGCTGGCGCCGCTGCTGGATGAATCCGGGCTGCCGGGCAGCAGTTCGGTCCCCGGCGGCAGGACGCCTCCAAATTGCGCCAGGGCGGCTTCCCGGCTAGAAAACGGACCTCCCCGCACAATCTTCAATTCCAGCATCGCGGTCGCCTGGATGATGTTCTTGACGCGGGTGGGATCGCTGACGCCCGGCAACTGAACCACCAGTTCATAGTCACCCTGTCCGTAGTCAGCCACCTCGGGGCCCACCAGGCCCAGGGCGTCAATGCGGCGCCGGATGGTTTCCCGGGCCTGATCCAGCGCCTGGGTGCGGATGATGTTGACCTCGCTGACCTTCATGTTCAGCAGGCGGGAATCCAACTGGCCGGGAACGCGCTGCAGAACCCAGGTTGAAAACTGCTGCGCCACCAGCGCCTGCAGGTCTCCCGACTTGGCGTCCGGAACCCCTTTGACCAGAATCGATGAGATGCCCTGGCGCTCGACGGAACTGTAGGAAATGCTGCGGCCGGTCATTTCATCCCGCAGCCTTTCCAGAGCCTGGTCGGTGGTCACCTTGACGGCGTCGTCCACGTGCACCTGCAGCACCATGTGGGTGCCGCCCTTCAAATCGAGTCCCATATGAATGCGGCGGGCAAGATTGGCTTTCAGTTGGGTCACGTTCCTGGGGAAGCCGGTGAGTCCCAGGACGCATGCGACAACCACGGCAAGAATAAAGATCGAACGGTTCCGAATCCGATTATGGTCCATTGCTTAAATCCTTCGCCCTCCGGGAGCCCGGCTCCAAAAGGTCACTGCTTCTTTGCTTTGCTTCCTTTCTCCTGCGCAGACTCGCCGTCTCCCTCGGACTGAACTCCCGTAACGGCAGTCCGGGCGATATCCACTTTCACCTGGCTGGCAATCTGCACCTGCACAATATCGCCTCGGAAGCCGGTAATCAACCCGTAGATTCCGCCCGAGGTCATCACCCGGTCGCCGGTCTTCAGGTTGGACAACATCGCCTGGGTCTTTTTGCGGTTGCGCTGCTGAGGAAGAATCACCAGGAAATACCAGATCAGAAAGAGAGGGGCAAACAACAAGAGAAACTGCGCCAGAGCCCCGCCCGTGCCGGGGTCCGCAGCCAAAACTACCCGATTAATTAGCGCACACTCGAACAAAATCGAGCCATCTAAATTAGAATTAAGGATGAATTATCTCGCACTTTATGCAGAGACCAGCAGGGTTTTCGAGCAACGCTTACGAAATCCGGCGCTACGCTATCACCAACGGGACACCCGTTCAGGGCCCGCAAGGAACCCTGCAAGGAATTTCCCAAACCCTCCAAACCTGATAGCTTGCCTAACTCTCTTCATCATGTCAAGGTAAAACCACAAATTGTGGCAGGTGGCCAGCATGCAAGCCGAAATCTCGCCCACCGCAAACAGGTGACGAATGTAGGCTCTGGAGTAGCGGCGGCAGACCGGGCACCCGCACCTCGCGTCCAGCGGGGCCGGGTCCAGCGCATACCGCGCGCTCTTGATCACCAGCCGGCCTTCGGAGGTAAACACGCTGCCGTTGCGGGCGTTCCGGGTGGGCATGACGCAATCAAACATGTCGACGCCAAGGGCCACGCACCTCACCAGGTCCTCCGGCGTTCCCACCCCCATCAGGTAGCGGGGCCGGTCTGCGGGAAGAAAACCCGCCACCTGTTCGGTGATCCCGTAGAGGTCCTCCTTGGGTTCGCCCACCGAAAGGCCCCCGATGGCGTAACCCTCAAAGCCGATTTCGCCGATCTCGAGCGCGCTTTCGCGGCGCAGGCCCTCGTCGGTCCCGCCCTGCACGATCCCGAACAGGCTCGGCCCCACTCCCGCTTCTCCGCTCTCTGCAAAGTCCGGGCCCTGCAATCTGCCGGCGTTTTCCGCAAAGAATTTCTTTGAGCGTTCCGCCCAGCGGCCGGTCAGGCGCACCGAGCGCTTCAGCGTCTCATGGCTCGAGGGATAATCCACGCACTCATCGAGCGGCATGAGGATGTCGGCCCCCAGCGCGAGCTGCGACTCCATCACGCTCTCAGGCGAAAAAAAGTGGGGAGTGCCGTCGAGGTGCGAGCGGAACCACACGCCGTCATCGGTCACCTTCCCCAGCCCTTTCAGGCTCATCACCTGGAAGCCGCCGCTGTCGGTCAGAATGGGATGCGGCCAGCTCATCATCCGGTGCAGGCCGCCTAACTCACGCACCCGTTCGTGGCCGGGACGCATGCAAAGGTGATAGTTGTTGCCCAGAATAATCTGCGCGCCCACTTCTTCCAGCTGCGCCTGGGTCATGGCCTTCACGGCCCCGGCGGTGCCCACCGGCATAAAGATGGGCGTCTCCACGTCACCGTGCGGCGTGTGCAGGATGCCCGTCCTGGCCTGGGTACTCCCGTCCTTCGCAACCACCGTAAATTTTATTCCCATGGCACACTGCTTCCAGCCCATCCCGCGGGACGCAAGTCCGGCGTTCATCCATTCAGGGATTTTGTTACAGGCCGGGCCGAAGAATTATTGATAGCACAGGCCGGCAGGCGCGGCAACGCCGGCCGGGAGCTCCAGGCCTTAATGCCCTGCAAAGAGCATGGCAAATCCCACCTTGACGATCACCACCAGTGCCCACGCTCCAAGGTAGGTGCTGAAGATAGTGCCAAACTTCACCCTTTTGCGCACCACTCGCGACAGGCCAATCGCCAGCAGCACCAGATACCACAGGATGATCACGTCCAGGGAAGTGGCCAGCGCCATCACCGGACGCGAACTCGTCAGGGGGTTCATAAAATACCCCGGATTGGTGGGCGCGGGACACTGGGGATTGAAGGCCGAGGGGTCGCCGAAAAGCACCACCGCCATCGCCATCGCCACACCCACAATGCCGGGCAGGTAGGCGTAACAGGAAACCGAAAAAATATCCCTGAACTTTGCGTGCTGGCCGAAAAAGCCGTTCAAGACCAGCAGCCCGAAGCCGGCCACGGCCAGCAGAAAAATCGGGGTTCCCAACGCCGCCCCCGCGGGCATCAGGAAGCGCACAAAGGGCGCGGAGGTTTGGGCTATGTGATCCATCTGCGCCGGGTCCATGCCCGCCGCCCGGCCGCTCTGCTGCAGGCCGTGCAGAACAATCTCGCGGGCCCCGACCTTCAGCAGCAGGGTTTCCACAAAAACCAGCGCCACCAGGATCAGCAGCACCAGCGGCGCCAGCCAGCCGGGGTTGCGGGCGATTTCTTCAAATGTTTCACCGGGCTCGACGAAAACGCCGACGAGGCGGGAGAGAAAAAGTTTGCCGGGCCTGCTTTTCAGGGAATTGGGCGGGGAACCAATGCCGGCCATAGGGACCTCCGCAGTTAGCTTGCGTTATCGGCCTTGCTCTTGCACCCAGGTTCTTACAGGCTGTGCCAACCCGAAAAAGGAAATCTTACGCCAGACGGCCGCGACGAAAATCCGGGTGACAAAACCGTGGACCTGGCCGCAGCCGGAAATCACTCGTGGAGAGCGGCGTCGAGGAAGGCGCGGAGCTTGCGGCTGCGCGAAGGATGCCGCAGCTTGCGCAGCGCCTTGGCTTCGATCTGGCGGATTCGCTCGCGGGTGACGGCAAAGCTCTGGCCGACTTCTTCCAGGGTGTGTTCGCTGCCGTCATCCAGGCCGAACCGCATTTTGATCACTTTTTCCTCGCGCGGGGTCAGGGTCTTCAGCACCGATTCGGTCTGTTCTTTCAAGTTGATGTTGATCACCGCCTCGGCCGGAGAAATCACTCCGCGGTCCTCGATAAAATCGCCCAGGTGGGAATCCTCTTCTTCCCCGATGGGAGTTTCCAGCGAGATCGGCTCCTGCGCAATCTTCAGCACTTTGCGGACTTTGAGCACCGGGATGTCCATCCGCTTGGCGATCTCCTCAGAGGTGGGCTCGCGGCCGTATTCCTGCACCAGCTGGCGGGAGGTCCGGATGAGCTTGTTGATGGTTTCAATCATGTGCACGGGGATGCGGATGGTGCGGGCCTGGTCGGCGATGGCGCGCGTAATGGCCTGGCGGATCCACCAGGTGGCGTAGGTGGAAAACTTGTAGCCCCGGCGGTATTCAAACTTGTCCACCGCCTTCATCAGGCCGATGTTGCCCTCCTGGATCAGGTCAAGAAACTGCAGGCCGCGGTTGGTGTATTTCTTGGCAATGGAGACCACCAGGCGCAGGTTGGCCTCAATCAGCTCGCGCTTGGCGATCTCGGCCTCATGCTCGCCCATCAGGATGTTCTGATAAGTCCGCCGCAGCTGCGCCGCTGAAGCCTGGTTCTCCTTTTCGAATTCATCCAGGCGCGCCTTCGCCTCGCGAAGGTCTTTCTTCAGTTCCTTTCCGTTGCCGCCCCGCGCCGCGTCCAGGCGCTTTTCCAGCCTCAAGGTCTCGCGCTCGATGGGCCGGACTTCGCCGGCGGCGTCCTGAATGCATTCGATCAGCCGCTTCCGCTCGCCGTGGGTGAATTCAATGGACCGGAACAATTTGGAGATGAGGATGCGGTGGCGGTGGACAGTCAGGTTATAGCGGCGGTATTCCTTGCCGCGGCGGCTGGGCGGGAAAGAATCGCGCTTGGCCTTCAGCTGCATCAGCCGCTTGTTCAGCCGCTCCATCTCATCGATGGTGGCCAGCAGGTCTTTGATGCGGCCGGCCACGCGCTCCTCGGTGAGTTCCCCATCATCGAAGACAACAACTTCCTTGATGGTACGCTGCCCCTTCTTCACCTCTTCGCGAACCGCAAACATTTCCAGGATGACGATGGGCGAGCGCGACAGGGCTTTGAACACCTTCAGCTGCCCGCGCTCAATCCGCTTGGCAATCACCACTTCGCCTTGGCGCGTCAGCAGGGGGACCGTCCCCATCTCGCGCAGGTACATGCGAACGGGATCGTTGGTCTTGTCCAGCGCCCCCGGCGTCAGGTCCAGTTCCACCTCATCGGAGGATTCTTCGTCCCCCTTGTCGGAGGCCGCGTCCTCAGATTTTGATTTGGGAGACTCCAGGACCTCGATGCCCGCATGGTCAAACATCGAAAGCAGGTCATCCAGATCTTCCGCAGAGTGCACATCCGAAGGGAGAAGGTCGTTCACATCGTCGTAAAGCAAGTACCCTTTTTCTTTACCGAGTGTGATCAGCTTGCCAACCTGGTCAAACTTGTCGTCAAATGCCAAAGCTTCCGCCTCCGTCACGTACCCTGGAGTACGTGGCTCCGTTCAGGAGCAATTTTCTGATTTGAGCCCTTTTTTTCCTGAATGGGAAACCTGCAGCAACCGGGCGCCTTCTCAACTTTGTCCACCCCTGAATTGCAGTTGGAAAACCGGCATTTCGGCAGGGATTCCCAACGCCAATTAGATGTAATACTATACTATTTCATTGAAGATTTGTTCTCGATTTCTAAGTTTTCCCTTACCCTCGCTAATTCCTTCATCAAAAGTATCTTGCTCTCATTCAGGGCCGAAAGCCGCGCCCAGTCCTGTTCCCTGCCGGCAGCATCAATATAAGGATTCAAGGCGCTCAGTTCACGCTCAATTTTTCTCCGCCGCAGCGCATTCGAAAAACTTACCGCATCCTGCTGGCTGGGGACTTCATCGGAGGCCAGAAGGCTCTCGTGGAGGAGGTGCTGATTTTCTGCGCTCAGGCTCTCTCCCAGTGTATGGACGTCGACCGGCTTGCCGGCGTTTCGCGCTTCCAGCAGTTTGAAGAAAACATCTTCGGCAACCAGACCTTTTAAGACTCCTTCCTCGACCAGCCCCGGAAGAAGTTCATCCATCACTTCCGTGCTCTCCAGGAAGGCGCGCAGCAGTTTCCTTTCCGCGGCCGAGGCCTTGTACTCATGGGGCCTGCTGGCCACGGCGGGACGCCGCTCCCCGGCGGCGCGCCTCAGTTCCTCGCGCAGCAGCCGGTCGTCCAGCAGGGCGCGCGCGGCCAGCCGGTCCGTCATCTCCCGGCGCAGGATGGGGTTGGGGATGCGGGCCAGATAAGGAAGCACCGCGTTGGCCACAGCAAGCTTGCCCTGCGGGCTGCCCAGTCCGTGCCCGGCGATGGCGCGGTCGGTGACATAATCGATATACCCCGGGGCCGCCGCCAGCAGCCGCCGGTACTCGGCCGCTCCCTGCTTGCGGATAAACGAGTCCGGATCCAGGCCGCCCGGAAGCGCCAGCACTTTGACCTCAAATCCCGCCTCGAGCAAAGCGTTCAACGACCTCTCGGTGGCCGCCATCCCCGCGGAGTCCGGATCGTAGTTCACCACCACCCGCCTTGAATAGCGCCCCAGCAAACGGATCTGGGCGTCGGTAAAACTGGTGCCGCAACTGGCAATCACATTTTCGATTCCGCCGGAGTCCACGGTGATGCAGTCCATATAACCTTCCACCAGAATCGCGTAATCCTGTTTGCGGATCGCCTTGGCTGCGATGTCCAGATGGTAAAGCACCCGGCTCTTTGTATAGATCGGCGTTTCCGGAGAATTCAGATACTTCGGCTGCTCGTCCCCCAGCGTGCGGCCGCCAAAAGCGATGACCTTTCCGCTTTCATTGGCGATGGGAAAAATAACCCGGCCCCGAAAACGGTCAAAGCGGCGGTCGCCGCCGGCGTCGCGCAGGACGAGTCCCGTCTTTTCCGCCATCCCCTCATCGAATCCCAGAGAATCCAAGTGCCGCGTCAGAGCGCGCCCGTCGCGCGGAGCGTAGCCCAGCAGAAACCGGCCGACCACCTCGTCCTGCAGGCCGCGGTCCAGGAGATAGGCGCGGGCCGCGCGCCCTTCGCCGGTGCCGGTCAACTGGCCGGCGTAAAACCTGGCCGCAGCCTCATGGATCTTGTAGAGGGCCGCCCGCTCATGCGACTTGGAATCATCCCCCCTGGCGCCGGTCTGGACCAGGGTGATGCCCACCTTGTCCGCCAAGCGCTCCAGCGCTTCAGGGAACGTCAGGTTGTCCACCAGCATGATAAATTTGAAGACATCGCCGCCCACCCCGCAGCCAAAACAGTGAAAAATCTGTTTGCCGGGATGGACCGCAAAAGACGGGGTCTTCTCCTGATGAAAGGGGCACAGCCCCATCATGTTCGCGCCGGCCTTCCGGAGCTGAACGTAATCGCTTACGATTTTGACAATATCGGCAGCTGCGCGAACATCTTCAACCTGATTCATGATCCTTCTGCGGCCGCCATCACAACCCGCCGCGCAAACGGCATTCTGCGGATGGCGATCCTTCCTGAGTCCGGCCCAAAACTCTATCCCAACAAACCGTGGACAGGCGTTCCCCTACGGAACAACCAGCAGCCCCGGAGAAGACTTTTTAAACTCGTCGGATTTAAACTGGCTGCGCAGAAGGTCAAGGTAAGCACGGCCTTTGGGACGGCCGTTGGCGCGCGTCGCCCCCAGTTGGGCCAGAAAAATCAGAGAGTCTCTGATCTCGCTGTCGCGGACCGTTTGAATCCCCGTGTTCCGGGTTTCCGTCTGCCTGTAATTTTCGATGGCGGCCTTCAAGGCGTCGTAAAGCCCGCGCTGAACGGCATAGTCCGGCGGCTTCTCGTAATAGATGCCGCTGGAAAGGGTCTGATAGGCTTCGGCAAGCGACTGCACGCCGGCTATCGCATCCGCGTCGGTGACCGCCGGATTGTCCCTGGCGTTCAGGCAGAGGGCATAGCCCAGCGCCAGAACCAGACGCTCGTGCCGGGCCACGAATGAAGATGGAATCTTGGTGTCGGCAAAGGGAACGCTCGCCCAGTCCGTTTCCCGACGGTCGAGATCGTGCTTGCGGCTTTCCACCAGATAGGCGCAGTCGGATGGACAGTCAATCGACACCTCGCGCTCGGTGCCGCAGCAGACCGTGCAGATCGTCTCTGTCCGGGCCGGACAGAAGCGTTTTGCTTTTCTCTTTTCACAGATAGGGCAAGCCAAGCGATGGTCCCCGTGCGCAAATTGCCGCCCCTCGGGCGACTCCAAATCATTCTAGGCAATTCCCATCGCCGTGGCAAATTCTAGCCGGGGGCCGGAACCAGTGCGGGAGAGCAGGATCGTTCTGCGCCCACCCCGGCCCGCTCTTGTCTTCGTCAGTGGACAATAATCTGCGGGTCCAGAGTCCCGCCGTTCACCGTCACCGAGTATCTGAATGTACCCTTTTTGCCTGGAACACCGGACATCGCATGGGGGTTGGTCGCGGAGCCGCTAAAGGCTTTCTCACTGAAAGGACTCCCCTCGGGGCGTGAGAAGTCCACGGTAAAATCGCACCCCCCCTTGCAAGTCCACTCCACCTGCTGATTCTGACTCTGGTAAATGGTCACCTTGGAGTGGTCGACAGAGGGCTTCCCGCCCGGAGTCGCGCTTGGCGTGATGGTCACCACCTTGGTTGTAGAGTCGGCTCCCTGCGCATCCATCGTCCTGACCAGATACAGCATGGTTGCGACCGAAATGACGATTGCAATAGCGGTTATCAGTTTGAACCTTTTCATCGAAGTTCCCCTCCTGTAGAAAAATTTTCGAAGTTGACCCTTCCGTTCCGGCTGACGAACACTTGCACTTCCTTCTGGGTTAAGGGTGGAGCAAAAGGTTTCTGCGGGTTTGCAGCCTTTGAACATGTTCCACAAAAAAACCTGATTGAGCAACCGTCAACTCAACAACACTACTGCATTGATTGCCACTTTGTGAGGTTGCCCCATGCTTAAACCCGGCCCCTGGCTCAAAGCCTTAGCGGCCTGCCATCTTTTGTAAACCTTAATGCCCCCCATATTGCCCCCGTAATTACCGGTTGTCAATCCGGAATATGGCGGGAGAAAAACCTCCGCAGCCGCCTGCGCCCCGGCATTTGGGGCCGGATCCTTGCAGAAGGCTGCTGTTCAGAAGAGAAGGCGATTGTCTGGCGGTCAAGCTTCGTCCTGGCAACGTGCGCAGCGCGGCGGGTTGACGGTCCACAGCGGCCTGCCCGGCGTACTCCTGCACGACTAGCGTCGATGCCCAACCCCCGGTAATTTCCAGCCCGCTCCACACGATAGTGCATTCCCATTACCAGCCCTGAGCAATTTTGAACACACGCGTGAGCAGTCTTGGACTGACACGCGAATCATCCTCATTTAATCTTGGTAGGCAATACCCCATCTAAGGAGGAACTACGCATATGAAGAAACTTTTAACACTGGTGTCAGTCCTGGCAGTGGCAATTTCCTTGTCGATGCCCGTATTTGGAGCTGAAAAAGCCCCTGTAATGGGCATGCATGCACAAGAGGCCGCACCCCAGGCAGTACCTGCACAGGAAACCGAGACCAAGACTACGACGACCACCACCAGGGAGGGTAGGAAGCTGATGACGCTTCATGGCACCGTGAGCGACGAGGGGAAAACGTTCACCGATGACAAGGACCAGAAGGCTTGGGCGGTCGAGAATCCCGAAGCGCTCAAGCGTCATGAAGGTCAGCACGTCAGAGTAAGGGCCCACGTCGATGCGGACAAAGGTGAGATCCACGTCAGTTCGGTGAGGAAGTTAAAGAAAATGAAGATGTAATAAACCCAGGAGGGTCAAAACCAGCAAGTTTTTCGCATAATAGGGTCTGAAGGTGGAATCCCTTCAGTCGCATACCATATTACAAGCCCCCGCCCGCTCTCGGCGGGGGCTTCTCTTTCTGACTGATACGTCAGCTGCTGAGCAGGATGTTGAAAGAACTCAGTCGGTCTTATGCCGCTAACACGGGGCTGGCGCATCTACGCGCCTTGTCGTGTCTGCGGTCTCGCGGAGCGAGAGGCTCTTAATTTCTCTCATGGCAGCCGGTCCATCCCGATAATTGGGACGCAAAATGTAACACTCGTGGCACGGGCATCTTGCCCGTGAAAAACCATGGCCAGGATGGCCATGCCACCTGTCGACGTTGTGGCACCGCGCCATTTTAGTTTCACTCAGCTTCGCTGAACGCAGACATCAAAAATCGATATCTGCGCCACCCGCCATTAGGAGGGCTGGCGGTTGACGTCTAACGGCCATAGGTGAAAAGACGCAGCCGCTCTTTTTCTATCTTTAATCTTCTCACCCCAATAGCGACCTGGGACCTATCCTTTTACAGTGAGCCGGAGCCGTTCTTCGGCACAGGACCAATCTTCTTGCGGTGAACCATCCGGACAGCCCCTGGCTTGCCAAATTTCATAGGCCAGTACGGCGATTTCCTGGTCCGTGGCTTCGTGCAATTCCAGCGACTGCCGATCATCCCGCTGCGAGTGCTCACGAGCTTGCTGGGTGTCTTGCTCTTTGGCGGCGTTTATTTGCAGCGACTCCTGGAAAGCCCCATGCGAATGCTCAAGTGCTTGCCGGGAATGTTCATGTCCCGTCAAGTGATCCTCTTTGCCGCGTCCTTCTGCGGCCACCTGGTGAGTATGGGCGGCAAGGTCGTGATATTCAGCGGCCTTCTGGTGCGAATCCTGGTTATTCCGGTTGGGGTTGCGTGCTGTTTTGGTCATATCAGCAGGTTCCAATCCTCTCCGACTCGTTGTAAGCCTCTCTTGCAAATTATGGCGAATCGTGACGGCCATTCCCAAGGTGAGCCTTGGCGGCTTCCTTCGCGTCTTCCTCCGCTTGCAGTTGGCGTGCTTGTGCCAGCAGGGCGTGGTGGCTGGCCTTCTCATGCTGGCCAGAGTCGTAATGCTTGGCTGCCTCACGGTGCTGGCGCGCGGCCTCCTCGTGGTGTAGAGCTGCTCCACGATGGCGGTCTGCTGCGTTGGGAATCGAAAAATCCGGTCTTTTTGCACGGTCCGAATCGGCAATTCGGTTTTTGCCCACTCTCGTCATGACGCTTTCCTCCTAATATCTGCTAAACCCTTTATACCCCGCGGGGATGGGCGGGTCCGGCGTTTAGTTGTATTTCCCTCACGACAATTCTCCTTTAGGTTTCATGGCTGACCTGCGGTAGCGGCTTATCGCCGCCGTCTAACCGAAGGAGGCATGCATTGGCTCGCCTCTGAAACCAGCGACCACCCCATGATATTTCCTCAGCGCTGTGCTGTCTGTTCAGAGTTGAACAAGCCCCTGAACAAAATGGCATGTCACTCTGCCCATTATTGAACTCAACGCAAGCGTTCAACCCAATACTGCGCTTGGTCACGATTGCTCAGACAACTGAGCGCAACGGGACAGACAGGCGTCTCCACCGCATCTATCATGATGTTTAGGAACAGCAAAGGCACAAAGGAAAAAAATTATGCTTGGCTATGGATTGCTCGGAACCATTGTTGTGATTCTGATAATTGTGTGGGTCATTCGCAGCTTGTGAACGATTGCTGGTTGTGACGCCGTTGGAGTCTGTGTGACAACCCCGATTTCCACAAGTTGCCGTTTTGTGTCACAGGAGTTAAGTCCTGGCGACTCATCAAAAGTAATGTCGGCAACGATTGTGGAAATCGCGTTTTTTCAAGTTGTCACCCACACTCCTTTGGGGTGATCGAACAGTGGAGGGTGGAGTACACCACGCGACGCACTCTTCGATTATCAGGATTGCTTTCGGTAGAAGGCGTAAAAGAACACCAACACACTGAAGCTCGCGAACAAACGAACCAGCGACGCAAGCAGCGCCAGCGCTGGGAACAGATCACGCAAGCCCCCCCATACAGTTGAAATGAAATGTGCGGCTGGCAAAACGGTGAGCAGGAGTGTCCCGATCAGTGCCATAAGGGCCGCATTCTTGAGGCTCATGTTCGGAATATGAATGCTTTTACCGGCACCTGCAAGCGGGAGCCGACCCTTCGAGGGACGCCCAGCCGTACGGTTTTCTTGACAGCATCAAATCCGGGGCAAGCCTAAACCAAGAGAGCATAGGTCCTGCCTTGCCGCCAAGGGTTTAGGAATCGACTTTTCGGCATCCCTGCGGCTTAATGGACGAATAGCGGCCTAGGTTGAGAAGTACAGTCATGCAACGAATGCGACTCGAAAAGAAACAACCTCAGGAGCGGACTCCGCCTGATAGCCGCCCTTCCCGGAAAGTGACCGCATGTTCTGTCCGATGGGTCCAGGAAGGTGGCGGGGGAAGGCCGCTTGCAGGAAACAAAGGACGGCTCTACCCTTTGAGTATATTTATAGTGTCTAGACCGATGGTCTCACTTCAGGGGCCCACACACTTCCGGGATTGTCTCGAACAATGGCCCCGGGTCCGTGCCCGCCCAGGTCAACGAGGGGCTTCAGCAGCGCTCCTTCGTGCAGGACATTATTGGCGATCACGCAATTGGTGAGATTCCCGTACACCATGCCGTAGGAAGGTGACCAGGTTCCGACACCTCCATCGTCGCGCCCCACATGCATCGAGTTCCCCACACAGGTAATCCCCTGCCCGCCAACCATACGAATCTGGCTCGACTCGTGGGTTCCAGGCGCGGCGCTCTTGCCGCTGCGGTAAACGTGATTTCCGGTAATGGCCATCTGCTGACACGAACGGCCGCGACTATTTGTGAGGAGCGCGATTCCCGCAGTTCCCGCCCGGTCGAGATAATTCCCGGTGATGTTATAGCCGTTTCCTCCAACCGCCAGGATATTCTGCTCGTGGTTCCATTCGATGCGGTTGCCGGTCATGGTGACGGAAGAATTTTCCTCGCGCGCGCCAAAGCCCGCCCGCCCGTTGCCTGAAAACCAGTTGTCCATCAGGAACCCATCCCAGCCGCGCAAGCGCAGGCCGTCGCCATGGTTGTAAGCCAGCATGGAATGCCTTACCGAAAAACACCAGGCCCGGGTCAGGTTGAGGCCATCACCGGTGAAGCGCATCACCTGGCAGCGCTCGATCCGAAAGCAGTCCTCGCGCTTGCCATAATCAGGCTTGTTCAGAAAAATCCCGTGGATGTTCTTCCCCAGGCCACCGCCGTCGAACGAAAGCCCGTCGATGGTCGCTCCCCAGGCGCCGGTAATGTTCAGAAGACAGGAAGATTTTGCATCAATCAATTTGAGGGTTGTGCCGCCACCCGTGTGGTAATTCCAGGAAGGGACGCCCACCATGGCAACGCCCGGCAGCAATCGAATTTCGCCGCTGAGGTAGGACCCCGGAGGGAAAAAGACGGCGCCTCCGTGCTCTGCGGCGGCGTCCACGGCGCGCTGGATGGCTCTGGTGTCGTCCGTTTTCCCGTCGCCCTTTGCTCCAGCTTTGCGGGCGTCCAGCAGCGCCCCGGTCCCGCCAGTCCCCCCGCGCGCCACGCTGGCCATGCCGAGGGCCACCGAGGCTCCGCCAGCCAGCGCGCTCAGGCCGAGAGATCGCCTGCTGATGCCACCAAACTCCTGCCGCTTTTGCCGCTTTTCCACGTTTCGCCTCCCTGCAAGATCTTCCGGAAATATCCGCTCCCAACGATCATCACCGGAAATTCCGTTATCGAGTTGCTGACGACGAGGGTATATCACAGGATGCCCTTTGATTTGATAAATTTCTTCGGACTCGTTCCGGCCTGCTTTTTGCCACAGGCGAAGTGGCCTATTGAGGATTGCAAAATATAGTGGCAACGCTCGTTCGCAGCGCCGCCGTCCCGGCGGCAGTTTTCAGGGCCGGCAAGATGCCGGCGCTACGGAAGTCCGTCACTTGATTATGCAAGCCTCAGCAGGGATCTATCTGCCGGCAGGCCGCAGGTCCGCACAGCAGCGGTCCGCGGGCGGGACTTTTGCATGCCGCATGCCGCCGGTTACTCCGAAGAGTTGATGGATTGAATCAGGCCGGGAAGCTGCGCGATGTCGGGCAGGATGAATTCGGGCGCGAGTGCTTTGCAGGCGGCTTCATCACCATATCCGTAAGACGCCCAGCACGACCGCAGGCCGGCGTTCTTCGCAAACAGCAGGTCAGACTCGGTATCGCCCACCATGAGGACCCGGCGGCCGCCAGTCTCCGGCAGAAGCGGGGCGATGGTTTCGGTGAAGAGCCGCGCGTCCGGCTTGCGGAACGATCCGTCTTCAACCCCGTGCAGCGCGTCAATGTCAGCGCCGATGCCGAGATGTTCCGCCATCCGGCACAGACCCTGGTGACTTTTGTTGCTGACCAGCACTGTCCGGACGCCCATCTGCCTGACGTCCGAAAGCACCTGCTTCGCCCGGGGAAACAGCGCCGCCATCGCTCTGCCCTTCTCCGTATACAACGCACGGTAGCAGTCGAGCACTTCGCCAAGCTGCGCGCCGTCGCATTGTCGGTGGGTCAGGATTCGGACCGATTCTTCCAGCGTCAGCCCAACCGTCCGGCGAACCTCGCCGGCGGAAGGCTCGGCGTAACCGAATCTCGACAGCGCCTCCGCAAAGCAGGCGTGAATGCCCTCCAGCGACGAGGCCAGAGTGCCATCGAAATCAAAGATTACCGTTCGGATGGACATCGGATTCCGCCAGGGGCCGCTCTGCCGGGGAAAATCACCCGGCCAAAATGGCAAAGAACAGCTTTAGCCCTTCAACATTCCATGGTGGCATAATGCCATCCCGCAGAGAAAGTGGAATTCCGCGACTGAACAAGCAGCCGGAGACGAAGCAGAAACCCCTGGCCGCCCGCCGGAACCCCTTGTTTCTAATCACTTTCCGGCCTTCCCCGCCCCTCCGGCATGCCATCATCAGCCGCTGGAATGCATTATCATTGTGCTTGTCCAGTTGCTTTTTGAACAATGGCGCATCTACAGTGGAAAGTTATATTCTTATTGACCCTCATGCCTTCTGCGATCAGGTCGCCTGCAATCCCCTGGAACCGGGTGGCAAAGTGGAGGATCGGCAACTCAAATGGCGCATACTCTTGATTTATCGAAGAAAGCGGATGTTCTTATTGTGGGAGGCGGAATCATCGGAAGCGCGATTGCGCTTCGGCTGGCACGGTCCGGAGCCAGTGTCACGGTGATTGACCGTGGCCAGCCGTGCTCTGAAGCCAGTGGAGCGGCCGCCGGCATGATCGCTCCCCAGGGTGAGATGATCGAACCGGAATCCTTTTCTGAGTTCTGCACGGCCAGCCGCGATCTGTACCCGGAGTTGGCGGCGGAAGTGGAAGAGCTGGCGGGAGAAAGCGTCCATTACCGAAACGACGGGACACTGCTCGTCGCCATCGATGGGGAGGAATGCGCAGAACTGGAACACGTTTACCGAATCCAGACGCAGCGCGGCCTGCCGCTGGAGCGTTTGGCGAATCACCACATTCTCGAGCGGATGCCGGGGCTCTCACCCCGCGTTGAACTCGCCCTGTTTGTTCCCGGCGACCACCGGGTGGACAACGAACGGCTGACTCGCGGCCTGATCAAGGCCGGAGAGCGTTCCGGCGCCACCTATCAGTGGAACTGCCCGGTAACAGGTTTCAACGTTACGGGTGACCAGATTGAAAGCGTCCGCGCACTGCCGCAGGGGGCCACCGCGGAAACCACGCTTACGGCGGAGCGCTTTGTCCTCGCCGCCGGATGCTGGTCCGGCCAACTGGCGGAGACGTTCGGAGCGTCCCTGCCCATCGTACCTTGCCACGGAGAAATGATCGAATTCGAAACTTCCTCCGACCTTCCTTATGTGGTTCGCGCCGGCATCAATTACGTCGTCCCTCGCGCCCCTCAAACCGCCCTGGCCGGCACTACGGCCAAATGGGGCAGCTTTGAAAAGGCGGTGACCGCCGGCGGATTGCAGTCCATCATCCAGGGCGTCACTCGAATACTTCCCATCGCAAAGGATTTTAAATTCCGGCGCGCCTGGGCGGGGCTGAGGCCCGACACCCCGGATCATCTTCCCATCCTCGGTTTTGGCAAGCTGCGGAACCTGATCTTTGCTACGGGTCATTTCCGCAACGGTATCCTGCTGGCGCCCATCACAGCTAAAGTGATCGCCGAGTTGATTCTGGCCGGAACTCCATCCTATTCTTTGGATCTCTATAGCCCCGAGCGGTTCGCTGCTGGTTAAGTCTGCCGGAGCGGCTGCAAAGCGTTCTGCTTTACCTTGCGGGAGGAAATCGTTTAGGATGGCTCATTAAGACGGGGCCGCAGCAACCGCAACCCAATCGTGGATGCCCTTTCCCGCACAAAGTTAAACTATGGCTGATATTCGCGTCCGATTCGCACCCTCCCCCACCGGCTACCTGCACGTCGGTGGAGCGCGCACCGCGCTTTACAACTGGCTGTTCGCCCGACGCATGAACGGCGTCTTCATTCTGCGGATTGAGGACACGGATGCCGACCGCTCCAGGACTGAACTGACAACGGCGATCCTCGAAAGCATGGAGTGGCTGGGGCTCAACTGGGACGAAGGACCCTTCCAACAATCCGACCGGCTTGACAGCTATCGCGCGATGGCAGCGGAGCTTGAAGGCGCGGGACATGCCTACCCGTGTTTCTGCACAGCGGAAGAACTGCAGGTGAAGCGCTCACTCGCCACCGGAGGCCGGCCCTGGAAATATGACGGGACCTGCCGCCACCTTCCCGAGCCGGAACGGCAAAAACGCCTGGCCGCAGGCGTTCCGCACGTGGTCCGGTTCCGCGTTCCCGAAAGCGGCGAAACTGATTTTGATGACCAGGTCTTCGGGCGGGTCACGGTTGCGAACGAAGAGATCGAGGACTTTGTTCTGCTGCGCTCCGACGGGCAGCCCACTTATCACCTGAGCGTTGTGGCTGACGACGTGGACATGCAGATCACACACGTCATTCGGGGTTCCGATCACCTTTCCAATACTCCCAAGCAGATTCTCGTTTACCGCGCCGCCGGGGCCAGCCTGCCCGTGTTCGCGCACCTGCCGCTGATTCTGGGTCCCGACCGGCAGCGGCTTTCAAAACGGCACGGGGCCACTTCCGTCGGCGCCTACCGTGACCAGGGAATCCTGCCGGAAGCATTGGCCAATTTCCTGGCGCTTCTGGGCTGGACGCCGCAAGGGGGCGAAGAAATCCTCTCCCGCGAAGCCATGGTACAGCAGTTTGACCTTTCCGCCGTCTCCCGGTCGAACGCAGTCTTCGACCCCGAAAAGCTTGCCTGGATGAACAATCAGTATCTTCGCGCGCTGAGCATGGACCGCCTGGCGCCCCTGGTGGAAACGGAATTGAAGTTGTCCGGCCTCGATTCCACCATCACGGCTTCGCCCGCGGATTTCGAACAAACGGTGGCGCTTCTCCAGCCGCGCATGCGAACCCTGAAAGATTTTTCCGAGGGCGGCAGGGCGTTCTTCACCGATGGGTTTGAGTACGCCCCGGAAGCCCGCAAAAAATTCTGGAAAGCCCCTTCCATCTCCACTCTCTTCCACAAACTTGCGGACAGGCTTGCCCAGCTCGAATTATTCGACCTTGCGACAACCGAATCAGCATTGAGAGGTCTTGCAGAAGAGGACGGAATCAAGGCAGGACTGTTGATTAATGCGACCCGTGTTGCGTTGACCGGACAGGCGGTGGCGCCGGGATTGTTCGATGTGATGTGCTTGCTGGGACAGGAACGAACGGTGGAAAGACTCCGCCGGGCCGCCCATTATCCTGGCGAATCAGGTGTTGGCGCCGATTAGGGACTGGCGCATTCTTTCAGCCGGGAACCCGCACCCTTCATGACGACGTTTTCTCAACCTTTTCAATAATCACAATCGCCACGGCAATGACGGTTGCCGTCACTTCAAGGATGCGCTTAACTTTCTTCAGCTTTGACATGGCTTCATTTCCCGAGGGGCACCCAGACACTGCCGGGCAAGGTTTCATCCTGCCCCTCTAGTCCTATTATCAATCCACGGACGCCGCGAGGGAAGACTTCCATCAGTCCAAAGCAGCGCGGCAGGGAGAAACGCTTTTTCCCTGAACTGCCCGGATTGAAAAACAGCGTATGCCCCACCGTCAGAAGGCAGGGACGGTGGCTGTGTCCAAAAACAACGACTTTCGTTTCAGGGTCAAAGCTTTTGAGGAATTGTGCGCGCCGGCCCGGATTCATTTTCTCAAGCTCCGAACCGTCTCTCCATTTTTCAAGCTCCTCCTGGGGAATTGAGAGCTGGTGCTGAATTTCGACCTGAACATTCTCAAACCGCACCTTCAACGAAAGTGGCAGGTTAAACTCACCCGTGTCCACATTCCCCTGGACGGCCCTGACGTCCGCAATGCGCCCCAGTTCATCCAGGACCGTCTGTGAACCAACATCTCCCGCGTGCAGGATGGAATCCACCCCTGCCAGCAGTTCCGGCAATTGGGGATCAAAGTAACCGTGGGTGTCTGAAACCAGTGCAATCTTCATATTGAAACATCATGCAGTTGTACAATCAATGACGCGTCCCAGTCCCCAAACATAACACAAACTTACGGTCTGCAAAACGCAGTCGGCCGTAAAAGATGTCGCGTGTTCGGCGCGGCCGTTGATAAGGGGCACAGCCCTTTGGCACAAACCTTACTTGACACTGAATATGAATTCGCCTCAATATGGTGCATTCCCGCAGGAGCACGGGCTCTGCGCCCGGGGCAGCAAGCTGGTTGCCGCCCCACGAAGCCAAGGCCGCCCCCCTGACGGCAACTCCATCTCTGGTGACACTGTACGAAAGCAGGCTCATGTTACATAAATTCGTTTACCGCAATGATCACGTGGTTTCCATGCAGGAAGTTCGGCTCTCACCCGGACAGGCGGGGCTATTAAACGGCTGGGGCGTATTCACAACCATCCGGATTTATGACGGACAGCCCTTCGCCTTTGACCGCCACTGGAGCCGCCTGGCAACAGATGCAAATCGCCTTAAAATTCCCTTGGAATGGCAGCCGGAGAACGTTTTCGCACATCTTGGCCAATTGATTGACTCCAACCATGTAAAGGACGGTTGCGCCCGAATTTACTTTGTCTATAACAGGGTTGGGTCCTGGGTCAGCGACGAACCCATGCCCGAAGTCGACCTCATCCTCTACACCGCCGACCTGCCCAAACGCAAAGGGCCTGTGCACCTGGGCATCCAACCCTTCGGGCGATATGCTTCAAGCCCGCTTGCCGGGGTCAAAGTCACCTCCTGGCTGGAGAACGTGTGGATGCTTGACCAGGCCCAGCGGCGCGGATTTGATGAGGTCATCCTTCTGAACGAGCACAACGAAGTCACCGAGTGCACCGCGGCAAACATTTTCTGCGTGCGCAAAGCAGAAGTCGCAACACCCCCGCTCGCCGCCGGGTGCCTTCCCGGTGTCACCCGTGCCATTCTGCTTGAACTGGGAGAGCAGTTCGGTGCGCGAGTCATGGAAGCGCCTCTCCGCATGGAAGACCTGTTCGCAGCCGACGAAGTTTTCATCACTTCAACTACCCGGGAAATTCAACCGGTTTCCGAGGTGGAGGGCCGGACCATCTCACAGCCGGGCGGTCCTGTAACCCGGCGGCTGGCAGAAGCCTTCTCACAATACGTTGCGCACTCGCTCCTGAAAACCGACACGCGTACTGCAAGTTAATCAGAGCCCAAAACACAGAAACAGGCAGGACGCCGCGGGCAACGCGATTGAAGCCAAATCCGTCCCTGTAGACTTTGCCGGCATGGACGTCAGGAACGATGGATGTCTTCGCCGCTCCGGCGCGTAGAGCAAACTCCTGCAGGTTGAAAATCCACACTGCGAGAAACAAGAAAAAAGCCGCCGGCTCAAATCGATGGAGTGAAATCCCTTCCTTCCCTCTGCCGTTATCGTCCCGAATACCAGGTTGAAGACTGCCCGGCTTAGCGTCGCGGATCATCATCCGCGGTTGAAGGCCTGCTGGAGCCGAGCCTGGGCGGCGTATAGTATTGTCTGCGCGCTTTCCGCCATTCCACCATGCTCAACCCGGAAGGATCAAACAGAATCCGCCCTCCCCGCAGCGTCATCCGCGCCATCAACTTCACATTCCCGTCCATCCGGGCATGGCCGTTATCCGCATAGCTGAAGTCTCCTTCGAGCTTTTCGAGAACGGCAATGTCAGCATCGCTGCCCACTGACAGAGTGCCCAGGTCGGGCCGATGGATCTCGCGTGCCGGGTTCACCGTCGAACGCCGGATCACGTCTTCCAGCGGCAAGCCCATGGCCAGAAACTTTGACATCACGTTCGTCATGTTCCGGGCCGGCCCGATCATGCTCCTGGAGTGGAGGTCGGTCGAAATCGAATCCGGCACAAAACCCTGCTCAACCGCCGGCACCGCGTTCCGAAACCAGAAACTTCCCGCACCGTGCCCCACGTCAAAAATCACACCACGCTGGCGCGCCTTCCACAGGATGGGGTTGACACGGCCATTGGGAAGAATGACGGGAAACTGCTGGGCGAACACATGCGTGTGGATGTCACCCGGCCGCATTCGTTTCAGAATCAGCTCCGCATAGGACCGCTGCGGTGGCCGGGGCCAGAAATCCACCATCATGGGTACATTTGCCAGCCCTCCGCATTCGAGCGCCCGGTCCACTGCTGTCCAGGGCCGATGTCCCGTGTCCCACGGTTTCACGGTCCAGTAATGCGCCGTCTTCACACCCACGATTGCGTCCCGGTGCCTCTCTATCGTCTCTGCGCAGCGCTGCGGGTCCATCTGATCAACCGTCTGCTCCAGGCCGCCATTCATCCCGTTGGCCACAATGTTCAAAAATGCCAGCACGCGGATTTGAGCGGGGTCCATCACCATCTGCTTCTGGCGAAGAAAGGTTTCGGCCCCGGCGCTTCCGGTGTCCACCACCGTGGTCACGCCGGAAGTCAGCATCAGGTCAACCGGCACCCCAAAAGGCGGCGTGCAGGATCGGGCGCTCGGCGAGTACCAGTCGTCCGGTACGCCGCCGTAACCGACGTGGACGTGAATATCCACCAGTCCCGGCGTGACGAAAAGCCCGTGGACATTCACCACCTTGCCTGCCTCGGCGGGTGCAATGTCAGGCTCTACAGCCGCCGTCTTTCCCCCGGCAACAGCTACATCCATCTTTCGGTCAATGTGGTTGGCCGGGTCAACAACATGCCCGCCCTTCAGCAGGAGGTCGTACCGCGGCACCCCCGGCTTCCTGCGTGAGTTCGATCCGGACATCCTGGTCATCAAGCCTCCTGCTGCAGCCCTCCGGGCTGCGGGCTGCGCTTTCCGCCCGGCCAAAGGACATGCCTGCTTGCGCGGGTGAATTGCGCCTCTCTTCCAAGGCCCAATATAATAAAAAACACAGACAGCCCATGCCAGTCTTTTGTTCTCCCCAGGACCTGCGGAAAAACCCGGAAGCCGGCTTCGTTCATTCGTCCGTTCTGGCATGGCAGTTCCAATTTGCTTCCGCCAGGTAGTTTTTGCATAGAGATCACGTAGTCAACTCTTGTTTTTCAATAACTTACGATTGGCACTTAACTTGCTAGTACTGTTACCAGGAAGATATACACTCCCCCTTGGTCACGGGAAGTGCGCCAGGAGATACGTTGCGCCAGTTTAGATTTCCGGCTCCGGCCGATCCAGTTGAATGACAGTTCGCCTTTTGGTCACAGCGACCTGTGCCAAAACCTTTTGGAGGGAAATTCCGATGAGCAACTCCTATTCTGTGATTAATGATCTTTATGGAGTGGAACCTGCCCGGCAAGAGCCCCGGCGCCAGGGCGTTTTAGGACTGGTTGTCGTGATGTTCCTGGGCGGCATGGTTCTTTACGAGTCGGTCCATCCGGTCATGCGCCTTCGAAGCGAACCTCCTCCCACTTTACTGAAAAGCAGAAAAACCCTGAAGGCGGCGGCAACCCGGGGCCAGGTCCATATCAGCCAGTCCTACTGGAGCGCTGCGGCTGAATACGTGGCGGAGAAATATCCTTTCGGCGAGACGCTTCCCACCCGGCCCCCGGAAGGTTTCACCATGGCCATGGGCTCAGACTTTGCCACGAGCAACTTATATTGGCAGAAGCTTCGAGGGCTGTGGGACCAGCCGGACATGTGGGTCAGGTCCTACCAGCTGGACACCGGGTGGGTGAATACTGCGTTGGAGTCGCTGGGCGGAATGGTCAGAAGCTACCTCTCTAACTAGCCCGGGCCCGGAAATTTTAACTGATGCAGATCCCTGGCTGCGTTCAACCAAATGCGCGCGCCATTGGGTAAACCCTAACGCAAGCACGCAAGGCGTCTCTCCATTTGAAAATCGTATACATCAAAGGCCGGGCATCGCCCGGTCTTTGAACATGGAAATTCCCGCGGTAGCGGGGAGCATGGCTTTGCGGTGCTCAGCAGGGCAACCCTTCCAAACGAATTCGTGAGTTCGCTACCCTTTCTTCAGGAACCTGGGAAAACCGGGTTGCGGCGTGATGCAAAAACCGGTCATTGAGGTGTGGATCCGGCCGAAGGTCCGCCCGGTGCATCTGCGCCGGGACCCTTTTCCAGCTCGCGGATGTTCTGAGCTTTCTCCAGCGCCTTAGTCTGTTGTCCTTGCCGGAGCTGTCCGTACGAGGCCATCTCGCGCTGGCTTTCCTGAATTTTGTTCAGCTTCCTGTAAACCTGGGCCAGGAGATAATGCGGGCGAGGAGCGTCCGGTTCCAGATGGGTGGCCAGCAGAAGTTGCGCTTCAGCTTTTTGGAGTTCGTTCAGCTCCTCGTACGACTGGCCGAGCAACATATGGACCGGCATCATGCGAGCCAGACTCTTTTGCGCTTTCTCCAGGTACGACACCGACTGCTGATAGAGTCCCTGATGAACGGCGATGGCCCCCAAATAAAAGTTGATTAAAGGGCTATCGGGAGATTCTTTGAGCGCTATCAGAAACTCGGTTCGCGCGGGCACATAGTGCTCCGTGGCCCAATAAGCGATTCCCAGAGCATAGTGAAGACCTGTCGCCCCGGGCCGCTTTCTCAGCGCGGCCTGATATTCCTTGATCGCCCAGGTGTAATTCTGTTCATTCGAATAGATCTCCGCCATCAAGGCGTGCATCTGGAATGAATCCGGATCCAGGCTCTTGAGTTTCCTGACCGTGTCGAACGCGGCATTCATGTGAAGTCGCGCCAGTTGGTAGAGGGCGTCAGCGTCTTTGGGATGGGTGGCGACCAGTTCGTTCAACTGAGCAGTCGCCTTACTGGTTTCCCCTTTTGACGCATAGGCCAATGCCAGATAGTACCGGCACCGCGGGTGCGGGGACGCCGTTGCGAGTTCACGCTGGAAATTTTCGATAGCGTGCGTGAAGTCGTTGAGCGCGTAGTAAGAAAAACCGAGGTAGAAATTGGCTTCGGGATAATCCGAATGAAAAGATAAGATGCGTTTAAACGTCTCGATCGAGCTTTGGAACTTCTCTTCCCGCATGTAGAGCACACCCAGGCGCTTCAAGATTTCCGGGTTATCCGGAGCCAGCCGAAGAGCTTTCATATATTCCTGCTCTGCAGCCGAATAGTTCCGCTGGCTTTCGTAGGCTCTGGCCTGCTTCAAAAGGGTTTCCGTAGCCGCCTGCGGTGAAGCAACGGCGAACGCTGCCCAAAACACCAGATACGAAACTACCAGTAAAATTAAGACTCTTCCGGGAAGAGCATGGGGCTTCAGTATTGGTGACTGATGTTCCATAAAATGTGCCCGCTCCTTCATTCCACATTTCTGGAATTGATTCCAAGCATGCGTTCAAAATATCACAACTGTCGGAATTCCCATGACCTGAATCGGGATGGTTGGAGTAGATGGAGCCTGTGGAGGGGCTCGAACACCCGGACTGAAGCAAGAGACTGAAGTTCTGCAATGCGGGAAACTTCAAGAGGCCCTTTAGGTTTAATCTGCACTCCTCAGATTTTGAAAGGATTCAGCGTTCAACCCTATCTCACGAGTGATATGAGCAAGGATTTGGAGCTTCCTCGAGCTTGAGATTTCGAGGTTTGCGACTCTTTCTCGGCACTTGGTTCTGGAGTATCAGGCGGAGAAGGATAAACAGCCCTCCCAGACCAGCTACAGGGGCCGTTCCAGAGCTTTCCGATGAGCCGCCACATCCTCCAACCTGCGTAACGATAGTGTCAATGATCTCGCCAGTCGTCGACCTAATTGTGAATCAACCGGATAGGGATGAATGACCCTCCTCCCGGACTGTTGACATCCGGTGTCGTCGACCCTGAGCCACCTGTTCCGCACCCTCCAACCTGCGTAATAACGGCATTGATCGTATCGCCGGTAGCATCGTGGAGTGCGTCTTGAAAGAACAAACTCATGTACCCCTGGACAGTTACCGTGCTTCCCCCCGACGAAAGTGCGGCTCCGTCGTACAACACGACGTTTGCAAGTGAATCACTTCCTCCATTGGTTGCATCAAAGGTCTGACCTGCCGTGTATCCGTATGGATTGTTGTAGCCCGCAACAACTTGGAAAGGTGATGTCGGGGTGCTGCTGGGGCAGGATGCCTGGGCCTGAGCGTTCGGCAGCGCGTACGGCCCGCACATATAATCCTGCCCATTGTTCAGGCCATCGGGCAGGTTGTTGACCACTCCGGTGGCGGGACACTGGCCACTGCAGCCACCACTGCCGCAAGAATGGATCAGGCAATCGACCCCGGCATCGGTGGGGCCAACTTTCTTGCCGTTCAGAGTGCTGAGGGTACCCTGGCAGGCAACAGACCTCGGAGCACATTCTCTTATGTACTGGCTGTACTCCATGCCGCTCTGTGAGTTAAACGCAATGGTGTACCACTGGCTGGGCACCCCATTGTCGGTGTTGTGGAGCACCCACGGCGCACCGACATCGCCACTTGTCGGGTCACATTCAAAATTAGTCGAATTCCATTGGCAATCCAGCGGATGGACAGCTTGGCCCGTGTTTGGATCGACGTAATAGGACATAAAATTGCCGGCACCGACACCTCCCGCACAATCGCCGTTGGCCAGACCCTGCCCGGTGCACGGACAGTTTGTGTTGGCTTCACTATTCCCCTTGGCAACTGGGAAATTGGGGTCGCAGTTCGGAACCAGGAAAGGCTTGACGCAGCCCACACCGACATTGGTGCCGGTTCCCCCGGGGTTAAAAGCCTCTGCCGTGGCGGAGGCTGAGATATCCATGGAGTTGATGCCAAAGATCTTCGCAAAGAACGTTGGCAAAGCATCCTGGTGGGTTGAATCCCTGTAAACCGTGACGGTTATCTGTGGTTCCCCGCTCCCTCCGCTTGAAAGAACATCGTGACTATAATCGAATGTAGTGCTCACCGTCGTAGAGGCTGGGGCAAGGCCCATAACGGGATTCTGGGCGGCCACGGCAATGGCATTCTGCGTTGCCAGAACCTCCGTCGCGCTGCCTGCAGTGCAGCCGCTTGTCGTGCAGCCGCCCGCGAAGGCCTTCGCGCCCGCCAGGGCTGCGGCGTCTGCGGCACGCTGGGATTGCACACGCGCCAGGTAACCTGCCACCAGGTCAATCGAAAGCGCACACATTCCCAGCATAACCACCAGGGATGCAGCGACGATAAGAATCGTCACTCCCTTATCATTTGAACGCAGACTGCTTATTCTGTGTCGCATCGGTTCCTCCCGCCAAACCCAGTGCTAGTTTGAGAGTGTAATGTCCTGCATGACGGCGTCGGACTCAAATATGTACTGCCCTGTTGGGCCTGTCGCGCCCGGCAGGAGCAGGCCGATAATCCTGCCAAACATAAAAGTGTAGGGGTAAGAAAGTGTTACTTTCGTGCTTAGGATTGGTTGGGTTGAGTCATAGGGATTTGGTGCCTGATATGCTTTGTAAATAACCAGAGTCACGTTGTTGCACGAATACGTCCAGGTCAGCACCGGAGCGAATGTTGCTGAAGATGTATTAAGGCATGCTCCCTGATTCAATCCGGCTGCTGTCAGGTAATTGGACACGGTCTTCGCCGTCGCCGTGACTGCGCACGGCGTTCCGCTGCCCGGAGAGTTGATGGTCCATGCGGTCGGACAGCCTGAATCCGATAAGGGCGTGGAAGAAATAAGACGGGCAGCTTCTCGAGCGGCGTTCGATGTTACGTGCTTGGTGTTGTAAGCACTGGCAAAATCAATAATGCCCACAACCAGAACCAGCAACAGAGGCAGCGCCATGGCGAACTCTAAAAGCTCGGCGCCCTCGGTGCTCCGGAACCTTGGCAGCAGGCGGCCTTTGGACGAATCTGCCCAGGCCGTGTGCCTCTCGCCAGGTTCGGTGCCGGCCGGCCGGTTATTCTTCATGATCTGCTCGTTCCTGGACGATCCTTTCATTTGGACAACTCCTTCATTGGCCCTCGACTTCAGGAATCAGGGGCAAGTCGGTTGGCCAGTCGAACCGTCGACAGACTGATTTTCCATGCGCATCGTCACGCTCGTCGGAATACTAATCGTCGAAGCGTTTAAGGACGTAAAGGGAATGGCGAGATGGAGTGGGTACTTAAAGCTGACTTCTATTCCGCACTGCTGGGAGCTGGAGTCGCTGGTTGGATTCATCACCACGGCTTGCTGGCAAAAGGTCTGCTGAACCACTGTGTTGTTCGGATCAAGGTGCGAAGCGAGAAGCGACGGTGCAACGTAGTTTGTGAATTCGTAAGTAGGGTTTGATACACAAGCCGGAGAACTGGTGGTTCCCGCAGAGGTGTACGTCTCAGTCGTTTGGTTTGCCCCGGGATTGCACGTTGCGCAAGAGGGCAGGACAGCATAACGGGCCCCCTCCCGAGCGGCGCGGGTGATCGTTTCATAAACGTCATAGGCACGCCCTAGCCAGAATATTCCCACCAGCAGCATCAGAAGCAGCGGAAGAACAAAGGCTGCCTCAACCAGCTCGGCACCCGAATCTTCTCGCCATTTCCCCGCTAACCGTGCGCTGACGCGCCGGCTGATGTTCCCGCATGTGGCCATCTCTCCCTCCATTGTTCAATCCAACCGGGAAGCCCATTCGACAAAATGCTTTGCAAGATTCCACTGCTTGCAAACACTTTCCGGAAGTGCAACCCAACTTGCCTGCCCTTGCTGGAAGCCTCGCGGAAGAAGAGGAGGCACTAGCTGTTCGCCATTGTTATCAATAGAGCAAAGAAACAATGCCCGGACTTCCTCCGCCGGGGGTTTCTAACCTCCAATCTTCCGGCCGATGAGCCGCCGACTATCCGTTGCCCGCACCGGTCAAAGGGGAACCCCCTTCCAAAGGTCCGCCCCAACTTCTTCAAATGCCGCACCATCAACCTGTGCACACATCCGGAGGCACGAACTTGCCCCCAACGTTTCCCGCCCCGGGATACACCCTTCGCACCTGGGAACCTTGAACTTCTGCCGCTGTTGCGCGGCATAAGTACCGGCTCCCTGCCTGCTGAGCAGCGGGCAAAGTGAATCCAATTTAATTGAACGCAGACAAGCCCAATATACACCATCCAAAACTCTCGTCAAGTGCCAATGAAATTCCTATCTAATTCGTTACTGTGCAAGACTTTGCATATAGTCAAGGAGTCTGGCCAATCCGTGACGGGCAATCTATTCCTAAGTGTGGGATTTATGAGGTGCTACTAGCCCACGGTCAATCGAAAACCTGATTGACCATGCCTACCTGTAAAACTCAATAATGGACGTCGCGTGTCCGGGAAGAACCATCGCCGGCCCTGCCAAAGGAGTCCCACTGCGCAAATCGCGAATCTTCGTGAAACGGAACTCCGGTTCGAGATTGAACCGCAGGGTTTGGTTGGAATTGTTATAAAAGTACGCCAGGTAGTTGCCGGAGTAAAGTGTGGCGCGAAACTCCAGGGCCGAAAGGACGCCCGAGCCGGAGGAACTCACGCGCAGCGGTGCGCGGACCCCGGCCCGTGCGGCAAGAAGCGGAAGCAACTTGGCCCAGCTTACCGGGTCGAGGGGCGAAGCAAGCCAGTAAAGGTTGCCCTTCCCCAGTGTGAGGTGGATCAATGCGGGAGAGCCGTCAGAAAACTTGCCAATCACCCAGTGCGGATCACATCGGATGACTTGCCGCTCACCCACCGCCTTAAGGTCCGGAGCCGTCTTCGAGAAAAGGTCCTGCCGCTCGAGCGCAATTGAAGCTCGGGGCAAATCGGGAAGGTTATATTCAGTCACCTGCGTTTCTCCCCGCTTGAAGGTGGACGGCACGCGGCGAAGGAGATGCAAACCTATCGATTCCATGGTGTTTGTAGGCTTGGCATATTCGTCCGCGAGGAGGGAATCCGGCCAAACCAGCAGAGTTCCGCCATCTCGAACCCAGGAAATGATCCGGCGCGTAACTGCGGGCGGAACGAATTGGGCCGCGGGCAAAACCAGAAGCTTGCGCCTGGCAAGGTCGCCATGCAGAATCTTCTCTTCCGTCGTCAGGCCAACATAAGCCCCTGCCGATTGCGATGAGTCATAGAGCCCCTCAAGAGAGGACAAATAGGGAAAGGTTCCTGTCTCCTTCGATTCCTCGGGAACATGCTGGAGCATTGAGGTCTTCGAGTAAAGAAGCGCAACCGGGCGGGGCGCGTCTGCCAGTGCGATAACTTCAGGACTCAAACGCCGCAAATCCAACCCCACCCGCATGGCCTCGGCAATGTCACTGAGCGGAATGGTATAGCTCTGCGGGAAGGACGTGGCCCACTCATTGATCGGCTCATGCGGTGTCCAGCGCATGTGATCGTTCCACCACCACATGGAAATGGCTGCGTCTCCGTGCAGAAAACTGGGAAGAAGCTGATCGACCACACCATGGTACTCAAAATCGGCGACAGGCTTCGACCCGGCCAGGGCGTGCAGATATTCCGGCATCAGCGTATCCAGCCGGTAGTTCTCTTCCAGCTCCACGGCCGTGATGCCGGAATCCGCAAGGGCCTCCTCATCAACCGCGGTCCAGAAACGCGGACTGAAAGCGTAAAAGGGAGACCCGCCCGTCAACGGCGCCAAAGGCTGAGTTTTGCGAATTTCATCCCGCGTCCAGCGAAGCTGCTGTAAGAACCGGTAAAGGTTGAAGCTTGACCAGTCGTACCATAACGCGCGGTGGGATTTGGCTTCTTCAGGATGCAGCATCGGCACGTCACTGAAGTTCGCGTATCTTGTCTGCCACGCGCGGTTCGCTGACTGAATATTTCCGTACTTGTGCCGCAGCCAGCCACTCCACATTTCCCGGGTATAGTGGCAATAGCAGTTGTAAAAATACTCGAACCCCATGGTCTGGACCAGATGGCTGTGATCGCCAAGGTGGGCATGTTCGTACTTGTCGATCATTTCAGCGATGGCCGCGCGGCTGTGCGGGCTTTCAAGGCAGACATTGACAGCAGGGCCCACCACTTCCCAGGAGCTGCTGTCGCGCACGATGTGGTCGGCATTATTCCAACCTACGCGGTGGGTGTCAGGATACTTGTGATAGGCTTCCCAGATCGGTTCGTGCTCCACGTTTTGGCGCGTGGCACCGGCCACAAGTTCCGTGCCGTAATCCGTGGCACTGTCGGCAAACCAGCGCAGCAGCGGTCCCCGCTGGTTGTAAAGCATCCCGAGCAGAAGCACGGGAGTATTGCCTTTGCGAAAATAGCGGTCCCGGATGGTCAATTGACTGTAAGGAGGCACGGTGGGCACCGAAAGGGCCTGGCGCTTGCCTGCAAGTTCTTCCTGCAAGTCGGTAATGGCGTTGCGGGTGCCCGCAAGCAGGAAATCCAGGGCCTTACGCTGCTCCTGGGCGCGGTCTTGCCAGAAGGCTACCAGCCGGGTATGAAAAGCCAGGTTGGCAACAAACGGATAAATTTCCTGGTAGGCAGTGTCGATCTTTCGTCCGCGTGCCTGCTGGATCAGACCATTCAGTTGCTGGATTGATTGCTCGACCTGTTTGCGCTCTGCCCCCAGTTGCGGGACCGTGGTCTTGAACAGGAGATCTCCGTAAGGCTGCTTCTGGGCCTTGGCCTGGTCAGTTGCCAGGCGCAGGTTCGCCAGCTTGAAAACCTTGTCCTGCTTAAACTTCAGAACCATGCCATCGCGCAGGAAAAGCGGGCTGAAGGAAATGCCCAGGTAGGCGACATGCTCCGGGCTCACAGCCTGATCTTCAGGCGATCGCATATTTTCGAGGCTTATTTGAACGGTGTTCTTGCCCGGAGCGATGACATAGCCATCAAAGGTTCCTCCGGTGTAGGTTTGATTTTCAGGATGGCCGGCCCGGTCTGAAATCCGAACGTAAACCGAAAAAGGCTCTTTGTAAGGATTCTCAACGTCAAACTTGAGGGACTTCCAACGGCTCCAGTTCGTCACGGGAAGCTGGGTGGTTGCAAACCCGGTGTCCTCATACCCGTTCCAGAAAGTCGCCTCCAGAGTTCCGGATGAGTTCGCTTTCAGGTCGCAATGAGTCGTCTTCCAGTTAGCCTGGACAGATTCAGGAGCGAACAGACCGGCGATTCCACCGCTGCCCGAGTTCGAACATGACGCAAAAGTAAGTAGCAATAATGCGATAGTTGTTGTTGAGAAAAAAGATCGCATGCATGTTTTCATGGAGCGCCTCTCACTGAGATGTTAAGATTGGGTCGACCTGTCCGGCTGTGATCGATTCAATTTTCGGGCTTTCGCCGGGTAGGAGTATATAACCTTTTGGTTTCAACGAGTCACAAAATTGCGATGGCACCTTACTATGCCTATGATCACTCTGGAGACAACCATGAACAGAATCATGAAGCGTGATTTGCAGGGTAATAGAGCCCTACTACTTCTTTGCGCGTTTCTTGTGATGTCCCTCGCCGGGATGGTAATGAGCTGCACCGGGAATCAGCCGTCAAAGCCCCATGTAACCACGCTTACTTCCTTTAACTCTCAAAATGATCTTCGTCAGCTTAAAGTGACGGACTGCAAGGCTTCACTCACGACGGAAAATGTGACGAACGGGGAACACGCGCTTAAGGTGGAATTCAGCAATCCAGAGACGGCGACGATCGAACTGAGTTCCGGGGCCAAGGCTTGGGATTGGAGCAAATATGGGGCAGTGGCCGTTGGCGTAGCCAACCCCTCCAACAAGGAAATCCAGGTTGGAATGCAACTGGAAGATGGAGAGCCGGGTGCTGGTTCCGGCCGCTGGTCGGCCAGGTACAGCGGCAACGTAGCGCCACATGCGACGGTCAGTTACTACTATGGGTTTGGCCCCAGTTCTCCAATTGCACACGGAATGCGCGGCGGACCGCCGACGGTATCTGGAATACTGCCTTTCAGTATGATTCCGGGAGCGGATAAGCCGGTGAGCGAAAAGGATATTGCCGGTTTGAAACTCACCTTCCAGCACGACTCCGAGACGCAAAGCGTTGTGGTTGACAACATCCGTCTTTTGCCGCCTTTCAATTATGACGGAATCGTGGATCGTTTCGGTCAGTACAGTCGTGCAGACTGGCCAGGCAAGATACATAACCTGCAAGACCTTTTGGCCCAGAAAAAGCAGGAGGAAGCAGAGCTCAAGGCGCATCCCACTCTTCCTGATCGCGACGAGTACGGCGGATGGGCATCAGGTCCGCATGTGACTGCGACGGGGTACTTCACAACCTTGAAGCGTGATGGCAAGTGGTGGCTCGTTGATCCGGATGGCCACCTGTTCTTTTCGATGGGGATTGACGTGTTGAATGTTCAGCCGAACGGTGACGCCTACACGTTTGTGACCGGCCGTAAAGAAATGTTCACATGGCTGCCGAAACCCGGTGATCCGTTGAGCAAGTTCTATAGTAATGCAAGTCATGTGTCCTACGGTCCAATCAAGGAAGGACAGACCTTTGGGTTTTACAACGCAAATCTGGAAAGAAAGTACGGAGCCAACTGGCTGAAGGAATGGCAAACCATCTCACTCGCGCGGCTGCGGGCATGGGGATTTAATACCATCGGCAACTGGTCCAATCCAGCTTTCTACGCTTACAAGGAAGTCCCTTATACGGCGACCATTACGATCCAAGAGGATTTTCAAGGGGACTTTGCGCATGTTCCCAGCGGCCGCGACTATTGGGGTCCAATGCCCGATCCCTTCGATCCTAAATTCATAGCGGCGGCTCATAAAGACGTTCGTGCAGTCACCGAACTGCATCGCGGGGATCCCTGGTGCATCGGCTACTATGTGGACAACGAGTTGTCGTGGGGCGGGGGCACCACAGACAGAACACATTATGGTCTTGCATACGGGGCGCTCTCAGCCAACGGCACATCACCCGCCAAACGGTCGTTCGTTAAACAATTGGAGTCACACTACGGAAGTATCGGGCAGCTTAACAGAGCTTGGAGCACACACTTTGCCTCATGGTCGGCTTTGCTGGATCAGCCCTATCAGCCGGCCGATGTGCTGAATCCGAAGATGAGGAAAGACTTCAGTAATTTTCTGACGCTGTATGCGGATCAGTACTTCAGGGTCATCCGCAACGCTATTAAGAAATATGATCCGCACCACATGTATCTCGGCGCCAAATTTGCGTGGCGAACCCCGGAAGCCGTGGAGGCCTCAGCCCGCTACTGCGACGTGGTCAGCTTCGATATCTACCAATCGCACCTCGATCCGAAGGAGTGGGGCTTCACGACGGCTCTGAACAAGCCCTGCATGGATGCGGAGTTTCACTTTGGGGCTGTGGACCGCGGGATGTTCCACACGGGACTTGTCTCAACCCCGGATCAGCAGGCGCGGGCGGCTATGTACAAGCGCTATCTCGAAAACGTCGAGGACCTTCCGGCGTTTGTCGGCTGCCTATGGTTCGAGTATTACGACGAACCCCTGACCGGCAGAGCCGGGGACGGGGAAAACTACAACATCGGATTTGTATCCGACACGGACACCCCTTATTCCGAAATGGTGGAAAGCGCGAAGGCTGTCAGCGCCGAAGTTTACAAACGCCGGAGCGGAGAATAGGTACGAGGGCAGAATAAGGCGGCACTGGCCGGCGGCTTCACGCGTTATACTGGCTGGTTCGTCCGATGAATTTCTCTGGCCGGGCGTCGATTGTGCAACGCCTGAATCGGCTCAAGATTGTTAACGCCATGTCGCCGCCAAAGGATGCCGGCAAGCATTTATATTGGGGTCGCCGACACATGTGGAAATAGAGTGATCCACAAAAGCCCATGGCTATCGGCACTCCAAACCTGGTTTCAAGGGCGAGAAGGTTCGCTTGAAAGGAGTCATGAAATGGCAAAGTACGGGAAGTCGCTCTATTCTTTATTGGTCGCATTTCTTCTGATACCAACCTCGGTGCTCTTGGCCCAAACTCCTGCGCCGGTGCAAATCTGGAAGGCGCCGCTGACGCTGCCAACTTATAAGATTGGCCCGGCTGAGCAATCGCCTATGTTCTTTGCGGGCCGAATCTACCAGGGCGCCGCGGGCAAAATTTATCCTTATCCGCTCTATGACAGAATCCTCGACGTTCGGGGTGATAAGACCTACCAGGCGGACTTTCTTGAGAACAAGTACGTGAAGATCGCAGTGCTTCCCCAGCTCGGCGGACGCGTTTTCTCTGCGAAGGACAAGACAAATGGCTATGACTACGTCTACCGTCAGACGAAGATCCAGCCGGCGTTGATCGGCATGATCGGAGCCTGGATTTCCGGCGGCATGGAATGGGACATCCCAAGCCATCACCGTTCGACCAGTTATCTTCCGGTTGAGCATCGGTTGGTGAAGAATGCCGACGGCAGCAGCACCATCTGGGTGGGCGATGTGGACCTGCAGACGAAGATGCAATGGCTGGTGGGTCTCACGCTTTATCCGGGCAAGTCCTATTTGAAGGTGACGACCAAGTTGCTGGACGGGGCGCCCATCGTGCAGTCGTTTCTGGATTTCACGAACGCCGCGATGCACGTGAACAAGAACTACCAGGTGATCTTCCCGACAGACACGCAGTTTGCCGTCTTCCACGCGAAAGTAGCCTTCGCCCACTGGCCCGTCTCGCATGAGGTTTTTATGGGCGTGGATTACACGCGTGGAGTGAACGTCAGCTGGTGGAAGAACAATCCCGCCAGTATGTCCTTTTTCGCCTGGAATTTTGACGGCGATTTCTTTGGTGGTTACGACCACGGGGTGAATGCGGGCACCATCTGCATCCAGAACCATAATGTTTCGCCAGGCGCCAAATTCTTTGAGTGGGGCAATGGGCCATCCGGGGAATTGTGGGACAAGATACTGGACAGCCAGGGACCCTATCTCGAATTGATGTCGGGCAATTACTCGGATAACCAGCCCGACTACAGTTGGATCGAGCCTTACGAAACGAAGGTTGCGAACCAATACTGGTACCCCATCCGCGGCATCCGCGGGGCGAAGAACGCGAACCTGAATGGAGCCGTCAATCTTCAGATCGAACCCTCGGGGAAGGTCTTCTTTGGCTTCTCCTCAACCCAGGCATTCGAGGGAGCAAAAGCAGTCCTGACGGGAAAGGGACAAACTCTCTTTGAGCAGACTGTTGATATCAATCCGGGAACGCCATTTACTCACGAGCTTGCTTTGCCGGCCGGGATGAAGGAATACGATCTGAAGGCCGCGCTTCTGGATTCGAAAGGGAATGAGCTGGTGAGCTACCAGCCGGTGAAGCTGGCTCCGGAGACGATGCCGCCCACGGTGACTCCTCCCGAGCCGCCTGCCGAGATCAAGACCGTTGACAAGCTCTACCACGCAGGGCTTAGACTCGAGCAGTTCCACAATGCAACGATGTCACCCTTCCCTTATTTTGAAGAGGCGCTGCGCCGCGATCCCGAGAATTATGAAGTGAACACCGCTCTGGGCCGCATTTATTGCGAACGAGGGCAATGGCAGGAAGCCATCAAGCACCTGAACCTGGCGCTTGGTCGGGCAACGCACAACTACACGCGTCCCAAGGACGGCGAAGCCTACTATTATATGGGCGTAGCGCAAAGAGCCGAGGGCCAGAACCAGCAGGCAGGTACCGCGTTTTACCGGGCTTCGTGGAGCGAGGCATGGACGGCCGCGAGCTATTTTCAACTTGCGGAACTGGAAGGGCAAAAAGGCAACTGGGCAAGCGCGGCTGCCGATCTCGACCGCTCACTCGACTACAACATGCAAAATGCCAAAGCTTGGGACCTGAGGGCCGTGGCGCTAAGGGAGTTGGGGCGCAATCAGGAAGCTGAGGAGGCCGCCCGGAAGGCTCTGGCAATCAATCCCCTTGACCTTTGGGCCGCGAATGAACTGAAGCTGATGAACGCCAGTGACCAGCCGCAGGTCGCCCTGGGCAACGCTTTGCAATCAAATATGTGGCTGGCGCTCGACTATTACCACGCGGGGCTCTCAGACGAGTCCGAAGCGGTCATCAAGCGGCTGGTTGCCGCAAGCCCTGATCCAGCGAGCGTCAACCCGCTTCTCTATTACTACCTTGGATATCTTGCACAGCAGCGCGAGCAGGCGGGTGAAGCTTCCAGGTACTTCCACTTGGCGCGGCAGATGCCTTCGACTTATGTGTTTCCATTTCGGGTGGAGACCGTCAAGGTGCTGGAAGCAGCGATGAAGGCCGACCCGGGAAATGCGCGCACGCCTTACTATCTCGGCAACGCCTTGTACTATCTCCAGCAGCCCTCTGCCGCCGTCAGGGTGTGGACGAAATCTGCCGACATGGACAGTTCGTTCGCGCCGGCCTGGCGCAATCTTGCCTTCGCATACGAGCATGCGGAGAAGAACACCGCAAAAGCCATTGCAGCCATGGAGAAGGCGGCGGATCTGGAGAAAAGCAACGCCTATTACCGGTACGAACTCGACGTGCTGTACGAAGAGGGTAACGTCCCGCCCCAGAAACGGCTGGCATCGCTTGAAGCTGACCAGGCAGGAATCGCCAGGCGTTCCGACGCGCTGGCGCAGGAAGTTCGGGTCAACGTTCTGCTGGGCCGGTACGACCACGCTATCGAGTTGCTGAAGAGCCATGAATTCCATAACTGGGAGGGCGAGGGTGATGTTCATGACGTCTATATGGACGCCTATCTCTTGAAAGGCGAAAGGGAGTTCAGGGCAGGCAGGTATCAGCAGGCGCTGCAGGATTATGAAGCATCGCTCCTGTACCCCGCGAACCTGGAACTCGGGCAGCCGTATCGCCAGCCAAGACGGGCGCAGGTTGATTATCTGATGGGCATGGCTCAGGAGAAGCTTGGGAATAGCGCAAAGTCGCAGGAGCTGTTCCGGGAGGCCGTGGCCTCTCACTCGCGCTTCCTAAGCCCTGAGATGGAATATTACCAGGGTCTGGCAGCGTTGAAGCTGGGACAGAACGCCAAAGCGCAGCGACTGTTTGACAGTCTGATCGCACGAGGCGAAAAGATGTCGGCTGGGAACTCGGAGTCCGGGTTCTTCGCCAAGTTTGGCAGCGGGCGGTCGGAACGCTACCAGATGGCCGACGCCCACTACCTGATCGGCCTGGGAAATCTTGGAAAGGGTGCGACGGAAAAGGCCCGGGAAGAGTTTCATCAAGCCCTGAAAATGGACATCAACCACCTGGGCGCAACGGCACAGTTGATGGCAATGTCCGGCTCAAACACGAGGGCTTCTAGATAGAACTCTGCAGGGCATGTTTCCGGCTCTGGCGCCAGAGGCGGAAGACAATAAGAGCCTGACTGAGAGAAGACCCTCAACTGCAACTCGGGACGCAGCCACTGGGGTTGCGTCACAGTAGCGTGCGTCTATGCTCGCAGGCCTCCAATTGCCTGCGGCGCATCGCGCTGACTCGCTTGGCAGAGTCCGGCTGTGACGCTTTCACGCTGGCGCGAATTGCCGGGCATAGCTCCATTACAATCACAATGCGGTACTGCCATCCCCATGCGGACGCCATCGAGCGGGCATTCGCGCAAATAGGCAATCGCCAAGAAGTGGTCACAGACGGTAGTCAGTGCCAAAATACACCCTCACTCCCCGCCAGCACATCCCAAGAGATTGCCCTTGCAGAAACAATAGGATAGATGGCGCGCCTGGAGGGGCTCGAACCCCCGACCTACAGATTCGAAGTCTGCCGCTCTATCCAACTGAGCTACAGGCGCGAGAATTCAACTCTATCAGCTTGATGGCACTCCTGGCAACCGAGGCGCGGGGCGACTGCCACGCGCCTGCTACTTCCTGGCAGGAACGCGCAGTGATGCCGACTCAAGACCGGACGAAGTTGCCCTGACGGCAATCTCACCCGCCTCTCCAGAGGTCTGGAGGTTGATAGCGACGGTCCCAGAAATGGCGTCAATTTCGGTCGCACCGCCGAGGAGGCGCCCCGGACCCGTCGCAGAAAACTCAATCCAGTTTTGCGCCGTTGGAACAACCGTTCCGGCAGAGTCAACCACATCGGCCTGGATGAAAACCACATCAGCACCATCAGCAACAACCGATTCCTTGTCCGGCTTCAATACAATACCCTTTGCCGGCCCGGCAGTGCGCAGTTGGTGCCGGACTGTCTCCCTCCCTTTCCTGCCGACAGCCAGCAGGGTACCGGTCTGATAGGCAACTTCATCCCAGCAAAAGGGTGGGTGCCGAAGGTGCGATCCCGGCAGCTTTGCCTTCGCAAGCTGTTCGCGCAGTTGCTCGGGCTCGTGATATTTCTCCACCAGCAGCCGAAAGTCCTGCCAGACGCGTTCCTGGGTGGCCGGCTTGCGAACACCAAGGCTCCGGCCGTTCAGGAAAAGTTCAACCGTATCGCAATTGCTGTAAATTCTCACCTTGCGGGTGCGGCCCGCATCTTCAGGCCAGGTCCAGTGGCCCACGATATGGATCATGGGCTTCTCCGTCCACTGTGACTGCAGGAAGTAATAGGCGTTCTTGGGGATGCGCCACATGTCGGAAACGCCCAGGTAGTCATTGAACGGCCAGCGGAGGGTCAGTCGCCCGTCACGCGGGGCCCACAGACTCCTCGTGACCGAGCCATTCGGCTCGCCGCAGTCATACATGCACCACTTGGCCGTTCCAAGCCACGGCAGGGCATTCCACTGCATCAGGAACCCTTCCTGGCTTAATGCCATCTCACTGTCTGACACGGCTTGGATTCTGCCGTGATTGATCAACGCCGGTCCTTCCCGGCCGCGCTCACACGAAATAGCTCCCCATTCGTTCCAGATGTATTTCTTCTCCGGATGCTCTTTGTGCGCCTGCAAAAGATCTTCGTAACTGGTGGCGTCCATGATGTCGGTAACGTGCGGGCAGCGGCCCGCCGTCCATCGGGCGGGATCAAGTGTGTGCGTGTAGTCGGAGAGCTCCACAAAGTCTTCTGGATATTTGTAAGTGCTCAAATCATCTGCAAATCCCCAGATGATGACTGAAGGACGATTGCGGTCCCGCGCGATCATCTCCCGCAACTGACGCTTGAGGTCGTCCATGAGCGGTCGGGGGAACCTCGTCGTGTAAACCGGCTCATCGCCTTCTTCGTCGGAAGGGTAGATTTGGATTGCGATGTTTGGGACTTCCTCCCACACCAGGATGCCCAACTCGTCACAGGTGTTGAGGACGGCAGGGTCCTGCGGGTAATGCGCCGTGCGGAAGAAGTTCACTCCCATCTCTTTCATCAGGCGAACATCTCTGATGCCGATGGCCTCCGGCAGCGCGGCGCCCAGAAAGCCATAGTCCTGCCGCCGGTCCACTCCGTGCAGATTAATCGGCTTCCCGTTTAAGGTGAACCCAACCGGTGCCTCGTGGCCCATATAACGGATTCCAAACCGGGTCACCCATCGGTCCAAAGCGCGGTCACCTTCAAACAGGGTTGTCACCAGACGATAAAGGTGTGGGGAATCGGGAGACCAAAGCTGAGGATAGCTGATCACCTCCGTCTTCTGGTCGAAGGATTTCTCCTGGCCTGACCCGATCTCTGCATGCGCCTGCAGCTTCGCCCTGGATTGCCCCGCCCCGTCCACCACCTCGCTCTCCACCCGGACCGTCCGGGAGGAACCGCTCTGGTTCTCCAACCAGGTGCGAATGCGAACGACCGGACGATCCGGGTCGCCCTCAAACGTCACCCAGGTTCCGTTGTATCGAACGTGCACGGGATCCACCGCTTCCAGCCAAACGGAACGATAGATCCCTCCATAATTGGCGACGTTCCTTTCCTCGGCCGGCGCAATGAAAGGAGACAGAACATCATTGACCTTCACGGCAACCGCGTTCGTTTTACCAAACTCAACCACATCCGTGACGTCGAATGCAAAACTCGTGTATCCACCTGTGTGCTGGCCCACGTGCCGCCCATTCACCCACACGTCGGCTATCTGGAAGACCCCATTAAAGTGCATCAGCAGCCGGCGGCCACTCCAGCCATGAGGAACTTCGAGGTCTCTCCGATACCACCCAACGCCGCGAAAATGCCCTGGCGCGGCAAAGGGATTATCGGGACTGGCGTCCCAGGTGTGAGGGACCACGACGTCTTGCCACGCGCTGTCGTTGTAGCCGGGCCGTTCCGCCCCAACAAACTCCGGCTCAGTCCCGGCACCAGGAGTTCCCTGCCGCTTGAAGCGCCAGCCGGCGTTCAGCGACTCCGCAATTCGGTAGCCGGAATCCGTCTCCTCGCCGGTAGAACCCGTACCCGCGGATTCTGCACGCTGCGCACGCAATCCTTTCATTCCACTCGCGGCTACGCCCGCCACTGAGGATTCGATAAACTGCCTTCGCGAAATTCCCTTCCCGGCCATTGCAGTCCTCTTTCTCGTCATCGGGCTACGAATGGAGGTTGAACACGCGCTCCGCGTAGATCCGGCTGAGTCGCAAATCATCCTCCAGAGGTCGCTTGACGACAGTCTGTTTCATATAGGCAAGTTCCACAACCAGCAGCGGCTTCAGATTGATTCCCTCAAGGTACGCAGCAATTTTGCGGTAATCAATGTCGCCGTTTGTAAAGGACTCCAGCCACACTTTATGGTGCGAATTCCTGAGGTGCAGGCTGGCCACGCGACGGCCGGCCTCGCGCAACAATCCCATCGGGTCCTGGCCGCCCTGATAAACCCAGTCGATATCGAGGCAGATCCAGACGTACTTCGGGTCGGTGTGGTGAAGGTTATAGCGCCACTCGCGCGCGTTGTCGGCCATCTGGGGAGCGTGGGCGTGCGTCCAGAATTGAAAGCCCCGGTCCGCCAGTTCGCGTCCCAGAAGATCGAGCATCTTTGCCTGGACAGCAAGCTCGGCGTCCGTTTTGGGCACGTCGTGTGGTTTCGGATCCGGATTGTTGACGACGGCCCGGCACCCCAGCTTCTTGCACAAACCCGCAATCTCCAGAGCCTGGCTGATGGTGCGCTCAGCCAGATCGCGCCTGTGCATCGACCCGCCCACATACACCGACGGCATCCGAAGGCTGTTTGCCTGCAGCAGTTCCAGCACGCGGCTGCGAAGATCCGGCGTCAGGAAGCCCTGATTCAATTCGATATTCCGGAAACCGGCGTTGTGCGCCATCGGAAAGATTTCGTCGAGGACATCGGCAAGCTTTTTGTGTTGCCGCTGGGCGTATTGCTGAAAAATGTAGCCCTCAATCGACAGGCAGCTGGTTGGGTAGCGCCTTGCAGCCAGGCTCAGCAATGTGGCCGGCCCCAGCAGCAAAACATCGCGGCGTTTCATAGCAATAGTCCTTCCCGTTAAGAAACTGAAGGGCGACAGCGAGGGTTATATCGTTCCCCAAGGCCCGTGCTTTCCCACCGTTCTCCGCACCGAAGCACATGGTACGGTTGGCCAATCGCTTCCGCCGCGTCAACAAACTCCTGCGGGTCTGCCGTGTTGAAGGCGAACATCTCATAATGGCAGGGGATGACGACGCGCGCGTCCATGGCCTTTCCGAGCTCCGCTGCTTCGCCGGCGTTCAGGTTCCCAGCTACTCGCCGCTCCGGGGCTCGGCCATTGATGGGCAGCAGGGCAACGTCGATCGGGAACTTCCTCAATCGCTCGGCCATGCCTTCGTAAATAAGCGTGTCGCCGCTGTGATAAACAGTCCACATGCCGAACTGCACAACGTAGCCCAGATATTCCGGACCCAATTTTTCATGAGCAGCGGGCACCGCTGTCAGCTTAAACTCCCCAATTGAGACAGACCCACCGTCCCGAAGGCCCAGCGGCAGTTGCGGATCGATGCTAAGACGTTCGGCCACGAACTGCCGGTTCGCTTCCGGAACAACGATACTTAATTCGGGATTAACTCGCAGCAACGGGCGCAGCGTTTCGCCGTCAAGGTGGTCGGTGTGGTTGTGGCTGGACGTGACCACGTCAATAAAATCCAGTCGCGACGGGTCAACCACCCGCGCAGTCATCCGGACGTGCGGCTTGTCGGTCGCTGCGTACTTTTTGGTGAGTGAGTCAGACAGGTAAGGATCAAGCAGCAAATGGGCTCCGCGCCATTGCACCAGGAATCCGCTCTGCCCGAGCCACCAGAGGCGAAAGTGTCCGTCTTTCACATCCGCTGCGCGAACATCGGCCAAAAACTCGTCGTCCTGCAAAACCGGCTGGATCATTCGATGCCCAGCTCCCGGCGGACAATTTTCACTCCGCCCACCAGCGATTTCAGTTTCTTCCTTGATGCCCAGCGCGCCGTCTGGCTGAGCCCGCAATCGGGAGCCAGGGAGAGGCGCTCGGCAGGCACAAAGCGCAGGCAATCGCGGACGCGCGCGGCGACATCTTCAGGGGTTTCGATGTAATAACTCTTCACGTCAATCACCCCCACGGCCACGTCCATCCGCTCAGCCACGGGCTTGATCAGTTCCAGTTCCGCAAACTCGCGGCTGGCCATTTCAAAATGTATTTCTTCCACCGGCAGATCGAGGAACGCAGGAAACATCGGGGCGTACTTCCTCGGCGCAACGGCACGACCCTTGTAGTTCCCAAAGCACAGGTGTGTGGAAAGCCGGCATCGGCCCTGAAGGCCTTCCACCGTGCGGCGGAAGATATCAACCAACCGCCGGGGGTCTTCCCGATGCGCGTAGCAGCTCATGGACGGCTCATCAACGCAGATTTCCTGGCACCCCGCCTGCACCAACGATTCCAGTTCGCGCCGCACGATGGGAACCAGCGCCTCGGTGATTGCAAAGCGGTCCGGATAAGATTCGTTTGGGATCAACCGGCCGCTCAGAGTAAAGGGGCCGGGCACGCTGACCTTGAGGGCCACACCCGCCGCGGCGATTCGCTTCAGGCGCTCATAGTCGCGAACCGTACCAAGACCGTTCGGGGCCTCGATCTTCCCCGTTAAAGTGTGCTTTCCGCGCTGATCATGCCCCGGCGGGCCAAACCGGCGCACAGGCTCAGGTTCAGAGGAAATCCCACGGAGGAAACCGTAGAACGACAGGTTGAAATCGAGCCGCGTCTGCTCGCCATCGGTAATGGTGTCGAGGCCGGCTTCCAGTTGGTCTTTCACAGCAGCAGCAACGGCGTCATCGAGCATTTCGTCCAGATCGGCGGGCCCGAACTGGCCGAGATGTGCCGAAGCAAACTCCAGCCATCCCCGAAAAGGATAGCTGCCGATCACCGTAGTGCGGAGAGGGTGTTTTTTCATCGCTCAGCCTGTAACCGACCATCCGCCGTCAACCGCCACCACCTGGCCCGTCACGTGGCGGGACCTTTCGCTCAGAAGGAACAGCGCGGTCTGCGCAACGTCAGCGACCTCAAGCAGTCCGGCGCTCAACGGTTGCTTCTGCCGGATGAACTCCACGACTTCCGGGTCAGCTTGCGCGCGGGCGCTCATGGGAGTTTTCACCAGCGCCGGAGCGATCACGTTTACCCGTATGCCATTTGGCGCGTAATGCGCCGCCATGGCCCGGCTCATCGAAATGATGGCGCCTTTGCTGGCCGCATAAGCATGCGTCGAAAAATGCCCGGGCTCTGGAGAAAATGCCAGTACGCTTGCCATGTTCAGGACCGCTCCGCCGCGACCGGCTTCGAGCCAATGGCGCACCGCCGCCCGGCACATCAGAAAGGTGGGCCTGGCATTGGCCGCAAGCGTCTGGTCCCATCCTTCCACCGTGCATTCGTGGACGGGCCCATCGCCAAAGCGGCGGCCGCTTGCTCCCGCCACGTTAAAAATCGCATCGAGGCGACCGAATAGCTTCAGGCAGTTGGAAACTGCACCATCAGCGGCGGAAGGCTCCCGCAAATCCCCCACGAAATATCCGGACCCTTCGATCCTGGCACTCAAATCACGGCACTGCGGCTCATCGAGGCCGGCAATGAAAACCCTGTAACCTTCCCGTCCAGCCAGCGACGCCGTGGCTTCGGCAATTCCACTTGAACCGGTAATCAGCAGAACAGAGTCCATACGAACCGGCGATCAGTACTTGACGCGCACCCAGCGGGACGAGCGCATCGATTGGTAACCCGCGTCAAGGACGCAATTGACAATGTACCCGTCTTCATAAGTTTCGCGAGGCGCCGTGCCATATTGGACGCATTCAACAAAGTGTTTCATCTCCGCCTGGTATCCGTAGGCAAAAGCCTCTTCCGGAAGCGGCCGGGTCCAGCCAAAATCAATCTCGGCTTTTTCGACTACGTAGCCGGCAGACCGCGTGGAAAAACTCGCGATCGGCGTTCCGCGCGTAACGTCCGTGAAAATCGAGCCTTCAGACCCGTGGACCTCGTTGCGAAGATCGAGACCGCCCTTGGTGGTCCATGAGAGTTCGCAGTGGCCGATGCCGCCACCTGCAAACTTGAGAATCAGCAAGGCGTTGTCTTCGCCCTCAGTCTTTTTGTGGTGGACCAACCGCGCGCCCCACGCCATCACCTCGACGATAGGATCATCTTTGCCGAAAAAGTACCGCGCTGCCGCAATGCAGTGGCAGCCGAGATCTTTCATGGCGCCGCCGCCCGTCTTTTCAATGTCCCAAAAGTGAGGGCTGTGCGGGCCGCCGTGCGATTCTCTGGAGCGCACCCACAGGACGCGGCCGATGCCGCCTTGCTCGACGGTTGCGCGGGCTCTCACGACGCAAGGCGCAAAGACTTCCGTTTCCGCATAACCATGCATCTTACCCGAACGCTTGGCCGCGTCGAACATGGCTTTCGCCTCCCGGCGGTCGCGGCCCAGCGGCTTGGTACAAACCTGGTTCCTTTTTGCACGCGACAACAAGAGCGAAACAGGAAGGTGAACTTCATTGGGCAGGGCAACCACGTAAAGATCGATATCGCTCCGAGCGATCACCCCTTCGAGATCCGTGGTGGATTCGGGGATGGACCATCGCCGGGCAAACTCTTTTGCCCGCCTCGCCGTGCGTGAAAAGTTTGCCATCACCTGATGCCCGTTGACGTTGGCCAAGCCCTGCAGATAAAAATCAGCCACAAAACCCGAGCCGAGCATGGCGATACGGATGTTATTCATAAAGGTGACAAAGGCTCCTTCGATACGCTTCGTAAAATCGCTCCAACTGTTCCTCCGCGCTGGTGTTTCCAACAAACTGATGGCTGGGAAGCAACTCCGGCTTGATGCCACGCGCCAGCAGGCGTTCAGCCACCTCGCAGCGGAGCATGTTGATAATAACCGCGCCCGTCACCGTAGAAGCAGGCCCGGTGCGCCATTCAAGGCCGGGAAGCTCCACGACGCAATCGCCCGGCGGGCAATGGTTGTCAATCACCACGTCCGCAAAATCGATGAGCTTTTTGCCTGAGGAATGCGCGGGCGGTGACTGTTCCGAGTGGCCGCGGGAGACAATGGCGACAACAGGCAATCCGCGTTTCCGCGCGCCCGCAGCCATTTCCACCACCACGGGGCGGATGCCGCTGGTTGAAATGATGATGAATGCATCGTGGGGCCCAAAACGAAAGCCGTTGAGTACCTGCTCGGCGTAACCCTCGTATTTCTCCAGATACAGCGGGGCCCGCAGGCCATTGGCGCCGACTATCGCCGCGTGGTTTGAAAGTGACTGTTCGACCAGAGCGACAAAGCCCGGAAAACAGCCCTGTCGCGGGGTCATTTCCTCGCACATCATGCGCGAGTGGCCGTTCCCAAACAGAAAAACCAGGCCGGCCTGCGCAATGGACGACGCGCAGATTTCCGCGGCCTTCTGAATGGCAGGCAATTCCTGCTCGCGAAGCTCCTTGAGCAGTTGAAGAGTCTTGTCGAAATATTGTTCCGCAGCACTCATTTTGTTTAACGCCTATATCAGACTGACCGCGACGGAGTCTACCCGCAGCGGTTGCTCAGACCTGAAAAGCAGTCCTTTCAACGGCCGGCGATGATCCGCACGGCACTCCGGTATTGACAACCTGCCACCATTCGACTATGAAAGTACCACAATGCCAAACGATCAGAAAAGCTCGCCTGCCTGGAATGTTCTGGGACTGGACATCGGTGGAACCGAAATCAAAGCAGCCCTGGTGAACAGCAAAGGCGATATCATAACATCTCACCGGGCATCCACGCCCGGGACATTGTCCGGTTTCCGGGAAACAATCAAAACACTCGCGGGACATCTCCACCTCGATGAAGTGCCCATCAGGGCTGTAGGCGTAGGCTGCAAAGGCATCGTTGACCCCCACACGACGGAAGTGCTCGCGCTTCCGGGGGAACTGAATTATCTGGAAGGACGCCGGCTGAGTGAAATGATCGCGCCGGTCATCACGGCCCCCTGTCCGGTTGCAGCCGACAACGACGCCCGTGTGGCGTTGGTAGGAGAGCACATCTGGGGAGCCGCACAGGGTCGGGAAAATGTCATCATGCTGACGCTGGGCACCGGTGTTGGCGGCGCCATCCTCGCCGATGGAAAAATCATGCGGGGAGCCGGCGGAGTGGCCGGCCATCTGGGGCACGTCACCGTTGATCCGAACGGCGGCCTCTGCATCTGCGGGAATCGGGGATGCCTGGAAACCGTCTTTTCAGCGCGCGCCATCGAGGCTGAAGCGTTTGCAGCCATCCATCGTGGGGTCAAGACACAGCTTCAGGGCAGGGGCTCGCCGCCGAGTTGCAGCGACATCTTTGAGTGCGCCAGAAAGGGTGATGAAGTTGCGCGGATCATTGTCCAGCGCACCACGTTGATTCTGGGAAGCGCTATCGCGGGCCTGATACACGTGCTCGATCCCGAAATAGTCATCCTGGGCGGACAAATCACCCGGGCTGGCGATTGCCTGTTTGATCCGATTCAGCGCGAGGTTGACTGGCGCACCCGATACCTGCTGCGCCGGAAGGTCCCGATTGTCAGGGCACAGATCGCAGAACCATCCGGGGTTGTGGGCGCTGCCGCGCTGGCGATTGAGGCAGCCACCGGCGCAGGCACCAATGCAGGCAACTAAACCCGTGTAGATAATTTTCCACGCCTTTAAGAAGTCGCCCTGAAGGGAGGTTGGGTCAAATGAAACGGAAACTTACAACTCTCACATTGGCACTGCTGTGCATCTCCACGGGACCAGCGCATCTTCGCGCCGCTGGAGGCTATTTCCGCGTCGAACAACGGTCAGGAGTCTGGTGGTTTGTCACGCCATCCGGCAAGCTGACACTTTCCGCCGGCGTCAACAACGTTTCATACCGTGGCGACGTCATTCACGGAACTACAGAATACCCATATTTTGAAAACATCTCGAAGATTTATCCCAGCCAGGACGCCTGGGCGCGGGCTGAACTCAAGCGGCTGAACCTATGGGGATTTAACACCATCGGATCGTGGTCCGACCCGGTCCTGTGGAGCCACTCGATGCCCTACACCGTTATTCTCGACATCGCCACCCGCTCCGGGGCCAACTGGCTCAAAGGAATTCCCGTGGACGTTTACAGTCCGCGCTTCGAAACGACGGCGCGGAAGATTGCGAAGGACGAGTGCGCACCCCGTGCGAACGATCCTGAACTGATCGGGTACTTCAGTGATAATGAACTGCGCTGGGGACCCGACTGGCGCGGCAAGCAGAATATGCTGGCAATGTACCTGAGTCTGCCCCCGAACGCGCCGGGCAGTCTGCATGCCATCGATTTTCTGAAGAGAAAATATTCCGGCCAGATCCAGGAGCTTAACCAGGCCTGGGGTGTCCATGCCAAAAGTTTTGCAGACGTTCCCTCTGACGCCACGACAGAAGCTTTCCGTTCCGACAATTCTGAATTCCTCGGCAGGGTCGCCCGGCGTTATTTTCAGGTCTGCGCCCGCGCTATCCACTTGGCCGATCCCAACCATCTCTATCTCGGCGCCAAATTTGCGGGAACTCCACCCGATCCCGTGCTGCAGGCTTCGCACATTGCCGATGTGGTGTCGGTAGACATTTACCAGTTCGATCCACGCCCGATGGTCAAGCACATCTACAAGCTGGCGGAGCGTCCCGTCCTGGTGGCCGAATTCGCTTTTCGCGCCAAGGATTCAGGCCTGCCCAATACCCAGGGTGCGGGCCCTAGGGTGCCGGACCAGGCAGAGAGAGCCCGCGCTTATACGGATTACGTGAAATGGCTGGAAAGCCTTCCCGAAGCGGTGGGTTATCACTGGTTCGAATGGTGTGATGAGCCGGCGGAAGGACGGTTTGACGGCGAAAACTCAAACTACGGACTCGTCAATATACACGACCGGCCCTACAAGCAATTCGTGAAAGCGGTCAAGGCTGCAAACCAGGCGGCGATATCCGTCCATCGTGGGTTGATGTAAAGCATATCAGGCCCCCATGGACTGACCAGTGAATACACGCCTCCCTGCCTATATCTTTCGAGGCTGAATCTAGCGTGATCATCAAGGGACAGAAGCTGAAGTTGCCCGTGAAGGAACTCTCGGAGGTATTTCTTTTCTCACAAGAAATACCCCCGGGCAAATTCCTGCCTGTTCAAAGGCACAAGCTGCTATCGGCTATTTCTTCTTTTTAGGGGGAACGACAGCGTCTTTAAACGCTTTGGCGAGACGGAACTTCACTACAGTCCTGGCCGGAATCTTGATCGCGGCACCCGTCTGCGGGTTCCGGCCTGTCCTCGCCTTACGGTGAGCCTTCACGGCCTTTCCCAGGCCAGGAACAACAAACTGGCCGCCGCTCTTGGTTTCCTTCTCGGCCAGCGTCGCCAGCTCTGCCAGAACGGCAGCAGCCTGTTTCTTTTGCAACCCGGTCTTGTCAGCCAGGTGAGCCACAATCTGCGATTTCGTCATCATCTTTGTCATCTCCTCTGCTGCTGAGCCTCAACTTTATATTGAGCCCGCAATTTGCCGAATTTATTTCAACAATGCTTGTCTGTCAAGCTAACTCTCAAAAGAAACCAGCCCGGCCCGGACGGCCTTCAGGCCACGAATCCCGGAATCCCCCTGCATGGTCTTTCCAATTCGTCCAAATAGATTACCAGTATTTCCTGACTGTGCGCAATGCTGTTTGCTTTTGAGCCGCTCGCCGCAACCGGGTCTCGCCTTTTTCGCTAACCTGCGCTGACGCAACACATGCGCCATCCCTCAGCAGTATCCGTTGCTTAGACAGAGCTGGAACCCGTCCCCCGGGGATGACAATGCCCACCAGATTCAGGGGGTCGGCTGCGGACAGCGACACGGTCTCACCGGAAGGCAGGGCGTTGCGCGTGGCGCGGAGCGATTCCACCGCAACGGGCGATCCGAACTGTTCACCGATAAAGCCATCCACAAAACGTCCCCCGCGCACTTCGCCGCGGTCTTCCATGCGGTGAAACACCTGCAGCAACTCGCGCCACTTGAGCGGAAAGTTTTCGCGGACGGTGAGTTCGCGGAACACCACACCATAACGTTCCAGCAGCGCCTTGCAGATTGATTCCGTCGCCCAAGTGCGGTCAGGCGCCTCGCCGGAAAACAGTACCGACCATCGGCCTGTGCTGTGGCGCGGGCGCGTTGTGCGCCCCCGACCCTGGCCGGAGCGGCGTTTCGGATCGATCAACGCCCGCAGATTGTCGAACCCGTCAGCCGTTACCCGGCCCGCCGCCACCAGTTCCCACAGTGCGGTTTCCACTTCCGATTTCAACCGCCCACACCCGCGAACGATATCCGCAAAAAAGGACGCTCCGCGCCGCTCCCGGAATTCAAGGACCTGACGCCCGGCATCGCTCAGGCCTGCAGGCCGGTCCCCAAGGTTTGTCCTGCACAGGCCTTTCCACTCAGCCTCCTCGCGCAGGAAAAACGAAATCGGCGCCACGCTGGACGGCACCACGCGGTGACGAAACGGTTCCCTGCCCTCACCGCCTTCCGCCTGCTCCAGGATGGCCGGATGGGGCGACATCCTTCCCCAGCCCACTGCACCCGTCAGGCAGAGGCGGTCCAATAAATGAGGATCGTAATCGGCCACGCGCCTCGCCAGAATCTGCGGCTCCCAGGAACTGGCCGGAAGCTCAAACCCCTGCAACTGGCGCAGAACTTCCAGCAGGCCGCGCTCGCCGTGCGCCTGCGTCCCCGGCGCCAGGTGCTGCCAACGGAGGAGCCATCCCATAAATTGAGCCGGCGCCACCGGCGCAATCTGCGCGCGCAGAGTTCCCAGCGTCAGCCGATGGATTCGCGCCAGCAGCCGCCGGTCACACCACTCCTGGGCGTCCGCCTGGGTGAATTGCCCGCGCAGGATGCTCCCACTCGCCTCCAGTCGGAGCAGCGCGTGGTCGATCTCCTGCTGAGCCACTCCGAGAACCTGCGCCAGCCGGTTCCCGCTCACCGGACCCAGGTGGCCCATCCAGCCTCGCACGACTTCCAGGATGGCATCTTCACGAGTCGGAACTGCGTCTTCTATCCCGCGAACAGTCCGCTCGAACCGCGAATCCGGGAAGATGGCCCGAAACGTCCCGGCCTTTTCAGTCGAAAGCTAGTAAGCGATGCCATTATTTGTGGCCCGCGTGGCGCGGCCGGTTGTATCGAGCACGCTGAAATAAGAACCCCAGTTTGTTGTTGCAGGCTCTCTATCGAGCACCGTGAAGGTTTCCGGTAAAGCAACCAGCGTCTGCAACGCGTCGGCCAGTTCATCGGCGTCACGCACGTCCGGCCACGATTCACTGCGCACCTGTGCAATTGCGACAGGGTCGAGCCGGCCCACTTCGCGCACTAGCGATTCCGGCAAGGTCCGCCGCAGCTCGACGGCCCGCGCACGGCGTTCTTCAAGCGGAGCGTCATCAAGAAATGCGTAAGGGTTGGCGTTCAGAATCTCGTGCGAAAAGACGGACGGCGCAGCCGTGTCCACGGCCCGGCACTCGATGGCGCCGTTGGAAATTTCCGCAATGACCCGCTTGAGCCCTTCAATGTCCATGGCTTCGGTCAGGGCGTCCTTCATCACCTCGCGCACCAGGGGATGATCGGGAATGTGAATGTCGCCGACAATATTCTCCTGGCACGCCGCCGCTTCAGGAAACAGCGCGGCCAGCCCTGTTCCTGCGGCTCAGTGGGCGCGCCATACCGCTCCACAAACCAGTCATGGACCAGCGGGTGTGCCCAGGCAAGCGCGCTCGCTTTGGAAGTCATGCTCAAATTTTAACCTCGCGCTGTCCACACAGGGTTGAAGGATCGCAGCAGAGAGTTTGAGATTTCCGCAGGAAGACGGACTACGGCGAAATCCACGAGTCCCCCACTGCAAGAATTGCATGGGCCAAACCAGCAATTCGAGTGGCGCACCCTGACAGGCATCAGCCGGCAGGCTATGAAGCCCATTGGTGGACCTGGGGAGGTTCGAACTCCCGACCCCCTGGTTGCAAACCAGGTGCTCTCCCAGCTGAGCTACAGGCCCGATAATTGAGGTCTTCATTGATACTGCCCGGTATTTCCGGAACCGTCAAGGGGCCGCCGGAAAATGCGGCGTGGCATTGCGATCCGCCCGCTCGCGGCAGAAAGCCCCGTTGGCGGCTCCGCCTATTTTGCCGGATGCAGAACCAGCTTCTGCACACGCCAGTTGAGCAGTTCGCCCACGAAGAGCACGTTTTCCGACGGGCAGGCGATCTGGTGCACCCAGCCTAACTGGCCCGGTTGCTTGCCCGCCGTGCCGAACTCTCCCAGGATTTTGCCGTTCAAATCCAGCTTGTAAATATGCCCGGGCCTGGAGTCTGAACTGTAGATCACCTGGCGGGGCCCGGGCGTGATACACAGCGCCCAGGGCGCGCCGACGTTGGTCCACTGGGTGATGAATTTGCCATCGGTATCGAATATCTGGATGCGATTGTTCTCCCGGTCTCCGACGAAAAGGCGGTCATTCGCGTCAATGGCAATCGTATGCGGCGTGTGGAACTGCCCCGGCGCGGTGCCGCGCGTCCCCCACTCCTTCAACCTGTTGCCATATTTGTCATACTTCATCACGCGGGAATTCACGTAGCCGTCGCTCACAAAGATGTCGCCCTTCGAATCGAAGGCCACGTCGGTTGGACGGTTGAATAGCCAGTCGGACGCCGCCGGCTCGGGCTGGCCTGGCAGCAGATGGCTTGATGGCTCCGGCCGCCGGCCCAGCACCATCTTCACGTGGCGTCCCGTGGGATCGAATTCGATCACCGTGCTGGAGCCCTCGTCCACGCACCAGATGTTGTCATGCTTGTCGATCTTGACGCTGTGGGCGAAAACAAATCCATAAAGGCCGTCGCCGATGGTGCGCAAATAGTTCCCGTTCGGGTCAAACTCCAGCAATCTTGTCTTCTCGCCGCGGTTGTAAACAAAGATGTCGCCCTTCGAATTCACCGCCACGCCCGCCGCCTCACCCAGGTACATCCCCGCCGGCAGCTTGAGGAAGTTCGGGTCGGATTGAAAGGGGATTTTCGGAACCGGCTGCTGGGCCAGGAGCGGCGCAGCCAGAGAGAGCAGGAGCCCTAAAACCAGTCTTTGTTTCACGCTGACCTCCAGTAACGCGACAAGCTTCCGAGAGAGATATGCGGGTATTGCTGTAACCAACCTTACTTCAACGTGTCCGCCAGCAAATCCTTCAGTTTGCTCCAGGCGCGCTCGGCCTGGAACTGGTGGTAGGGCTTGCCGTCGGGAACCGTCCAGCCATGATGGGCGCCCTCATAAACCTCGCTTTCATAGCGTCCGCCCCAGGCATCGAGCGCCTGGTCCAACTTTTCAATGGCCTCGGCCGGCATGCTGTGGTCTTCGACGGCATGGCCAAAATAGAGCCGGGCCTTGACGCGCGGCAGCGCGAGATGAGGGCTTGCGGGCGCATCGGTGTAGAGCGCTCCTCCGTGGAACGACGCGGCGGCGACAATCTTGTCCGGCCGCACGGCGGCGGTGCGCATGGCCATGGCTCCCGTAAAGCAGTAACCCACCACGCCCATCGGCCCGTCGCTTACAGAACTCTGCGCAGCGAGGAAGTCCACGTAGTCGCCCGCGTCGAGTTCCATAGGTTCCGGCACCAGCGGTCCCATCAACTCGGCAAAACGCTTCATGGTCCGCTCGTCGCCTATGTGCCGCGGAAAATCAAACAGCGGCGGGCGTCCGGTGCGGTAAAAGACATTCGGCATCAGGACGGTGTAACCTTCTTCAGCCAGCCGCTTCGCCATCTCGCGATGCGCCGGGCGGATGCCGCCGATGTCGGTCAAATGAATAACCCCGGGCCGCCGGGCGCCGTCTTCACTCCGGTAAAGGACCGCGTCGGCCGTCCCGTCGTGTGTGCGAATTTCAATCTCTTCTTCAATCATTTCAGCCCCCAACAGCCGCCCGCTTGCAGCCGGTCTTGCGGCAGCGGCGCAGGCGCATATTCTTGCTGTGCAATTTCCCCAATACGGATAGGGCGAATTATGCCACGCTGGAAGAGGTCCTGCAAACACAACCCTCAAAGCCTTGATAAGGGGGGAACTGACACGGAGAGAGTCCGGGAAATATGGACGGCGGACCAGAGGCTGAAGGATTTCGGCTCCCGGCGCGAAACGTCTAGCCCCGGCCTGGAGGGGCGTTCCCGGCAAGAGACGAACCTCCAGGCGGGTCTCCGGTTCGTTTTTTGGCTGTCATGTATTTTCAACAACATCGGTAGGTTCGTTTTAGGTTCGTTTTAGGTTCGTTTTTTCCACAGGTACGTGTTTTCAACAACTTCTCAGCTTCGTTTTTAGGTTCGTTTAGGTTCGTTTTTTGACCAGATCATTTATTATCAACAACTTCTCAGGTTCGTTTTTTAAAATAACATCTTCTTCGTCCCATGCATTTCGGTGACCAAAACAAACATCTAATATTTTCAGCTACTTAAGGACATTACGCAGTCCAAACAGACTGGTTAAATTTTCCCTGAACGCCCCGCCCGGCGTTATCGATAAGACTAGCATAGTAGCGTAGCCTTTGTCAAGTACTTTGTGTGCTGCGCAATAATGCGGAGGGTTGATCAGAGCAGGGACGGCGCGAGGCAGGATCACGTAAAGAAGCGCAGTGCCGTGACCAATCCAAACACTCGAGGGTCGAGGCTGGGCTTGGCGGATAAGCCGATCCGGGGGAGTTGCGCAGATTGAAGCCCGGAGGGTCACAGGCTGAGCGGAATTTCCTGAAACGCGGCCCCCACCTGCGGCATCAAAGTGCATATGAACGGCAGTTGCTCCAGATATCTGAATGTGCTGATGGCATTGCTCGCGGCCATGACGCTGAGCCTTCCCGCTCGCGCGCGCGTCTGCGGTGGAATTCCCCTAGCTCCGGCATCCAGCCCGTCGGCGCCATGGCAGGCAAGCTCCCATTCAAGCAGCCTACCCGTTCCGGCCCAAGCGCCACTCTGCCATTTGCGGTGCCGCGGATTTGTCGCCAGTGTTCCGGACGCACCTCCGCAGCAACATGCGGGGGCTCCTGCTGCCCTGGAAGTTCTTGCCACAAATGCACTGACGCCCGCGACGGAAGCGGCGCTTCAGAGGATTCCAATTTCTCCGCCAGGCAATTCCCCGCCCCGATCCACCGTCCTGCGCCTCTGATCTTCATATCAATATCCGCTAGCATCACCCCGGCCATCCCGAGCGGATGCGCAATGGCGGCGAACGCTGCTGCGTGCCCGGCACGGGAGCGGGCCAAGTTCATACAGAAGGTGTGCTCGATAACAAATTTATAAAGATCGGAGATACTATGTTTAGAAAGTACGAAAAGACCTATGGCAGGACGACTGAGTGCCGCGGCAGGCGCTTGTTGAAATTTGGCATGGTGCTGCTTTTGCTCGGAGTGGCATGGATAGGGGCGCAAGAAGCAAGCGCAGCCGGGAGACCCGATAGCACTCGGGACGCCATCGCGGCGGAATTCCCGCACCAATATCTTCCCCAGAATCTTCCCGCCCCCGGCCTGGCCCGATACTATCCACAAACCTGGACAACTTATGCTTCAAACCAGGGGCGCAACGCTGTTTTCGCGCTGCCGGAAGACGCTCCAGCGAATTTGCGCAAGGGAGTGAGCTGGCAGTTCGCGGGGGCGGGAGCCATTCCGCTGGCCGGCCCGCCGCTCAACAACAGCATCATCACCACGGCTTACGGAGTGGGGATGCCGGTCGGCGTGTCGGTGGTGAAAGGCATCACCTACGTGGGCAGCGACAACGGCTACACCTACGCGCTGAACGCCGTGACGGGCAGGCTGATCTGGGCGCATTACGGCTGGAACATGACGATGAGCAATCCGCTGGTGGCCGATGGCCGGGTCTACGTCTCAACCGGCAGCGCCTACTTCAACTACTCCAACACCATGCTTTACCTGAACGGTAAGCGGCCGACGCGGGGCCCGGGACTGAACTCGATGTACGCGCTCGACGCCCGTACGGGCAGGGAGATTTGGGTGTACCACTTCCCGGGCGAGGCCATGCCGACCGCCGCGTATGAAGATGGATTTCTCTACATCGGGACCGGCGACGGCCACGTCTACAAGCTGAGCGCCGCCACCGGCAAGCCCGCGTGGGTGTCGGACATCGTGTCGTTCGTCAGCATGTCGTCGCCCGTACTGAACGGCAAGTACCTGTTCGTCGGCGGAACACACCCGAACTTCTTTTATGCGCTGGACAAGGAAACCGGCAAGGTAGCCTGGAAAGTAACCCTGCCTCACCTGGTGGCCACCGGCATGGGCGACTGCACGCCCGCCTACGCCGGCGGCCTGGTGGTCCAGGAAGCCACCGTCGAAACCGGAGATCCGCAGAAGCCCGTGGCCAATGTGCTGCTGGCGCTCGATGCGGAAACCGGCAAGATTGTCTGGCAGCACCGGTTTGCCAAAGGTCCCACGCCGCCGGCCATGAAGACCGCCACTCCCATGATCGCCAATGGCAAAGTCTTCGAAGGCAGCCCGGTCACAGGCAACTATTATGCGTTCGACCTGAAAAGCGGCGCCGAAATCTGGAAGGTCCACCTGGGCGCGCAAATCCGGGCCGGCGGGGCGCTGGCAAACGGCATCGTCTACGTGCCCTACAAGTCGGGCGATATCGCCGCCATCCGGGTTGCCGACGGCACGCTGATCGGCAACAAGCACATTGGAGGAGCCTTTGGTCCCTCGTCACCGGTGATTGTGGGAGGAACGCTCTACGTCAGCAATATTTTCGGCTACGTTCTGGCCATCCCCCTGTCAGAAATTCCGGGACCGGCAGGCGCCGCCCGGTAACGGCAAACACCCGCCGGTGTCCCCTGGCTGAAAGGACGGTGGACAAAAACGCGAAGGGGCTCCGATTTTTCGGAGTCCCTTTCGCACCGTACTACTCTCCTGCCGGGATTTGGGCCAAGTTGGCGTAGAATAGCGCCATGATGAAATGGCTTGTGATTGGAGTTGGAGACATCACCACCCGGCGGGTGCTGCCGGCGATTGAGGAAGAGGAGCAGAGCAAGCTGGTTGGAATCGTCTCCCGTGATCCGGCGAAAGCCGGCCCTTACGGCGTGCCGGGATTCAAGGACCTGAAGGAAGCGCTGGGCGCGACAAAGCCCGACGCCGTCTATGTGGCCTCGCCGGTTTTCATGCACGCGCCGCAGACGATGATTTCACTCCGCGAGGGCTGCCACGTGCTGTGCGAAAAGCCCATGGCCATGAATTACGCCGAAGCCGAAATGATGGTGGAGACGGCCGAGGCCGCCGGACGCACGCTGGGTGTGGCCTACTACCGGCGAACCTACCCCAAGGTGCATCGAGCCATGGCCCTGATCCGCGAGGGCGCGATCGGCCAGCCGGTGCTGGCCTATGCCTCCAGCCACTCCTGGTTTAAAGCGGAGGACGAATTCCGCGCCTGGCTGCTGGACCCCGACAAGGCCGGCGGCGGCCCGCTTTATGACGTCGCTTCCCACCGCATCGACCTCTTCAATTTCATCTTCGGACAGCCCGCGCGCGTGCAGGCTCAACTGTCGAATGCAGTGAACAAGACGCCGGTGGAGGATTGCGCAACGGTGCTGGTGGAATACCTGAACAACGTGCGCGCCATTGTCGATGTGCGCTGGCACTCGCGCGTGGACCGCGATGAGTTCCGCATCATCGGCACCAGTGGTGAACTGGAATTGAGCCCGCTGAACGGCCCCACGCTGGTTTCTCCCCAGGGCCGCGAAGAAATTCCCAATCACGAAAACATCCATTTTCCCTGTGTGGAGAATTTTGTAGAGTCGGTGCTGGACGGCAAACCGCTGCTTTCAAGCGGCCAGACGGCTCTGTGGACCGACTGGGTAACGGAGCGCGCCGTGAAAGACAATCTGCGGTCATAAAAAATAGCTGGCCGCGGCCCGGCAACTTCCCTGCTCCGGCGGGCCCGCCCACTAGAACCCGAGGAATACGATGATCTTCCCTCTCCCGCGTGAAGTGACACAGCGAAGCGGACGCCTGAAAGTGGACCCAACCGTACTCATCCTGGTGCCGGAACTGGCCTCGAGCTCGGACCTTTTTCTTGCCTCGTTCCTCTCGGCTGAACTGGCCGGCCAGCATGGGATACCGATCAGGATTCGCCACGCGGCTGCGATTCCGAAAACGCAGCGGTTTATCCTGATGGGCGACGAGGCGAATCCGCTGGTGCGGCAGTATCGCCAGACCCGCGGCATCCAGGCCGGCAGCGACACTCCGCGGCCGGAAGGTTACGTGCTGGACGCAACCGACCGGGGCGTTGCCATCCTGGGCAGCGACAAGCCGGGCGCCTTTTACGGGCTGCAAACGCTTCGTCAAATTCTTGAAAAGTCCGGCGACGGCGTTTCCGTTCCAGCGCAGCGGATTGTCGACTGGCCCGACAAACCATTTCGAGGCGTTTACATCTTTTTGCCCGGCCGGCGGCACATTCCGTACTTCAAGCGATTCGTTCGCGAGGTGATGGCGCCCTCGAAGCTGAACAGGCTGATTGTTGAAATGGACGCCGGGATGCAATTTGACCGTCACCCGGAATTGAATGCGGGATGGGTTGACTTTACCAAGGACATGAAATACACGCGCCGCGGGCGATCCACCGGGCCGCATCAGCAGTTTCAGGATTCCGGCAACATGGTCTTCACCGACGGCGGCGTACTGGAAAAGGAAGAAGTGGCGGAAATGGTGCGGTACGCGCGGCAACATTATGTGGACGTGATCCCGGAGATTTCCACGCTGACCCACAGCTATTACCTGCTGACCCGGCACCGCGAGTTGGCCGAGATCCAGGCTGCCGAGTGGCCCGACACCTACTGCCCAAGCGAACCGGCCAGCTACAAGCTGGCCTATGACGTGATGGACGAATACATCGAAGTGATGAAGCCCCGGATGGTCCACATCGGCCACGACGAGTGGCGCATGCCCTGGGGAATCTGTCCGCGGTGCAAGGGCAAGGACCCCACTGTGCTGTTTGCCCAAGACGTCAACAAAATCTATTCACATTTAAGGCGGCACAACGTTGAAGTCGGCATGTGGGGCGACCACTTGATTGAGCGCGTCCGCGGAAAAGGCTTGCGGCACGGCCGCAGCCCCGAGGGCTATAACTACCAGATGCCAGGCGCGCTTTCTCCCCGGCAGGTCCGCGAGTTGATTCCCAAGGACATCCTGATCTTCAACTGGTTCTGGAGCAACGAGGAAGGAGAGCGCGGCGAAGACAATGACATCGAGGTGCAGGAACTGGGCTTCCACCAGGTGTACGGGAATATGACTCCGGAGATTCCTGATTACGGACGGCGAAGCCAGAGGAAAAGCGTGCTGGGTGGAGCCCCTTCCAGTTGGGCGGCTACGACCGAATTCAACTTTGGCAAAGACATGATGTATGACATCCTGGGCTGCGCCAACCTCACCTGGTCACGGGACGCGGCGGCCCCCCATGACATTTCAGAGAAGGTCCAGAGGGCCATTCCGGATTTTCGGCGAAGAGTATCCATGCAACTCTGGCCCAGCAACGACGATCCCGTAACGCCAATCGATATCAGCGCTCACCTGAATGCGCCGGCTGGCGACCACAACTTGATGGGCGTGGATCTAGCTTCATTGAGGAGCGGCACGCTTCGCGCCGGCAACAAGGTGTTCGATCTGGTGAGTGCCAGCGAAAACGCTGGCAGGTGCGCCATCGTCGTTGCCACCGGAGGGCAGCAAACCAAACCAGAATCAGCCGCCATTCCGCTCGGCGACGACATCAGCAGCATCCTTTTTCTTCACGCCTGTGCCCTGCCCAGGCAGAACGTCTCCGCATTTGAAGAAACGTGGGACAATGCCGACACCGCAGACCTGCTGGGGTATTATCGGTTCGTTTTTGAAGACGGGCTTGAAGAAACAACTCCCATCCGTTACGGCGTGCACATTCTGGAAGCAGGCTGGGGCAAGCAGCCTTCGCCGCGCAATGTCGCCTGGCAGGCTGACCTTGTTGATTGCGGAAGTTCGCCGGAGGGGCGCACCACGTTCTTCGCTTTCGAATGGGTCAATCCACGTTTCGGCAAGCCCATCAAAGAAGTCCGACTGGAAGGAATTTCGGGGTTCAAAAATTCCGAGGGAAAACCCATCGCCGACAATACCATCATTCTGCTGGGCATGAGTGTGGTCAGGAAGAGGCCGTTCTCAAAGGCAAGCGCAATCGGGAACCCATGGGCCGGGCCGGACAGCCCCACTCCGTAATGCGTGAGTATTGATATCAGGCCTAAACGCATGCCTGGTTCTCCAGTTCAAGACGAGGAGGGAAAATGCGACGCCGACAATTCCTAAACAGATCAATCGCTGCGTCCGGGAGTCTGTTGGGGCTGGGCAAGGAGATGGCGTTCGGGGAATTCCGCAGGCAAGGCGAATCCCAGGCAGCCAACAAGCCGGCCGGCGCGCCGGTCTTCGCTTGGCATGATCTTGAAGGGGGATTCCCCAGGACTGTCAAACCGGGATATCGCCACGCTCCGCAAGAGGCGCTCGAAGCGTGGAAAGACCAGAAGTTCGGCATTCGCATCCACTGGGGTCTTTACTGCCTGTTGGGGAGCGACGCCTCGTGGTGCCTGCCGCATTCTTCTCGCGATTTCCAGAACATTTATAACACGCTCTATGAGTTCTTCAATCCCACCGATTTTGACCCGGACTCATGGATGGACCTTTTCCAGCGGGCCGGCGCAAGGTTCTTCACATTTACAACCAAACACCATGAGGGCTATTGTATGTGGCCCACCGAAACGGTGGTGAAATCCATCAGGCGCGCGCCCCATGGCCTCTCTTTTACGCCCAACCATCAGCCCAATTTTCAGGATTGCCTCATCCATTACAGCGTGATGGACACTCCTTATAGAAAGGACATCGTGGGACCGTTGATCAAGGCAGCGCGAAAACGGGGTGTGGGAGTTGGCCTGTATTTTTCCCACGTGGACTGGCACGACCCGGCATTCGCCTGGGATCCTTACAACTTCTACTACGACCCGAATTTCACCCCGCAATCCGATCCCAAACGCTGGCGGACCTTCATCGACCAGGAGCGAAAGCAACTGACGGAATTGATGACCTGGTATGGGCCCATTGATCTCCTGTCGCTTGATATCGCCTGGCCGGCGGCCGCTTCACAGGACATCGCCGAGCTCGCCATGATGGTTCGGAAACTCCAACCTAATGTCTTGATGAGGCACCGAGGAATTGGGCCTTATGGCGACTATTACACACCGGAGCGCGAAATTCCTGCCGATTTTTCCAAAGGAAACTGGATGGTGATTTATCCCGGCGGGCAGGCCTTTTCTTATCTGCCCAACGATGTCTATAAGCCCAAAGAATGGGTCCTTGAAAGCCTCATCGACATTGTGGCCAAGGGTGGAAATTTCGAAGTCGGTTACGGACCCATGCCCAACGGAACCTGGCCGCAGGAAACGGCAGAACGTCTGGTCTACGTTGGCGATTGGCTCAACGTCAACGGCGAGGCGATTTATGCCACGCGCGCCTGGAAAGTTTACAAGCAAGGGGACGACGTACGCTTTACCCGAAGCAAAGACGGCCGGTATCTTTATGCGATCAGCCTGAAGTGGCCAGGAAATAAATTTGTGGCGGATTCGGTCCGGGCAGTTCCCGGAAGCAATGTTCGGATGCTTGGAGTCGAGAAGCCAATGCGCTGGCAGCAGCAGGGCAATTCACTGGCGATTGATATCCCGCCAGAGGTGGCCGCCAATAAGCCCTGCAGGCAGGCTTTCGTCATGAAAATTCAAAAAATGTCCGACTAGTTATTTGGAGGACCAGTTGATCGATGGGCGGCGGTTTCGGGGGCTGACAATCGTGGAGGTGTCCACCCGTGAACGCCTGGCCGTTAAGGGGGAACCTTGTTGGCAGTGCTCGCAGGGAGGCGACCCCGAACGAATTCGCCCCAGGCGCCATCGCCAGGCCCTTTGAGCTACCCATCCTGAGCCCAACTGTGCACCCAAATGTGGGCAAGGTGAAAACGTCGAAAATAAGGTGGGAGAGAAATCGCTGAGTTGTTTGGTGGGCCTGGGTAGAGTTGAACTACCGACCTTCCCGACCTTGTCGGGACGCTCCAGCCACCTGCTCAATTTGTACCCGGCTTTTCATGCTCTTTACTTCCCGCTCACGGCGGGCGGCAGCAGAACGGGTGGGAAACTCCTCGGCATGGAATAGCTCCCATGGACCACGGCCCTTCGTTGAAGGGTTTCGGCCGTTGTTGTGCTCTTGGAGGCGTTTTCGCAGATTCTCGGTGTGGCCCACGTAATATTGGCCAGTCGACACGCTACGAAGAATGTACAGGTGGAAAGGCATAGCAGGTTGTTTGGTGGGCCTGGGTAGAGTTGAACTACCGACCTTCCCGACCTTGTCGGGACGCTCCAGCCACCTTCCTGGTCTGCAAATTTCAGTTGGTGGGCCTGGGTAGAGTTGAACTACCGACCTTCCCGACCTTGTCGGGACGCTCCAGCCACCTTCCTGGTCTGCAAATTTCAGTTGGTGGGCCTGGGTAGAGTTGAACTACCGACCTCACCCTTATCAGGGGTGCGCTCTAGCCACCTGAGCTACAGGCCCTTGCTGCTGTTGGCGACGATCCGGGCTTTGCCGGAATTCGTCTTCTGCAACGAGGTTTTATCAGTATAGGCAATGCCCGCAGTTTCTGGCAAGTAGAAGATGAATTTTAAGGCGCGGCAGATATTCCAACAGCCATTTGTCCCGCCCGCGCATCAAAATAAGCAGGGCAACGGTAACGATCCCGTAAGTCGCGTTTTTCAGCAGCATGTGTTTAAATTGAAGTCAGGTCGAATTGGCTTCAGCATCAGCAATCCAACAGCTCGACAGATTTCTGGAAAGAGAATGATGAAATCAAACGTGAAGAAGACCACACTTGCGAACGGGCTGCAGGTTGTTACGGAATCGATGCCGGCCGTGCGATCAGTCTCCATGGGGGTCTGGCTGCGGACGGGCTCGCGGCATGAGCGCAAAGACCAGAACGGGATTGTCCATTTCCTTGAGCACATGGTGTTTAAGGGCACCCGGAACCGCTCCGGAGAGGAGATTGCGCGGGCGGCTGATGCCATTGGCGGACATCTGGACGCTTTTACGTCAAAGGAATTCACCTGCTTTTCGGTCAAGGTGGTTGACGAGCACCTGCCCCGCGCGCTCGACATCGTGGCGGATCTGGTGAAGAACCCGTTGCTCCGTTCCAGTGATATTGCCAAAGAATCCAAGGTCATCCAGGAAGAAATCCGGATGGTTGAGGATACGCCGGATGACCTGGTTCACGAAATTTTCAGCAAGAGCTACTGGCCACACCACTCGCTGGGACGCTCTATCCTGGGCACTCGGGCAACGGTTGGAGGATTCAATCAGCGGCGGCTGCGCGAATTTTTCCGGCGGCATTACGTGCCCGGAAATATGCTGATCAGCGCAGCCGGAAACCTGAACCACAATCAGGTGCTGCACCTGGTTAGAAAACAGTTTGGCCAGCTTCCCGAAGGACCCGTCATGGCGGCGGGGCCGGCCCCGGTGCCGCATCCGCACGCCCGTTACCGGCGCAAGAAAGAACTGGAACAAACCCACATCTGCGTAGGCACGCCCGCTTATCCTTACGCCCACCCCAAGCGATTTGCCAGTTACCTGCTCAACACCATTCTCGGCGGCGGGATGAGTTCGCGCCTGTTCCAGAACATCCGGGAGAAGCATGGGCTGGTTTACGCCGTCTTCTCGGGACTGAGCGCTTACCGGGACGCGGGCATCCTGAGTGTTTACGCAGGGACAGCTCCGGCCAACGCCCGCAAGGTGGTCAACCTGATTATCCAGGAATTCTGCAATCTGAAGCAGAAGTCCATCCCCGCCGAGGAACTGCAGCGCGCCAAGGATTACCTGAAAGGCAATCTACTGATGGGGCTTGAATCCACCACCAGCCGGATGGCCAACCTCGCGCGGCAGGAATTGTATTACGGCGAGTGCATCACACTGGATGAGGTCGCCGCCCGGATCGATGCAGTGACCCGCGAGGACATCGTCGACGTGGCAGGCGATCTCTTCCAGTCGGGCCGCATCGCCATCACCGTGCTGGGACCACGCCAGGACTTCACGATCAGCCGCGACCAAATCGAGTGCTGAAGCTTTCCGCTTTCCCCCTTCCCCTCCCCATAACCTAACGCAACTTTCTGTTAACAATCTGGCTGCGCTTTGCGTATCACAGGTAGAAAGGGTTTCAGCCTGGTTACAGCCAGGCGGTGACCGGCGGGCAGGGTAAGCGGTAACAACAATGGGAGCATCACCCTGCGCGAAAGGCCACAATGAAGAGGAGGAGCAAATGGGAGATCTTACCCCTATTGTAGCGATCGTTATGGTGTTCGGCGGGACTGTCGCTGTTTTCTGGGTGGTTTTCAGTACGATTCGCAGGCTGAAGGTAGCCCGGGTGCAGGCCGAGGTCCATTCGAAGCTGATCGACAAGGTCGGCTCCAGCCAGGAGTTCCTGACGTTTCTCGAAACCGATTCCGGCAAAAAGCTGGTGGCTTCAATCGGGATTGAACAGCCGAGCCGTAACCCTTACAATCGAATCCTGGCTTCGGTCCAGGCGGGAGTGATTCTGGTGTGCGTCAGCATTGCGTTTTTGATTATGGGTGTCAACGTTGCTGAGGTGAGAGAAGGGTTCGGAATCCTGGGCGCTCTGGGCCTTGCACTGGGAATCGGGTTCCTGATTTCGGCCGGACTCACATATCGCCTGTCGAAGAAGTTCGGATTGTTCGACCGCGAGCGTTCGGTCGACAAACTGGCTGCTTAACCCGGGCAAAACTGTGGATCGAGGCCATAACATGCTGACGCGCGCCATGGCCCTTGCCCGGGGTGAGGACGCAAGGGTCAAAGCGGAGGGAAAGACCCTCGCCATGGACGAGGAAAGTTTCCGGGTCCTCTACGAGCGCACGGCCCGCCCGCTGTGGGCCTATCTTGCGCGCGTTTCAGGCGATCCGGCGCTGGCCGACGATCTGTTGCAGGAATGTTATTGCCGCTTTCTCTCCCTGGCTGATCCTCCGCAGGAAGAAGCCCACCGGAAGAACTACCTGTTCCGGATTGCCACAAACCTTTTGCGGGACCACTGGCGGGCAACCCAAAGGCACGGCGAAACGACCATCGAAACCGCTGACCTTCCCTCGCAGGACCACGAGATGGCAAACGTTCCCTTGCGCTCGGACATGGGCCGCGCACTGGCGAAGTTGAAACCCAGGGAACGGCAACTGCTCTGGCTGGCCTATGCGGAAGGCGCCAGCCACAGGGAGATTGCAAAAACCTCCGGCATGAAAGAGGCCAGCATCCGTCCGCTGCTGTTTCGCGCCAGGAAAAAGCTCCTGGCGCTGATCCGCGGCGCCGGGCTGAAACCAGAGAAGGCATGACGATGAAACACAAAGGTTGCGAAAACGAACCCCGAATTCTGGAAGCCCTGGGCCAGGGTGTGGCCCCCGGGGCCATGGAAGGGTCCCTGCGCCGGCACATCGCCAGCTGCGCATCGTGCGCCGAAGTCGTCTCCGTCTACGAACTTTTCCAGAACGACAGTGAGCAGCTTTGCGCTGCCGTCCCGGTGCCCAATGCCGGACGCGTCTGGTGGCGGGCCACGCTGGCCGCTCGCCGGGCCGCTGCCGAGCAGGCGCTGCGCCCTATCCTGATTGCGGAAAGGGCCGCGCTGGCCGTAGGCGGGGGCGTGCTGATTGCTTTGCTGGGCCTCGCCGCTCCGTGGCTGGCGGAGCAAATGAGGCATTCCAGCGTTTTCTCGGAAACCGTTGCCCACACGTTCTCGCTCTCCTCCCTGCTCGTCACCAGCGTCATCGTCTGCCTGGTGCTGATGGCTGGCGCGCTCTATGCCCTGTGGGCGGAAAAATAACACCGCCGGTGCTTTTTCGATTTCCGCCTCAACCAAGCTGCCTTATAATGCCATGAAGGGATGACTGAAGCCGGCGCCCGGCGCCTGCTTCAAGCTGAATGTTCCGGGAGGCTGGTTGAGCGTTCGAGTTTGTGTGCTGGGAAGTGGAAGCAAGGGCAATTCAACGCTGGTGGCGACGGAACGCACCCGCCTGCTGGTGGACGCAGGCTTCAGCAAAAAAGACACTTTCCGGCGGCTGGCCGCGGTCGGCGAGCGCACAGACCATTTTGACGCCCTGCTGGTTTCCCACGAACACGTGGACCACATCAACGGCCTGAAGGCGCTGGCGCTTGGCCTGAAGGTTCCCATCTACATCACCGGCCCCACGCGAGCGGTCATCCAGTGGAACCCGCGCCTGAAGGCTTTTGAGACCATCTCTCCCGGCGAGAAGTTCACCATCGGCGATTTTGAGATTGCTCCATTTTCCATTCCGCACGATGCCGTCGATCCCATTGCCTTTACGCTCACAGCGGAAGGCATCAAGGTGGGCGTCATCACCGACCTGGGCTACGTTCCCGAACTGGTGAAGCAACACGCACGCGGCTGCCACTGCCTGGTCTTCGAATCCAATCACGATCTCGACATGCTGAAGACGGGGCCGTATCCCTGGTTCGTCAAACAGCGTGTGATGAGCCGCCACGGCCACCTTTCAAACAACGCCACCGCCGGCTTTCTCATCGACGACTACGACGGCTCGGCGGAAGTCATGGTGCTGGCCCACCTGAGCGACAAGAACAACAATCCCGGCCTGGTCATTCATTCTGCCAATAAGGCCTTCGAAAAGCGCGGCAAAGACCGCCCCTCGGAACTGCACCTGGCCAGCCAGACCGAACCCTCCAAAGTGTTCCAATTCTAATCCGCAGATTACGCAGATTCGACCCACGACAAACAATGATCCGCGAACTCGCACCGTGAATGCGCCGCGATAGCAGCCGACTATCTGGGAGCAACACGGAACAAAGTCGGGTTATTATTAAAATTCGGCGTGAAATCACTGGAGTTCCGCCGTTTCGTTTTTTCTAAATCTGCGCAATCTGTGTAATCTGTGGAGAAGACATGATCCCCCGCTATACCCGCCCGGAAATGGGCACCATCTGGAGTGACGAAAACAAATTCCAAAAATGGCTGGACGTGGAAATCGCCACGGCCGAGGCCGAAGCGGAAGCCGGCCTGATTCCCAAAAGCGCCGCCCGCGCCATCCGCCGCAAGGGCCGCGTCGACGTGCAGCGCATTCTGGAAATCGAAAAGGAAGTGAAGCACGACGTCATCGCCTTCACCACCAACGTGGCCGAGCACGTGGGCCGCGAAGCCCGCTATCTGCATTTCGGGCTGACTTCCAACGACGTGGTGGATACGGCCCAGGGCCTGCTGATCAAGGACGCTTCCCGGCTGCTGCTGGAAGACCTGGACCGGTTGGGGGTGGTGCTGAAGAAGCGCGCCCACGAGTTCAAGCACACGCCCATGGTGGGGCGCACGCACGGCATCCATGCCGAACCCATCACTTTTGGAGTGAAGATCGCCATCTGGTACGCCGAATGCCGGCGCAACCACGAGCGGCTGGCCTATGCCGCCGACGAGATGCGCGTGGGGAAAACTTCCGGCGCCGTCGGCATTTATTCGCACCTGAGCCCAGCCATCGAGAAGAAGATCCTGGCCAAGCTGGGGCTCAAACCCTCGCCTGCCGAATCGCAGGTGATCCAACGCGACCGGCACGCGTTTTACGTTTCGACGCTGGCCGTGATTGCCGCATCGCTGGAAAAGATTGCGCTGGAAGTTCGCGGTCTGCAGCGAACGGAGGTTCGTGAAGCCGAGGAATTTTTCTCCGCCAAGCAGAAGGGCTCGTCGGCCATGCCGCACAAGCGCAACCCTGTCTCGGCCGAACAGATCTGCGGCCTGGCGCGCGTGGTGCGGGCCAACGCCCAGGCGGCGCTTGAGAACGTGGCGCTGTGGCACGAGCGCGATATTTCCCACTCATCCGTCGAGCGCATCATCCTTCCCGATTCCACCATCCTGGTCGATTACATGCTCCATAAGACCGCCAACCTGGTGGAAAAGATGTTTGTCTACCCGGAGCGCATGCAGGAAAATCTCGACCTGCTGAAGGGCCTCATCTTTTCCGGCCAGTTACTGCTCGACCTCACGGACAAGGGCGTTTCGCGAGAGGAAGCCTACCGCTGGGTGCAACGCAACGCCATGCAGGTGTGGAAAACGCGCGAGGATTTTAAATCACTCGTCCAGCGTGATCCCGACATCAGCAACCGCCTGTCAGCCAAGGAAATCACCGCCGTCTTCAACACCCAACGTTACCTGAAACACGTGGACCAGATCTTCCGGCAGGTTTTCGGGAAATGATCGGGAAGCCTTCTGTCCGTCCTTGTCGCGGGACAAGTTGGCTGAGGCTATTTGTGTTGAGTCTGGGGTTGAGCCTGAACGATCTGGGGCTTGAGAAACCTGAGCGACTTGAGAATCGCATCGCGCACTGGGTCTGTGTCGATATCCGGATCAAACTCGAGAACAATCGACAAGTTTCCACTGGGGCTGATCAGTGTCTTTTCGCCCTCCGACATGCCCAGATAACCGGTGCCAAGTTCAAGCCCTTGCGCCCGTTCCTGCGCATTGGGAGCGTTGTAGAGGCGAAAATCATAAGTCATTCTAAGGCCCTGCCAGCCGTTATTGGAAATCTGCACGGCCTCGCTGGGGATTCCGACATCTTGGTAGGTCCATTCTCCCCGAGTGTTTCTACTGAATCCCAGCGCATGTGCGGCACCGATAAAACCCATCCGCACAAAGAAAATATAATACTGGTAAGAAATCGGCATGCCGTCAGCACTACCTGGTGGCGACGGGGGGACCAGTTGGTAAGTGGCTACAACGGGAATTGAATCCGACGCGGCTCCCGGAGGGACAAACGGGCGTACGGCGGCCAGTTTCCAGCCGGCCTCATATTCGAAGGTGATGCCAAATCGTTCACTCCGAAATGATTCATATTTTCCATCTGAACTTCCAGCCGTCAACTGGGCAAAGTGCGCACGGCTCAGCGAGAGAGGCCGCGCAGCGGAGAAAGCGACAGGGGCTAATCCGGCAATGAGCGTGGCGATCGCGCAGGCTCTCACAAAGGACAGCATGTCACCTCTCTGCGTACGCATCCCGTAAAGCGCTACAGCCGATTGATCACGCTGGCAAGATAGCCTGCTCCGAAGCCGTTGTCGATGTTGACGGTGGCCACGTTGGAGGCGCAACTGTTCAGCATGCCCAGCAGCGCCGCCAGGCCGTGGAAGCTCGCTCCGTATCCAATGCTGGTGGGCACGGCAATCACCGGAACGCCGACCATGCCGGCCACTACGCTGGGCAACGCGCCTTCCATGCCCGCCGCCACAATAATAATTCGGGCGCTGCGCAGTTGCTTGCTCTCGCTCAAGATGCGATGGATATTAGCCACTCCCACGTCGTATATAAACTCGACGCGGTTGCCCATCACTTCCGCCGTCACCTGGGCCTCTTCGGCCACGGGAATGTCGGACGTTCCGGCGCTCACCACCAGGATCTTGCCCTTACCTCGAATTTTACGGTCGCGGCGAATAGAGATGGCGCCGCAAAGCGCGTGGAACCGCGTGCGCTTGTCGAGCGGCTTGATCAGCTCGTACAATTCCTCGTTGCCCCGCGTGATCAGAATGTTGTGCCGGTTACGCAGCATGCCCTGAACAATTCCCACAACGTGCTCGGGAGATTTGCCGCGGGCAAAGATGACTTCCGGAAAGCCCTGGCGCAACGAGCGGTGGTGATCGATGCGCGCGTAGCCGATATCTTCAAACGGCAGATTGCGCAGGCGGTCAACCGCCGCTTCCACCTTGAGTTTTCCGCTCTTCACCTGCTGAAGCATTGCTGTGATTTCTTCTGGTGACATTCCCCCACCATTCCCTGCCCTCTTTAAAACAGGGCCTTTCAGATTGGCCGGGCGGCAGCAGACTTCCGGGAGGACCATTCGTTCAGTCCATGGAGACTTTCGCGCCAGCCCGAATGGATATGAGTATAACAAACCGGCGGGGAGTTCCGGCTCTCCTTGACTTTAGGGAAACGGCTGGCAGAAAATGCCTTCCATGGCTCCTACTCCTCTTCCAGGCCCCAAAACGGTGGTGTTAGGCGTCACCGGCGCCAGCGGCTCGGTGTTCGCGCGGCGCATGCTGCAGATGCTGGAGTCCGACGAGCGGGTGGGCAAAATTCACCTGGTCGTCTCCGGCGCGGGTCTCAAAGTGCTGCGCGAGGAACTGGAACTGGACGTGACAAAGAGTGCTTCCCTTCCCGCTGCGCTTGCCGGTGGCCCGGCGCCCAAAACCGGGCACCTGCTCGACTCCGACATCGGCGCTAGCATCGCCAGCGGCTCCTATCGCGTGGACAGTATGGTCGTTATACCGTGCAGCACGGGATGCCTGGCGCAGGTGGCCCACGGCATCTCCACCACGCTGATTGAGCGCGCCGCGGACGTTTGCCTGAAGGAGGGCCGCACACTGATCCTGGCCGTGCGCGACACGCCGCTGAGCCGCGTTCACCTGCGCAATATGCTCCAGGCGCAGGAAGCCGGCGCTGAAATCTTTCCCATCGTGCCGGCCTTCTACCACCGGCCCAGGACCATCGACGACCTGGTTACCCAGTTCTGCTGCCGCGTCCTGGCCCACCTGGGACTGGAGCAGGCCGGGCAGTTCCGGTGGAAAGGTGAGCAGGCCGCGAAACAAGCTTCAGGGAAGCCAACACCTTGATCCTGCGCGGATCAGTCATCGCCTTGTCGATTTTAGGGCTGGCGGACGCCCTCTACTTTACCTTTGCCTACTACGGGCGCGTGCGGCAATCGCCCTGGGTACCCCAGGCGGTCTGCGCCCGCGAAGGCTCAAGCTGCGTCACCGTGGTCCGGACGCCTTACGGCAGCGTCTTCGGCGTTCCCAATTCCCTGCTGGGCATCCTTTATTATGGGCTTTTGATCCTTTGGGCCGTGGCCGGGCAGTCGGCCAGCCTGACGTTCCGGATCAGCATGACATCCTGCATGATTACCTTTACCGACCTCCTGATCGCCGCCGGCTCCGTGACCGTCGCCCTGGGTTTTTACCTGGTCTTCGCCCTGCGGCGCATTCTGCGCATCGACTGCCCGCTCTGTTACGCGGCCCATGCCATCAATTTGTTGCTACTGGTCTTGCTGGTGATTGCGAGGTAAAATACGAAAGGGATCGTAAGGGATTTCAGAGGAAGGGTAAATTTTCTAAATTTTACCCTCTTGCAATTCTGAGACCGAATATCTATAATTGGAAGTTTGTGACCGCTGGCGTAGCTCAGCTGGTAGAGCATCTGATTTGTAATCAGAGGGTCGGGGGTTCGAATCCCTTCGCCAGCTCCAAAGCTGGGATTGCTTTTTGGGCAGCGCCGGCGCAGGTCCGGACCGGTGAAAACTGTGCAGGACCGGGCAAAGAGGTTTATAATTTTTGTTGCACCCTGACGGTGGCAACAGTAAGGACATCAGCAGAGGATTCCCGGGCAGGGTTTGGTTTCGAATCCGGCAAGAACCTGCTGCGGACAAGAAAGCCCCGAGTTCCGGGGTAGTTAGAAAAAACTTCGGACAGGTGGCCGAGCGGTCAATGGCAGCAGGCTGTAAACCTGCCGCTCCTTGCGAGCTACGGGGGTTCGAATCCTCCCCTGTCCACCAGGTTCGCGAGGTTGAAGAACACGCTTCGGTTAGCGTTCGGAAGATGGGCACCGGGATGATCGCGCATGTTGCGAGGCGGGAGTAACTCAGTGGTAGAGTCACAGCCTTCCAAGCTGTTGGTCGCGGGTTCGATCCCCGTCTCCCGCTCCAAATCCTGCGAGAGGCAGATGTTTTCAACTGCCCGACCCGAAGTTGACGGATGCCGCCGGTGGAGGGCGGAACAACCTCTTGTGCCGATGTAGCTCAGTTGGTAGAGCACGTCCTTGGTAAGGACGGGGTCAGCGGTTCAATTCCGCTCATCGGCTCCAGAAACACTATTGACCACTCAAACGCATTGTTGAGGATCACGAAAGCACTGTTCAAGATAATTCACCAGCGGGGTTGCTATGGCGAAGGAAAAATTTGACCGATCGAAGCCGCACATGAACATCGGGACGATCGGGCACATTGATCACGGGAAGACGACTTTGACGGCGGCGATCACGAAGGTGCTGTCGAAGCACAATCCGAAG
>Ga0307373_10000278_pt1 | contig 96382 bp, 83 predicted proteins | sample OX2MG_FD_202534 | JGI IMG/M metagenome (GOLD analysis project Ga0307373, IMG submission 202534) | Soil microbial communities from Risofladan, Vaasa, Finland - OX-2 | ecosystem: Environmental > Terrestrial > Soil > Coastal area > Acid sulfate soil | place: Finland: Risofladan, Vaasa | collected...
TCGTCGTGTTGACGATGAACGCGCCGGACTCGAGGATCGGGTTGAAGATCACTTGTTCGTAGACGTACGGGTAGGTCGCATTGCTGGTCGTCGTCAGGCCGTTCGGATCCGTCGGATTGGCGTAGCCGGACGTCAGGTTCAGATACCAACCGAACTGCGTGCAGCCGGCGGTGTCCGCCCAGCAAATCGGGTTGCTGCTGACCGTGCGGTAATAGTACGCGCTCGCCGGCGTCGTCGAACTGCTGGATGCGACCAAGGTTGGATCGTAGGTCGCGGTGATGGTCTGCTGCTCTAGGATCGAGTTGCTGCCGGAGGTCAGGCCGGACAGCGGCGTCGCCGGTGCGGCCACGCTGCCGCTCGGCAAACTCGCGTAGTGAACGGTCGACATCGCATTCCATGCGGCGAGATTCCAATCCCACACGCCGTAGAGCGCCTGCTGCGAGGTCGCATAGGTGGCCGCCGACAGCGTCGTCAACGGCACTTGCTGGCCGGTGCCGAATTCGACGAGCACGCGCTGCGAGGCGCCTGCGCTGATCGAGGCGACCACCAGCTTGGTCGTGATCGCCTGCCCCGCCGGCGTCGTGTAGAGCGGGCCCGGCGACACCGTCCATTGGCTCGGGTTGCTGCCCGTCAGATCGAACCGCCAGACGTTGCCCAGCATATCGCCCGCATAGACGTAGTCGGTGATGTGATCGCCGTCGAGGTCGGCCGGCGTGACATAGGCGATGCCGTCGCCGTTGCCGGACTCGCCGGTGCTCAAATAATAGAACGTGCGCGCGCCGGTCGTCGGGTCGACCGTCATCACGTAGATGCCGGCATCGCCGGTCGCGCTGCCAAAGCCGTTGCCGAACACCGCGCCCCAGTCGCCGTTATGGAACCGCCGTATCTGCGGAACGCCGTAGGTATTGCCGAGGTTGTTGCCGCAATTGGCGACGTTCGTGCAGTTCAGCGTAGAGGTGGTCGTCGTCACGCCGGCCGTGGTCGTCGATGTCGTGCTCCACTCGCCGATGACGGTGTTCGCCGCGTTGGTTTCGGAAAATTGCGTCGGGTCGGTGATGTCGAGCGCGTAGATCGCCGAGCCGCCGGGGCCAAGGCCGCCGACCAGCCAGGTATGCCATTGGTTGCCGTAAAACAAATCGCCGACGCCCGGAGGCGCATCGACATTGAATTGGTGCGCGTACCGCGGGCTCGAATAATCCAAGGTGAGGTAGCTCGACGCGTTGATCGAGTTGACGACATACTGGGGCATGAACGCGAGCATTTCGAGCCCGTCGTTATAGGTCGCGACGTAGTTGCCCGAGCTGTCGAAGGAGCCGCTGCGAAAGGCGTGCAGCAGGCCGTCGTTCGCGCCGGCGTAGACGAGGTTCGTGCGCGTCTGGTAGGCGCTCTCGAAGTTCGTGTAGCTTTGCGCGGTGCCCGAGTTCTCCGCCGGCGTCGCGCTCGGATTCAGAGCGTCCCTCCAGAGGGCCGGATACGGAGCCGCCGGCGCACCGACCCAGGTCGGGCTCGAATCGATGATGTCGCCGAGCACGCTGGTTCTGGCGCGGAACGAACCCGAGCCTGTCGAGGTGAGCTCGTTGCTGCGGTCGCCGCGCAGATAGTTCAGGCGATTGGCGTTGATCGGCGAGGTGTCGCCGGTATCGAGCGCCGCTTGTTCGGCGTTGGTCAGGTTGCTCCACTCGAACGGAATGCCCTGGGTGCCGTTCCAGCTCAAGATCGTGCGGCTCGTCGGCCCTTCGGCCGCGATCGGCCCGGCGGCGCCGGTGGTTGCGCAGGTTTTGCCGGCGGCGACGCCGGTCAGCACGCAGGATGCGTCCCAGTTGACGACCGGGTCGATCTGCAGGGCGTTCGCGTTCGTCGAGCCCGTCGGCGTATCCAGGTATTGCGAGGTCAAGGAACCGGTCCAGTTGTCCGCGTTATAGAAGGCGAAATACACCTGCGTGCCGGTTTGCACCTTGGCGGTCTGCTTTTGGTTGAGACCTGCGGAGCTCTGCGCGGAATTCTGCGGAGTCGCCTGGAAGCACATGATCTCGTGGATGTTCGTGCTGCCGCCGTCCGAGCCCGCGAAGCCGAAGCGCACGTTTGCGGGGATCGGGCCGTTCGAGGCGGTGATGTCCTGACCGCTGATGACCGGCTGGTACGCGCCGCCGTTGTAGCTGTACGACAGGCTCAACAGGCCGGCCGGCGTGATCACCAAGCTATAAGTGATCGGCACCCCGTACTTCGCCGCCGCCGTTCTCGATAGACGGGCAGTCGTCGCCGGTCCGTAGCCGCGGTATCTCGCGCTCTCGTTGGCGATCTGCACACCGCGCAGCACCTTGTATGCGCCGGGAATCGCCGCATAGTCGGGCAGCTTCGTCGACGTCTCCGTCGGGCTCGTCGGATTGTCGCCGTAGTCCCAGACGTAGCCGGTCCTGCAGCTGTTCTGGACCGCGCCGCGCTGCTGCGACGACGTCAGCGTCGCCGGGTATTGGCCCGGATAATGGGCGGCAAGATAACTCCATGCGGTGCTGCCCGCGCCGCGCAGGCCGATGCGGTTCCATTGGTAGCCGGGGCCGGTCGCGGTGTTGTCGCCCGGGTTCAGAAAGTTTCCGTACTCATCGATGCCGAGGCCGACGTAGCCGCCGACCACGCCGTCGTAGCCGTTGGTCGGATCGTTGTTCACGTTCGAACAGGTGTAGGCCAGGCTGCCGCCGAAGTCACCGGTCGCGGAGGCCGCCACCGGATTGGTCATATCGATCTGACTCGCATCCTGCAGGAAGAAGCTGATGCCGTCGGCGCCGTCGCCGCCGCTGCCGCCGGAATCGCCCTCGTAGGTTTCGGTCGTGAAGGTGACTTTCAGGCCCTGCGAGCTCAACGGGAAGGAGAAATTCGAGATGATCGCGCCGTGCTGATTGTAGTTGTTGTTCGTGAAGCGCAGTGCGCCGCCGATCGCCAGGCTGTCGGGGAGCGTGCCGGTATTGCCTCCCACCAGCGTGTCGCCCGCGTAATATTTGCCCGCGGCCGTCAAGCTGACGCAGCTCGGCAGTTGCCCGGGACTCGCCGTGCCGGCGCCGCTGCCGGCGGTCAAGCACGCGCCGTTGGAGAAATACCAGGAATTGTTGGTCGTGGCGCCGGTGAAGTTCTCGGCGTAGCTCGAGGATTGCGCCCGCGCCGCGAGCGGCGCGAGCGCCGCGAGCGCCAGCATGCCGTAGAGTTTGAATTTCGCATTCATGATCATTGACCTCCCAAATCCCTGACGCTGCTCTGTACGAGGTAGGTGCTTTCGACGATGGCAGTCGTGTTGGCGCTGCCGCCGTAGCCGACCGCGTCAATTTGATAAATCGTGCCGTTGCCGCTCGGCGGGGAGCCGAGGTTGGCAATGTAGTAAACCGGCTGCTGAGACATCGTGGTCGTGTCGGTGACGCCGAGCGTCGGCGGCGTGTAGCTGACGCCGACCGGTACCGCTCCGCCCAACCAGGGAACGGCGGTGACGTTCGTCAAGGGGTTCGAGCAGACCTGGCCGACCGTATAGGAGACCATGGAATTGCAGGTCACGCTGCTGCCGACGTTGCCGTTCGACAGCCAGAACTCGGCGTATTGCTGCGCGCTTTCCGCGGCGTGCAGCGCCAATTGCTTGTCGCGCAGGTTGCCGGCGATTTTCTCGTCCAGTCCGAAGCTGTGAAACATGCCGAGCGCGAGGATCGTCACGACGATGAGCAGCAACAGTGTCGTGATCAGCACCATGCCGCGTTGCTGGTCTCGGCGAAGGATGGCGCTCATGTGCAGACCCCCGGCGCGGCGCCGGCGATGTCCGGGTTGCCCATGACGTCGATCACGCGACGGAAAACGACCGTGCTCGCCTGTCCGGGCTGGCCGAACAGCGGATTGACGAATGTCAGGGTCACTTGCACGGAAATGACGTTGCCCCAGTAGCCGCCGGCCGTGACCTGGTCGGCGTCCAGGTAGGCATCCACCGAGGTGTTGCCGGAGCCCGCATTCGACTGCACCCCGTAGAGAATTTGCAGATCCTGCAGGCCGCTGACGAGCGTAATCAATTGCGCAGCACCGCCGTTGACCGACAGCGAACATTGCAGATTGCCGTTGGCATCGAGGCCGAACTGGTTGACGATGGTCGCCGCGGCGCCCTGCGTATTGCCGCTGCAATCGAGGACGTTATCGATGCCCGAGGTGGCGTAGCGGACGCTGATCTGATCGCCGGGTGCCGCGGCGTTGCCGGCGCCGAGGCCCGTGATCGACTGACACTGTTGCGGAAACTGCGCGTTTATCGGCAATTCGCCGCTCATCGTGTTGTGCGCGGGGTCCGGGTAATACCCCGCCGACTGGATCACGTCGGTCATCAGCGACATCGCGAGGCGCTCGCTGTCCTGCAGTTGCGAGAGATTGGTCTGGATGCCGCTGGTACGCTTCATCGCGCCGACCAAGGTCAACAGGCCGCCGACCAGGAACAGTCCGATCAGCAAGGCGATCATCAACTCGATCAGGGTGAAGCCGCGCTGGCGGCCGCGCGGCATGCGCTCGGCCGGCGGCGTGCGATCGACGGGGATGCGGGTCGTGGCGCTCATGGTTCTACGTACAGGATGTAAGTGGGGGCATTCAGCGCGGCCATGTTGGTCTGCAGCGCATTCGCGGCGACGCCGCTTTCGGTCCATTGGACCTCGATCGCGCAGCTGACCGGAAAGCCGGTCGTCGAGCAGGTGACGGTCGCGAGGTACGGCGGCAGAACCCGGTTCAAATCGGCGGCCCAGTTCTGTACGTCGTAGGCGGCCAGCGACGCCGGCGCGCAGCTGCTCGAGCCCGCGATCGTGCAGTTGTAGGCCGCGGCCAGGCCGCTGTTGGAAATCGCGATGGTGCCGTTGCCGCCGCCGTTCACCGTGAAGCTCGCCGGCGCGAAGCCTCCCGCCCAGTACGCGCGGTCGGCGTGCATCATCGCCGCGAGGCTCGCCGCCTCGATCGCCGCGAGCGAGCGCGTTCCGGCGATGTTGGTGCTCGCGATGCCGAGCGATTCCATTTTCGCGAGTCCGAGCAGGCCGATCGAAGCAATGACCAGCGCGACCAGGACTTCGACCAGGCTGAAGCCGGCCGCGGCCCGGCGGCCGGCGCGCGGTTCGAATGCGGCGCGGTGCGGCGCTGCGTTCACGAGCAGGTACTCACGATATTGCCCGGCGCGATGCCGCCGGCGCGCAGCACCGCGAGCATGCCGACCGGCGTGATCTCCAGGCAGCGAGTCCAGGTGGAGACGTTGTTCGGCGCGTGCAAGGTGATCGTCGCGGTATTGGTCGTGCCGGTGGCCGCGAAGCCCTGGCGATTGAAGGTCGCCCAGGTGAGATTGTTGTCGGCGACGAAGGTGTCGCCGGTGAACGCCCTTTGTGTGCGCAGCACCGGCTCGCCGGCGTCGACGAGGTGATTGCCGTTCGAGTCCGCAAAGACAATCCAGCCGGAATTCCAGTTGGTGTTGCCGGTCGCGCAAGTGGCGCCGTCGGTGGAAACGCAGACGGTGACCGGCAAGCCTTCCTTGATGGCTTCGGTGCGCGCGTACTGCATGTCGCCGAGCAGGCCGTTGACCTCGGTCGCGACCCGGTTCGAGTTCGTGACGTATTGGAACGAGGGCACGCCGACCGCGGCGAGGATCCCGGCGATCATGAGGACCACCAGCAGTTCCATCAAGGTAAAGCCTGCGTTCGCTGTCATGGCAATTCCGCGTTCATGGGCCGGCATCCTAAGACGGCAGTCTTGCTCGAAGCTGACGGCGGCGCGCGGCATGCGCGGAATGTGACGAAAGTCGCGGTATGCGGCGGACAGTCTTGCGGCTAGGGGCCATCGGCCGAGGAATCGGCGAAATAGACCGCGACCCGCGTACCCACGCCGGCCGCCCCCGCGTCGATCCGCAGCTCGGCATCGTGCAGCTTGGCGATCTCCTCGACGATCGCAAGCCCGAGGCCGCTGCCGTGGCCCGGCGAGTTCGGCAGCCGATAGTAGCGTTGCCGGACCCGCGAGCGTTCGGCCGCCGCGATCCCGGGACCGTTGTCCTCGACGGCGAGATAAGGGCGGCCGCCATCGGTGCCGACGCTGAGCGTGACGCGGCCGCCGGCCGGCGTATATTTCAAGGCGTTGTCGACGAGGTTGTTGATCAGGTCCTCGAGCAGCGAAGCGTCCGCCCGGACACGCACCGGATCGAGCTCGGCGCCGAGGTCGATGCCGGCTTGCAGCGCGCGGTCGAAGTATTTCGCGGCGACCTCGCCGGCGAGGTTCGCGAGGTCCACCGCCTGGGACCTCGCGGCGATGTTGACCGCGGGGTCGGCGCGCGCCAGGGTCAATAATTGATTCGCCGAGTGCGCCAGTTGCCGGATCCCTTCCTGCAGCATCGTCAGGCGGTCCTTGACGGCCGAGGCGGCGGGTTCGGCGACCAGCAGGTCCAATTGCGCGAGCATGCCGGTGATCGGCGTGCGCAGCTGGTGCGCGGTATTGGCGATGAATTGCTGTTGCGACCGCACGGAACTGCCGAGCATCGCGAACAATCCGTTGAGCGCCGCGGCGAGCGGCGCGATCTCGCGCGGCACGGAGGATTGCGGGATCGGCCGCAGGTCTTGGGGCGAGCGCAGTGCGAGCTCGTCGCGCAAGCGCTTGATCGGCCGCAATCCCAATTGGATGCCGACCCAGACCAGCACCAGCGTCAAATCCAGCTGCACGAAATCCCACAGCAGGTTGCTCATGAATCCGAAGCGCGCCGCCGGGCCGCCGGCGCCGAGTTCGTCGGCGACCGTCATCGTGATCGGCCCCTTTTCGGTCGCCACCCGGAAGGTCAGCATGCGCATGCTGCGGCCGTCGATCAGCGCGCTCGAGTAGGCGGCGTTGGCCTGGTACGGGACCGCGGCGACGGGTAAGCGCGCGTCGCCCGCGATCAGCCGCCGGTCGGCGCTGCGAACCGCATAGGCGAGCGCATCGGCGGGCGCAGCGACCTGGATGCGGCCGCCGTCGATGCGCACCTGGTGCGTCAACTCGTCCGCGGCGCGGCGCAGGCGATTATCGACGCTCGCGACCTGCGGCGCGACGTTGCCGAAGTAATGGACCAGTGCCCCGCACAGCGCGAGCAGCGTCAACGGCACGGCGAGCCAAAAGACCAGCTGCCGGCTGATCGATGAATTCACGGCGATTTCGACTCTTCCAGGCGGTACCCCAAGCCCCGCAGGCTGCGTATCGCCGCGGCGCCGCCGAGCTTGCCGCGCAGCCTCGATATGTGCACCTCCACGGCGTTCGCGGTCATGTCCTGCTCGGGATTCGCGAGCGCCTGCTGCAGCCGCTCCTTCGAGACGATCAGGCCGGTGCGCCGTGCGAGGCATTCGAGGACCAGCCACTCGCGCGCCGTCAGTTCGACCTCGGCCTCGTCGATGCGCAGGCATTTGCCGGCGAGATCGACGCTCATGCGCTGCAGTTTGATCACGTGGCCCTGGGCGCCGTGGACGCGGCGCATCAGCGCGCGGCAGCGGGCGGCGAGTTCCGCCGGCTCGAAGGGCTTGCCGAGAAAATCGTCGGCGCCGAGATCGAGCGCCTTGACTCGATCGGCGAGCGTGCAGCGCGCGGTCAGCACCAGCGTCGGCAGCGTCTTGCCCGCGCTGCGCAGGCGCCGCACGAGCGTCAAGCCGTCGCTGCCCGGCAGGCCGATGTCGACGACCGCGAGATCGAAATCGGCCGCGGCGAGCGCCGCGAGCGCCGCCTCGGCGCTGGTTACGCGCGTGCTCGTCCAATTGCCGGCCGCGAGGCCGCGTGCCACCGCATCAGCGACGATATCGTCGTCCTCGACTATCAAGAGCCGCATGGGTGGAGCTCACTCAAAGGCCGCCGGTCGATTTGACGTCCACAGCGGCGCCGTCGGCGCCGAGGCTGCCGCGGCGCGGCGGGTTCAGCGCCTGCAGCCTCTCCTGGTAGGCCCGCGCGAATGCTTCGAGGAACAAATGCGGAAATCCCTCCGCCGGGCGCTGCGCCAGGCTCGGGTACAATTCCGCGTACATATCCCAATATTTCCCTTTGTTCTGCGCTCCGAAGTGGCCGCGCTTGATGCCGCGATCGAAGCGCTCCGCGAGTTCCTTGGGAGCGAAGCGGGCGAGGAATTCATCGAGCGCCGTGCCGAGCGCGGCGAGCGACGCGGCGTTCTGCGCCTTGAGGCCGCGGAAATTCTCGCGCATTGCCTCGACGGAGCCCGCCCGGGCGGAGAGCGTCGCGAGCAGGCGCAATACGGTTTCGTCGACGCCGTGCGTGAAGTGCACCGTCGACGGCGCATCATCCGCCGCCGGCGCGGGGATGCGCAGGCGATTGCGAAATTCGTTGCCGCTTTGATTCAGATCCATCAAACCGAGCACGGCTTCGCGCAGCAGCTGGCCGGCGCGCTGCAAGGCGGTCGACCGGCACTCCGGCGGCAGCGTGCGCGGATCGATGCCGGCGCCGCGGCAAAACGCGGCGAGACCCGAGTCTACCTCGTCGTCGAAGATGACGGCGGCCGCCGGCGCACGCGGCAGCGGCGCGGCGGCGCGCTCGGCCGACAAGGGCCGCGTCATCATGTGCCAGGGTGCGGCCGGCGCCGGCTCCTGCGGCATTTGCAGCGGGTCCTCGAGCGGCGTCGCGGCTTGCCCGTAGGCATTGCGCGCGATTATTTGCGCGTCCGAATCGCGGCGGCCGGCATCCAGGTTATTGCTCGGCTCGAGCAATTCGCTTAGATCGAGATCGGCGCCGATGTCGTTGGCGGTCGATTTCCTGGCGGCCGAGGACTGCGAGCCGTCGTAGGCGACGATGGCGCCTTCATCCGGCGGGAAATCGTTCGACGGATCTATGCTGACCAGCAACTCATACTCGCCAATGCGGATATAATCGCCGTCCTTCATCGTATATTCGTGAAATCTGCCGAGCGGCACCTGCGCGCCGTTGACATAAGTGCCGTTCGAGCTCGTATCGACGAGGAGGAATTTGCCCGCGCGAAATTCGACACGAGCATGAGTGCCCGAGAGATAGCGCTCCGGATCGGGGAGGGTCCACTCATTTTCGGTGGCACGACCGATCGTGCCGCCATGCACGCCGAAAACCTTGGTTGCTTTTTCACCAAGGCGGGCTGCATTCTCGCTGACTACCGCTAAGCGCAAGGCCATTATAGCTCCCTCCGGCGGGTCACGGGTTTTGCGCTAAGTGCTCGTATAATATGGTGAAATGATACCAATGTCTGGAGCCTCTCAAATGGCCGCGAGTCACATTTTCAAGGTTTTGTTCGTCAATCAGGGCAAGGTATACGAAATCTACGCCCGCAAGGTGAGCCACGGTAGCCTATTCGGCTTCATCGAGGTCGAAGAATTGGTGTTCGGCGAGCGATCCACGGTCGTCGTCGATCCGGCGGAGGAAAAGATAAAATCCGAGTTTCACGACGTCAAGCGCACCTACTTGCCGATGCACTCGGTATTGCGCATAGATGAGGTCAAGAAGCAAGGGATCAGCAAGATCAGCGCCCTCGAAGGGTCGAATGTCGCACAATTCCCGGTGCCGATTTATACGCCCGGCGGGGACTCCAACGCACGCAAATGATCGTTCCCCGCGTGCTTGCCGCCGCCGATGATTAGCCTGTTGGGCGCGCCGGCGCTGTCGCAGTTTCGTCTCGACGAGCTCGGCCGCGCGTTGCGCGCCCAGGATGAGCGTGTCGCCGCGGTTGCGGCGTGGTTCATGCACTTCGTCGATGCCGCGGCGCCGCTCGATGCGGCTGAGCAAGCGCTGCTCGCGCGCTTGTTGACTTACGGGGCGCGCCGGCAGGACGGCGCCGTGGGCGTGGGCGAGGGCGGCGATCGGCTCGGGGCGCGGTCGCACGCCCTGCAGACGATCGTCGTCACGCCGCGTTTGGGCACCGTTTCGCCCTGGTCGAGCAAGGCGACCGACATCGCGCACGTTTGCGGTCTATGGCGGTTACGGCGTCTGGAGCGCGGCACCGTCTACCACCTGCAAAGCCGCGAGCCGCTCGGCGACGCCGCACTTGCGGCGCTGGCGCCCGTTGTGCACGACCGCATGACCGAGTCGTTCTGGCTGCACGGCGGCCCGCCCGCGGGCTTCTTCGATGCGGCCGCCGCGCGGCCGCTTCGCAGCCTGCCGTTGCTGCGCGATGGACGCGGCGCACTCGAAGCGGCGAATCGCCAATGGGGGCTGGCGTTGTCCGGCGACGAGATCGACTATTTGCTCGGCGCGTTCCGAGGGCTCGGCCGCGACCCGACCGACGTCGAAATCATGATGTTCGCGCAAGCGAATTCAGAACACTGCCGCCACAAGATCTTCAACGCGGCGTTCAGCATCGACGGCGCCGAGATGCCGATGTCGCTGTTCGACATGATTCGCGCGACCCACCGCCGCAACCCGAGCGGCGTGCTCTCCGCCTACCGCGACAATGCCGCGGTGATCACGGGGGCGCCGGCGGTGCGCTTCTTCCCCGATCCGTACACGGGGCTCTACGCCGGCAGTACCGAGTCGGTCGATATCCTGATGAAGGTCGAGACGCACAATCATCCCACGGCGATTTCGCCGTTCCCGGGCGCGGCGACCGGAGCGGGCGGCGAGATTCGCGACGAAGCCGCGACCGGTTGCGGCGCGAAGCCGAAGGCGGGCTTGTGCGGCTTTTCCGTCTCGAATCTGCGGATTCCGGGGATGCGGCAGGATTGGGAGCAGGACTGCGGCAAACCGGAGCACATCGCCTCGGCGCTGCAGATCATGCTGCAAGGGCCGGTCGGCGCCGCCTCGTTCAACAACGAATTCGGGCGGCCGAACTTGTGCGGCTACTTCCGGGTATTCGAGCAGTCGAGTCTGGAGGCGGGCCGGCGAGTGACGCGCGGCTACCACAAGCCGATCATGATCGCGGGCGGCCTCGGCAACATTCGCCGCAGCGATGTGGAAAAGAAGGAGGTCGCGGTCGGCGCGCCGCTGGTCGTACTCGGCGGGCCGGCGATGCTGATCGGCTTGGGCGGCGGCGCCGCCTCTTCCGTCGGCAGCGGCGAGAGCGCCTCCGATCTGGACTTTGCCTCGGTGCAGCGGGGCAACGCCGAGATGCAGCGCCGCGCACAGGAAGTGATCGACCGTTGCTGGGCGCGCGGCGCGCGCAACCCGATCCTGCTGATCCACGATGTCGGCGCCGGCGGTCTGTCGAATGCGCTGCCGGAGGCGATCGCCCACAGCGATCGCGGCGGCCGCATCGACTTGCGCAAGATTCCGAGCGCCGAGCCGGCATTGTCGCCGCTCGAGATCTGGTGCAACGAAGCGCAGGAGCGCTACGTTCTCGCGCTGGTGCCGGGCAGCATCGCCGAATTCGCCGCCATCTGCGCCCGCGAGCGCTGCCCGTATGCCGTCGTCGGCGAGATTACCGGAGACGGTCGGTTGCAAGTCACCGATCCGCTGCAAGGAGCCGCGCCGGTCGACATGCCGATCGACGTGCTGTTCGGCAAGACGCCGCGCCTGCGGCGCGCGGTCAATTCGCTGCCGAAGAGCCGCACGCCGCTGACGACCGGCGCGGCGACGGTCGGAGAATCGCTCGAGCGGTTGCTCGCGCTGCCGACGATCGCCGACAAGTCCTTTCTGATCACGATTGGCGATCGAACGGTCGGCGGCCTGACCTGCCGCGACCAGATGGTCGGTCCCTGGCAGGTGCCGGTAGCCGACGCCGCCGTGACGCTCTCGGACTACCACGGCTATCACGGCGAGGCCATGGCGATCGGCGAGCGCACGCCGGTCGCCGTGCTGGATCCGCCCGCCGCCGGCCGGCTGGCGGTCGCCGAGGCGATCACCAATATACTAGCGGCCGACCTCGCCAGGCTGCAGGACGTGCGGCTTTCGGCCAACTGGATGGCGGCCTGCGGCGAGCCGGGCGAGGATGCCGACTTGTATGCCACGGTGCGCGCCGTCGGCGTCGACTTGTGCGCCGAGCTCGGGCTGACGATCCCGGTCGGCAAGGACTCCCTGTCGATGAAGACCGCCTGGTCGGACGGCGACGGCGAACACGCCGTGATCGCGCCGGTGTCCTTGATCGTCTCGGCCTTCGCGCCGGTGCGGGACGTGCGGCGCACACTGACGCCGCAATTGGTTCTGAGCGCACCTTCGCGCCTGCTGCTGATCGATTTGGGCCGGGGCCAGGACCGTCTCGGCGGCTCCTGCTGGAGCCAGGTGTACGGCAAGAGCGGCGGCTTTGCGGCGGATTTGGACGAGCCGAGATGGCTGTCGGCATTCGCCGCCGCGATCATCGAACTCAAGGAACGCGCGCTGCTGCAGGCCTACCACGACCGTTCGGACGGCGGCGCACTGGTCACGCTGCTGGAGATGGCATTTGCTTCGCACTGCGGGCTCGACATAGAACTCGGCGCGGTGCGCGACCCGATCGGCGCGTGCTTCGCCGAGGAAGCAGGCGCCGTAGTGCAGGTCGCGGCGCAGAGCATCGATGCAGCGTTCACGGTGCTGCGCGCGCACGGTTTGGCCGATTGCACGCGCGACGTCGGCCGGCCCGTGATCGGCGCCGAGATCAGCGTATGCGCGGCCGGCGCGCCGCTCTACCGCGGCTCGCGGATCGATTTGCGGCGTGCCTGGAGCGAGGTGTCGTTTCGCATGCAGGCGCTGCGCGATAACCCCGAGTGTGCGCGCGAGGAGTACGACAGGCTGCTCGATGCCGACGATCCGGGCCTGCACGCGGCGCTGTCCTTCGATCCGGGCGAAGACATCGCGGCGCCGTACATCAACCGCGGCGCGCGCCCCGCAGCGGCGGTATTGCGCGAGCAAGGGGTCAACAGTCACACGGAGATGGGGGCGGTGCTCACGCGCGCCGGGTTCGCGGCCTACGACGTGCATATGACCGACATCCTCGAGGGCCGCACGCGCCTTTCTGGATTTCAAGGGCTGATCGCTTGCGGCGGCTTTTCCTATGGCGACGTGCTCGGCGCGGGCGAAGGCTGGGCGAAGTCGATCATAGGCAATGCGCGCGCCCGCGACGAGTTTTCGGGGTTCTTCGGGCGCCCGGAAACCTTTACGCTCGGCATCTGCAACGGCTGTCAGATGCTGACGGCGCTCAAGGAACTGGTGCCGGGCAGCGATGCCTGGCCGCGGTTCGTGCGCAATCGCTCGGAGCAATACGAGGCGCGCCTGACCTTGGTGCGCATCCCGCAGAGCCGCTCGGTGCTTCTGTCCGGGATGGCGGGATCGGTGCTGCCGATCGCGGTGGCGCACGGCGAGGGGCGCGCCGAATTCGACGAGGCCGACGGCGTCGCGCGACTGCGGTCGCAGAATCTTTTGGCCTTGGAATACGTCGACCACCGGCAACGGGCGACCGAACGCTATCCGTTCAATCCGAACGGCTCGCCCTCCGGCCTCGCCGGCGTGTGCAATGCGGATGGGCGAATCACGGCGCTGATGCCGCACCCGGAACGGGTGTTCCGCAGCGTGCAGAATTCGTGGGTGCCGCCGCAGTGGCGCGAAGACGGCGGCTGGCTGCGCCTATTCCGCAACGCGCGCGCGTATCTACGCTAAGCGGCGCCGAGCGGATCGGCGCCCGCGCGGCGTGTGCCGGCACGCCTGTCAGGCGCTGGCTGCGGCCGGCTGCGGGACGACGAATTTGCGCAGCGTCATCGCTTGACGCAAGCGCGCCCCGCGCACGAACGTCTGGTACAGAAGGTCGCGCATGACTTCGAGGAGAATGCCGGCCCGCTCGGCGGACATGACCGGCTGATGCGGCCAGGGATCGCTGTCGCTGCCGAAGAGTACGGCGCGCAGCACCGCAAACGAATCGTCGTCCAGCGCCGCGAGTTCGCGGATCTCCTGCAAGGTATCGAATAGCTCCAATTTTCCGCGCTCGCCCAGTTCTCGAAACAGCGACTGCGCCGTCCGCCGGCACATCGCGCCGAAGGCGTTGAAACAACCGGCCGTGTAGCACGACAAGGCCTCTTGGAAGAGGCCGTGCGCCTCTTCCGGCAGGTAGGTCAGCGGAAAGATTTCCGGCGCCGGTTCCACTTCCACGTAGTCGCCCGCGAGTTCGACGCCCTGCGGCGTGTAGGCGCGCGCCGCGAATTTCAGGAAAATCGGTTCGGCGCAGGAGTCGCAGAGAAACACGACGCCGACTTCTTTCGGCTTGCGCCGGCTGATCTCGGCGAAATTTGGGATGGCCACCGGCGTCAGGTGCGTCACGGTGCGGCAATGCGGGCAGGTGAGCGCTATGTTCCGGTAGTCGCTTGGCAATTGGTCATGCGGATCGATGTGCATCATTGGATTCACGCCTGTAGGGGTTTGTAGCGGATGCGGTGCGGCTCAGCGGCGTCTTCGCCCTTGCGACGCTTGTAGTCCTCGACGTATTCCTGGTGATTGCCTTCGAACCATACGACCTGTGAGTCGCCTTCGAAGGCGAGAATGTGCGTCGCGATGCGGTCGAGGAACCAGCGGTCGTGCGAGATGACGACGGCGCATCCGGGGAAGGCGAGCAGCGCCTCTTCGAGCGCGCGCAGCGTTTCGATGTCCAAATCGTTGGTTGGCTCGTCGAGCAGCAGGACATTGGCGCCGGATTTCAAGACCTTGGCGAGGTGCACGCGGTTGCGTTCGCCGCCGGAAAGATCGCCGATCAGTTGCTGCTGCTGCACGCCCTTGAAATTGAAGCGGCCGACGTAGCCGCGCGACGATGTCTCGTAATTTCCTATCTTCAGCAGGTCGAGACCGCCGGAGATCTCCTGCCAGACGCTGTTCCTGTCGTTAAGCGCCTGGCGCGACTGATCGACGTAGGCGAGCTTGACCGTGGGGCCGAGCCGGATTTCGCCGCCGTCGGCCGCCTCGACGCCGGTCAGCATGCGAAACAAGGTCGTCTTGCCGGCGCCGTTCGGGCCGATGATGCCGGCGATGCCGCCGGCGGGCAGGTTGAAGCTCAAGGAGTCGATCAACAGCCGATCGCCGTATCCCTTGCGCAGGTCCTTGCACTGGATGACCAGATCGCCGAGGCGCTCGCCCGGCGGGATGTAGATCTCGTTGGTCTCGTTGCGCTTCTGGAATTCCTGCGACGCCAACTCCTCGTAGCGCTGCAGTCGCGCCTTCGATTTCGCCTGCCGCGCCTTCGGGCTGGCGCGCACCCACTGCAACTCGCGCTGCAGCGCTTTGGCCAGGGCTTCCTGCTGCCGCTCCTCCTGCGCGAGCCGCTTTTCCTTCTGTTCGAGCCAGGAGGAGTAGTTGCCGTGCCAGGGGATGCCGTGGCCGCGGTCGAGTTCCAATATCCACTCGGCGACGTTGTCGAGAAAATAACGGTCGTGCGTCACGGCGACGACGGTGCTCGGGTATTCTTCGAGAAAATGTTCGAGCCAGGCGACCGACTCGGCGTCGAGATGGTTGGTCGGCTCGTCGAGCAGCAGCATATCGGGCTTCGACAACAACAGCCGGCAGAGGGCGACGCGGCGCTTTTCGCCGCCGGAGAGCTTGCCGACCAGCGCATCCCACGGCGGCAGGCGCAGTGAGTCGGCGGCAATCTCGAGCTTCCTCTCCAGTTCCCAGCCGCCGACCGCGTCGATCTGATCCTGCAACTTCGCCTGTTCGTCCATCAGCTTGCTCATGAGGTCGTCCGCCAGCGGCTCGGCAAATCGATCGCTGATCGCGTTGAAGCGGTCGATCAGGCGCTGGGTCTCGCCGACGCCCTCGCCGACGGTCTCGCGCACCGTCTTGCCGTCGTCGAGTTGCGGTTCCTGCGGCAGATAACCGACCTTGATGCCCGGCTGCGGGCGCGCCTCGCCGTCGATGTTCGTGTCGTTGCCGGACATGATCTTGAGCAACGTCGACTTGCCCGAGCCGTTCAGGCCCAAGACGCCGATTTTCGCGCCGGGGAAAAAGCTCAAACTGATGTCGCGCAGAATGATGCGCTTGGGCGGCACGACCTTGCCGACCCGGTTCATGGTATAGATGAACTGCGCCATAGGAACCTATGTTGAGAATCGATGCTTGCGGGGGGCGCGCCGGACATTGTGGATTATCCGCGACTTGCGCGGCGTTGTCACGGATCGCGCCAAAAGGCATTGTCGTGCTAGTCTTGGAAAAATGTCGACATCCGCCGCCGTAACCGTGGTTGCCGGAGATGCGATCGCCCGCTACGGGTTCGGCAACGGGCACCCCTTCGGCACCGACCGGCACGATCAATTCATCGGCGAATTGCAGGCGCGGGGCCTCGAGTCCCGCGTCGACCTGCGGGCGCCGCGCATGGCGAGCGCACTGGAATTGACGTCCTTCCATACCCCGGCGCATGTCGAATTCGTCGAGCAGCGTTCGAATTGCGGCGAGGGCTTCCTGGACGGCGGCGATACGCCGGCGTTTCGCGGCGTCTTCGAGGCGGCGGCCAGCGTCGTCGGCGCCACCTTGGTCGCCGTGGAAGCGCTGATGTCGGGCGCGTGCCGCCGCGCTTTCGTGCCGATCGCCGGCCTGCACCATGCCGGCCGGGGGCATTGCGCGGGCTTTTGCGTATTCAGCGACTGCGGCGTCGCGGTCGAGATACTGCGCGCGCGCCATGGTCTGCGGCGCATTGCCTACGTCGACATCGACGCCCATCACGGCGACGGCATGTATTACGCATTCCAGGACGATGATCAATTGTTCGTCGCCGATATTCACGAGGACGGCCGCTACCTGTATCCGGGCACCGGGTCGCGCGCGGAAACCGGCCGCGGCGCGGCGGCCGGCACGAAGCTGAACCTACCGCTCGCGCCCGGGTCGGGGGACGCCGAATTCCACGTCGCCTGGCAGGAGATCGAGACCTTTCTGCAGCGCTTTCCGAGCGACTTCATTCTCTTCCAATGCGGCGCCGACAGCATCGCGGGCGATCCGATCGCGCATCTGCAATTCAGCGAAGCGGCGCACGCGCATGCGGCGCGACGCCTGTGCGCCATCGCCGATGCCCAGGGTCACGGCCGCGTGCTCGGCATGGGCGGCGGGGGCTATAACCGGCGCAATCTCGCGCGCGCCTGGACCGCCGTCGTGGAAGCCTTCGTCGCTAGGGAACCGTAGGCCTATCGGCTACAATTGGCGGCTATCTTTCGGGAGACCCGCTCATGTTCAGCGCTGCGATGACCATTGCCGGATTCGATCGGGAACTCGCCGAAGCGATCGCCGGCGAGCGACGGCGCCAGGAAGACCACATCGAACTCATCGCCTCCGAGAATTACGCGAGTCCCCGCGTGCTCGAGGCGCAGGGCTCGGTGCTGACGAACAAATATGCGGAAGGCTATCCGGGCAAGCGCTATTACGGCGGCTGCGAATATGTCGACGTCGTCGAACAGCTGGCGATCCTGCGGGCGAAGGAACTGTTCGGCGCAGCGTACGCGAACGTCCAGCCGCATTCCGGTTCGCAGGCCAATGCGGCGGTGTATCTCGCGCTGCTCGCCCCGGGCGACGGGATCCTCGGCATGAGCTTGGATCACGGCGGCCACTTGACGCACGGCGCAAAGGTGAATTTTTCCGGAAAACTGTTCCAGGCGAGCCAATACGGGGTCGATCCCGAGAGCGGCGAAATCGATTACCGGCAGGTCGAGCGACTGGCGCAGGCGCACCGGCCGAAGCTCATCGTCGCGGGATTTTCGGCCTATTCGCGCATCATCGATTGGGCTGAATTTCGCCGCATCGCCGATTCGGTCGGCGCGTATTTCATGGTGGACATGGCGCACGTCGCCGGCCTGGTCGCCGCCGGCGTCTATCCGAATCCGGTGCCGTTCGCCGACGTCGTCACCTCGACCACCCACAAGACGCTGCGCGGCCCGCGCGGCGGCTTGATATTGGCCCGTCCGCACGAGGAACTGCACAAGAAATTCAATTCGATGGTGTTCCCCGGCATCCAGGGCGGCCCGCTGATGCACGTGATTGCCGCCAAGGCCGTCGCCTTCCTCGAGGCGCTGCAGCCGGAGTTCAAGATCTATTCGGCGCAAGTGCTCGCCAATGCGCGCGCCATGACCGGGGTGTTGCAGCGGCGCGGCTTCAAGATCGTCTCCGGCGGCACCGATAATCACCTGTTCTTGCTCGATCTGACGACCAAGAACATCACCGGCAAGGACGCGGACGCGGCTCTCGGCCGGGCGCACATCACCGTCAACAAGAACGCCGTGCCGAACGATCCGCGGCCGCCGATGATCGCGAGCGGCCTGCGCATCGGCACGCCCGCGGCGACGACCCGCGGATTCAAGCAAGCGGAGGTGGAACTGCTGGCGAACTGGATCGCCGACGTCTTGGAGCGGATCGGCGATGAGCATGCGCTGCTGCGCGTACGCGCCGATGTGCAGGCGCTTTGCAAGCGATTTCCCGTGTATGCATGAGCCGTTGAGCCCGCATGCACTGCCCATTTTGCGGTCACACGGAGACTAAAGTCATCGACTCGCGCCTCGCCGGCGAGGGGCGCCAGATCCGCCGGCGGCGCGAATGTCTGTCGTGCGCGGAGCGCTTCACGACCTTCGAAAGCGCCGAATTGCTGCTGCCGATGGTCGTCAAGAGCGATCGCAGCCGCGAGCCGTTCGACGAGGACAAATTGCGCTCCGGCATGCAGAAGGCCCTGGAGAAACGTCCGGTCGGCCGCGAGGAGATCGACGATGCGGTCGCGCGCATCTGCCACAAGTTGCGCAGCCTCGGCGAGCGCGAGATCGCCTCGCGCAGCGTCGGTGAAATGGTCATGGAAGAGCTGCGCCATATGGACGAAGTCGGTTATGTGCGCTTCGCCTCCGTGTACCGCAGCTTTCAGGACATCGAGGCTTTTCGCACCGAGATCGATCAATTGCGCCGGCATCATCGGCGGCGCGCAGCGAGCAAGGATCAGCTGCCGCTGCTGCCCGGCGCCGATCCGCACGGCAAGGACCAGTGATGCCGGCGGCCGCGACGCCCGACGATGAGCGCATGGCGGCGGCGCTGCGCTTAGCCACGCTCGGCCTGTACACGACGGATCCAAACCCACGCGTCGGCTGCGTGCTGGTGCAAGGCGGCCGCGTCGTCGGCGAGGGTTGGCACCGGCGCGCCGGCGAGCCGCACGCCGAAGTCCTGGCGCTGCGCGCGGCCGGCGCCGAGGCGCGCGGCGCGACCGCCTACGTGACGCTCGAGCCATGCAGCCACACGGGCCGTACGCCGCCATGCACGGATGCGCTGATCGAGGCGGGTGTCGCCCGGGTCGCCTGCTCGAGCGTCGATCCGAACCCGCGGGTCGCGGGCGCCGGCTTCGAGCGCCTGCGGGCCGCCGGCATCGAGGTGGCGGTCGGATCACTCGCCGCTGCGGCCCGGGCGCTCAATGTCGGCTTTTTTTCGCGCTTCGAGCGCTCGCGACCCTACTTGCGTTTGAAGCTCGCGATCAGCCTGGATGCGCGCACCGCGCATGCCGGCGGCCGCAAGGCTTGGATCAGCGGCGAGGCGTCGCGCGCCGACGTGCAGGAATGGCGCGCCCGCAGTTCGGCGATTCTGACCGGCGCCGGGACGGTGCGCGCGGACGATCCGCGGCTCGATGTGCGGCTGCCATACGGTCCCTGGGTCCGCCAACCGCTGCGCATCGTGCTCGACCCGGATATGTCATGCGCCGCGGACGCGAAGATTTTCCGCGGCGACGGCGCGCTGATCTTTGCCGCCGCGGACGCGGGGGCGCCGCCGCGGGGATGGGGCGCCGCGCGCGTCGAGCGCGTCGCGCGCACGGCCGCCGGCTTGGACCTGCAGGCGATCGGCCGGCGCCTGGCGGAGCTCGAAGTCAACGAGCTTCTGGTCGAATGCGGTCCGCGCCTGGCCGGTGCGCTGCTGCAGGCGCGCCTGGTCGACGAACTCTTGCTGTACGTCGCGCCGATCCTGCTCGGCGCCGACGCCCCGCCGCTCGCCGAGCTGCGGCAGGTGGATGACGGGCAGGAGCTGCCGCGCTTCGAACTGGCCGAGACGCACCGCCTCGGCGAAGATTTGCGCCTGCGTTTGCGGCCGAAGGCGATTTACCCATGTTCACCGGAATCATAACCGCGAGCGGCCGCATTGCGGCGATCGCCGATCGCGGCGGCGATCTGGAACTGGCGATCGCCGCGGCGGGCGGCGGCGTCGAGCGTCTGCGGATCGGCGACAGCATCAGCGTGCAGGGTGTTTGCCTGACCGTCACTCGCCAGCAGCCGGGGCTATTCTTCGCGGACGTCTCGCGCGAGACGCTCGCCAAGACGACGTTCGGCCGCCTGGCGGTGGGCTCGCGGGTGAACCTCGAGCCCTGCCTGCGCGCCGGAGATCCGCTCGGCGGCCATTTGGTCAGCGGCCACGTCGATGGCCTCGCCTCGGTCGTCGAGGTGCGGCAGGACGGGCGCTCGACGCGCCTGTTCCTCGAATTGCCGGACGGGCTCGCGCGCTTCGTCGCGCCCAAGGGCTCGGTGTGCATAGACGGCGTGAGCCTGACCGTCAACGAAGCGCGCGGCCGCAGATTCGACGTGAACATCATTCCGCATACGCAGCAGGCGACGACCTTGGGCGAACGGCGCGCGGGCGACGACGTCAATGTGGAGATCGACCTGATCGCCCGCTATCTGCAACGCCTCACCGCAAGTACACAAGAGTGATACGTCAAATGACAGGATTCAATACGATCGACGAGGTTCTGGAGGACCTGCGCAACGGCAAGATGGCCGTCATCATGGACGACGAGGACCGGGAGAACGAGGGCGACTTGGTGATGGCCGCATCCTGCGTGCGCGCCGAAGACGTCAACTTCATGGCGCGTTACGGCCGCGGCCTGATTTGCCTGACTTTGACGCGCGACCGCTGCAGGCAACTGCGCCTGCCGCTGATGGTCAACGACACCGACAGCCAGCACAAGACGAATTTCACGCTGTCGATCGAGGCGGCCGAGGGGGTGACCACGGGGATCTCGGCGCACGACCGCGCGCATACCATACGGACCGCCGTTGCCGCGAACGCGAACCCCGAGGACTTGCGCCAGCCCGGCCACGTCTTTCCGCTGATGGCGCAGCCGGGCGGGGTGTTGACGCGCGCCGGCCACACGGAGGCGGGCTGCGATCTCGCGCGGCTCGCCGGTTTCGCGCCGGCCGCCGTGATCGTCGAGATTTTGAACGAGGACGGCTCGATGGCGCGCCGGCGCGATCTGGAAGCGTTCGCCAAGAATCATGCGCTGAAGATCGGCACGATCGCCGACTTGATCCGCTACCGCTTGAAGAACGAGCGCTCGGTCGAACGGATCTACGACAGCTCGGTCGATACCGACTACGGCGCGTTCCACCTGAGCTGCTACGAGGACCACGTCCACAAGAACGTGCACATCGCGCTGGTCAAGGGCGATCTGAATTCGGCCGTGCCGCCGTTGGTGCGCGTGCACATCAACGATACTCTGCGCGACGTGCTCGGCGTGCGCAGCGACAAGCTCGGCTGGCCGCTGCGCGCCGCGATACAGCGCATCGCCGCCGAATCATCGGGAGTCGTCGTGATCCTGCGGTCGGAGGAAAGTCCGCGCGAATTCATGCAGAGCGTGCGGCTGCTCGACGCCAAGACCGCCGCGCGCATGCCGCCCGCCGGCGCGACGGTGATCCGAACCTACGGGATCGGCGCGCAGATCCTCAAGGATCTCGGCCTGCGGCGCATGCGGGTACTCAGCGCCCCCAAGCAGCTGCAGGGGCTGGCGGCTTTCGATCTGGAAGTCACCGGCTACGTCGACGGCGGCGAATGAGGCGCCCGGGCGCTTATACTTGAAGGTATCGGCTCGATAGGAAGCAAACCGTGTCCAACGAAAATATGAAGATCATCGAGGGCGAATTGTCGGCCCGCGACATCCGCGTGGCGTGCGTGGTGGCGCGCTTCAACGACTTCGTCGTCGATGCGCTGCTGCGGGGCGCCCTGGATACGCTCAGGCGCCACGGCGTCGGCGACAAGCAGATCGATATCATCCGCGTGCCCGGGGCATTCGAAATCCCGATGGTCGCGCGCAAGCTCGCCGCCTCGCGCCGCTATGACGCGTTGATCGCGCTCGGCGCCGTGATTCGCGGCCAGACGCCGCATTTCGACTACGTCGCCGGCGAATGCGCGTCGGGCATCGCGCGCATCGCGCAGGAGCACGCGCTGCCGATCGCCTTCGGCGTGCTGACGACCGAAACCGTCGAGCAAGCCATGGACCGCGCCGGCGGCAAGGCCGGCAACAAGGGGGCGGACGCCGCGTTGACCGCGATCGAGATGGTCAATCTGCTGCGCAAACTGGATGCGTGACGGTGCCGCGCCCAGAACCCGCAGCAGGCCGGCGCGCGCGAAGTTTGGCGCGCCGGCTCGCGTTGCAGGCGCTGTATCGGCTGCAGATCAATCCGGGTCCGTGGCAGGACACGCACCGCGAGTTCGATCTCGATCCGCAGGCCGAACGCGTCGACCGGGCGTATTTTCGCGAACTGATCGCGGCGATCGCGACCAATCGAGAGGCGCTCGACGCCGCAATCGCAAGACTTAGCGAGATTCCGCCGCAGGAGCTCGATCCGATCGAGCACGCGGTATTGTGGCTCGGTTTGTACGAACTGCAGTCGTGCCTCGATTTGCCCTACCGCGTCGCGCTCGCGGAAGCCGTGCAGCTGACGAAGCAATTCGGCGCGACCGACGGCCATAAGTTCGTCAACGCCGTCCTCGACCGTGCCGCCCGCGAGCTGCGGCCGGACGAATACGACCGCAAGACGGATTGATCCGCTGTGCACCCCGGCAGGCGGGCTTTGGGAGAGTTCGAGCTGATCCGCGAATATTTTCTGCGCGGCGGCGCCGGCGGCGAGCAGCGCGGCGTGCTGGTCGGCATCGGCGACGATGCGGCGGTGCTGCGCGTGCCGGACGATGCGGACTTGATCGCCGCCGTGGACACGATCGTCGAAGGCCGGCATTTCCCCGCGGGCAGCGAACCGCGTTCGCTCGGCCATCGCGCGCTTGCCGTCAACTTGAGCGATCTGGCGGCGATGGGCGCAGAGCCTCGGTGGGCGACTCTGGCGCTGACGATACCGGCGGCCGATCCGCGTTGGCTCGAGCCGTTCGCCGGCGGCCTGCTGGAACTCGCAGAACGCTACGGGGTGGCGCTGGTCGGCGGCGATACCACGCGCGGACCGTTGACCGTCAGCGTTCAGCTCCTCGGTCTCGCGCCCCGCGGCGCGGCGCTGCGGCGCAGCGGCGCCGGTGCCGGCGATCTTCTCGCCGTCACCGGTACGCTCGGCGACGCCGGCGCGGGACTCGCGCTGACGCAATGCAGGTTCGCCGCCGATCCGCCGCACGCGCGTGAACTGCTGCGGCGCTTCGAATATCCCGCGCCGCGCGTCGAGTTCGGTTTGGCGGCGCGGCGCATCGCCACCGCGGCAATGGATATTTCCGACGGCCTGGCCGGCGATTTGCCGAAATTCGCCGCTGCCAACGCGCTCGCAGCACACGTCGATGTCGGGCGCTTGCCGATATCGGCGGCGCTCGCGGCGTCGGCGGCGCCTGGGCAAGCGCGGGACTGGGCGCTCGGCGCCGGCGACGACTACGAGCTGCTGGTCGCGGTCGCCGCGCGGGACTATCCGGCGCTCGCGCAGGCGGCGGCGCAAGCGCGCACGGCGCTGACCGTGATCGGCGAGCTCGCGAGCGGCCGCGGCGTGACGTGGTCGGCAAATGGGCAAGATTTCTCGCCCGCGCGCGGCGGTTTCGATCACTTTGACTGACCTCGACTCAAGTCACAGTTTGACCGCGGCCGCCCCAGTATCCTTTGCCGGCGTAGCAATCGCATCGCCCTGCAGCGGATGGTCATCCTTGAATAATTTACGGTCAACCCCGGTCGTCGACGCGCCGCTCAAACATGCGCACTTGCCCGAGAAGATCGGCAAATATGTGATCATCAACGAGGTGGGACGGGGCAGCACCGGGGTCGTCTATCTGTCGCACGACCCGTATTACGGCCGCGACGTCGCGATCAAGGTCTACAACATCGACGCGAGCGGCGATGAAAGCCGCAAACGCATCGCCCGCAAGATGTTCCTCTCCGAGGCGCACATGGTCGGCATGCTGCAGCATCCGAACATCCTGCCGATCTACGATGCGGGCGAGGAGAACGGCCGCTGCTACATCGTCACGGAGCACGTGCACGGCGCCCGCACGCTCGCCGCCTACTGCAGGCCCGATAATCTTCTGCGCGTCGACGATGTCGTCGAAATCGTATACAAGGCGGCGCGCGCCCTGCATTACGCACACAGCCGGGGCGTGATTCATCGTGACATCAAGCCCAGCAATATCATGCTGACGCTGGATTCGGACGTGCGCATCATCGATTTCGGCATTGCGCTGGTCGCCGACTCGGACATCTCGCGCATCGAGGGCATCGCCGGCAGTCCGTCGTACATGTCGCCGGAGCAGGTGCAGTCGGTCGAATTGACGAACCGCTCGGACCTGTACTCGCTCGGCGCGGTGATGTACGAATTGTTGACCGGAACCCGGCCGTTTCGCGCCGGCAACCTGCAAAAGCTGCTCCACCAGATCGTCTTCGCGACACCCCCTCCGATCCATACCCTGCGCCCGGACATCCCGGAGGAACTGGAGAACGTCACGGCGATGGCCTTGATGAAGGATCCGGAGAGGCGCTATCGGACCGGCTTGGATTTTGCCGCGGAACTGACCCGGGTGCATCAGAAATTGCGCGCCCAATACAACCGCATCGATCAGCAGGAACAGTTCAGCCTGCTGCGCAAACTGAAGTTCTTTCACGAATTCTCGCACGGCGAGATCTGGGAAGTGCTGCGCGCCAGCAGCTGGCAGGATTACGCCGATGGCGAGGAGATCGTCAAGGAAGGCGAAATGGACGACCGCTTCTACATCATCGTGCAGGGAAGCGTGATGGTGCAGCGCAACGGCAAGGCCCTGGGCCAGCTGCAGGGCGGTGAATGCTTTGGCGAGACCAGCTATGTGCGCGGCGCGAAGCGCACCGCGACGATCACCGCCGCAGGGTTGGTCATGGTGATGAAGGTCAGCTCGACGCTGCTCGAGCAGGTGTCCGCAGAATGCCAGCTGCGCTTCAACCAGGTGTTCCTGCGCAGCATGATCGGCCGCCTGCAGCGCGCCGAGTCGCGCGCCTGACGCGCCCGGCGCCTCAGCGCGCCGCGTCTTTGTCGTGCTCGATCATCGCGTAGGCCGAATGATTGTGTATCGACTCGAAGTTCTCCGCTTCGACGACATAGGCGCTGACGCGAGTTTCCCGATTGAGCGCGACCGCGCAGTCGCGGACGATGTCCTCGACGAATTTCGGATTGTCGTAGGCCCGCTCGGTGACGAATTTTTCGTCCGGCCGCTTCAACATGCCGTAGAGCTCGCAGGAAGCCTGTTTCTCGGCGATGTCGATCAATTCCTCGAGCCACATATGCTCGGAGATCTTCGCGGTTAGGGTGATGTGCGAGCGCTGATTGTGCGCGCCATAGTCGGCAATCGTCTTGGAGCACGGGCATAGGCTCGTGGCCGCGACCACCACCTTGAGCCAGACGTCGGTCTTGCCGTCGCGGTGCTCGCCGAAAATCGCCGCCCGATAATCCATCAGGCTCTCGACGCCGGATACCGGCGCCTTCTTCATCACGAAATACGGGAAGGTCATTTCGATGTGGCCGGCAGTGGCGTCCAGGGTCTCGGTCATCTCGGCGAGCATACCGACGAACGAATCCACCGACAGTTCGCGTTCGCGGCGGTGCAGAATGTCGACGAAGCGCGACATATGCGTGCCCTTGAAGTCGTGCGGCAGGTTCACATACATGTTGAAATTCGCGACCGTGTGTTGTTCGCCGCCGGCGCGGTCCTTGACCCTGATCGGATGATAGATGTCCTTGATGCCGACCTTGTTGATCGGAATCCGGCGGGTGTCGGCGTGACCCTGGACATCCTCGATCGGCGTCGTGGCGGGCGGCTTGTGGACGGGGACGGCGGCGTTCATCGTCGATGAGTTCCTAAACGGCAGTGATCGTCTCAGCCCGCGACATCGGCGATGCGCGGTATGCTCGGCCGCCACCACGCCTCGATCCGCGATTGCAGCGACGCGAGGTCGAGGCCGGCATCGGCAAGATTACTCTCGCGAGTGCCGTGAGCGATCGGCTGCTCGGGGATGCCGATGTGCAGAACCGCGCAGCGGTGGCCGTGAGCGTTCAGGACCTCGGCGACCGCGCTGCCCGCGCCGCCGGCGACGACGTTTTCCTCGAGCGTGATCAGATGTTGATTTTTACCGGCGATGCGGTCGATTAGATGCTCGTCCAGCGGCTTGACGAACCGCATGTTGACGACCGTCGCGTCGAGCCGTTCGCCGATGCGCAGCGCGTTCGCCACCATGCTGCCGAACGCCAACAGCGCGAGGCCTCTGTGTCCTTCGCGCAGGATGACGCCGCGACCGACCGGCAACGCATGCATCTCCTGTTGAACCGCAACGCCGGGGCCGGTGCCGCGCGGGTAGCGCACCGAGGCGGGCGCATCGATCGTCGTTGCGGTGAACAACATCTGCCGGCACTCGTCCTCGTTCGAGGGCGCCATGATCACGATATTCGGCAGGCAGCGCATGACGCTGAAGTCGTAGCTGCCTTGATGCGTCGCGCCGTCGCCGCCGACCAGGCCGGCGCGGTCGATCGCGAACGTGACCGGCAGATTTTGCAGCGCCACGTCGTGCACCAGCTGGTCGTAGCCGCGCTGCAGAAAGCTGGAATAAATCGCCAGGACCGGCCGCACCCCTTCGCAGGCGAGACCGGCGGCGAACGTCACCGCATGCTGTTCGGCGATGCCGACGTCGAAATACCGCTGCGGGAACTTCTTCTCGAACTCGACCAGACCGGAGCCTTCGCGCATCGCCGGCGTAATCGCCACGATGCGCGGGTCGCGCGCGGCGATATCGCAGAGCCATTGCCCGAAAACCTGCGAATAGGTGGGCCCGCTGCTCTTTTCCTTGAAGATCGTCGCGCTCGCCGGATCGAACGGACCGGGGCCGTGCCATTTGATCGGATCGGCCTCGGCCGGCGCATAGCCTTTGCCTTTGCGCGTGACGACGTGCAAGAGCTGCGGTCCCTTCAAGTCGCGCATGTTCTCGAGCGTCGCCACCAGCGCGTGCAAATCATGACCGTCGATCGGCCCGATGTAGTTCAGGCCGAGTTCCTCGAATACCGTGCCGGGCAGGATCATGCCTTTCATATGCGCTTCGGAACGCCTGGCGAGTTCCCAAACGGTCGGCATCTGCCGCAGCACCTTCTTGCCGCCCTCGCGCAAGGTGGCGTACACCTTGCCGGAAAGCACGCGCGCGAAATAATTCGACATGGCGCCGACGTTGTTGGAAATCGACATGTCGTTGTCGTTGAGCACGACCAGCAAGTCGACGTTCATGCTGCCGGCATGATTCAAGGCCTCGAAGGCCATGCCCGCGGTCATCGCGCCGTCGCCGATCACTGCGACGACACGGCGTCGCTCGCCGCGGACGGCAGCGCCGATCGCCATGCCGAGCGCGGCGCTGATCGAGGTACTCGAGTGACCCACGCCGAAGGTGTCGTACTCACTCTCCGAGCGTGTCGGGAACGGCGCCAGCCCATGATGCTGTTTGATCGTACGCAGCGCGTCGCGGCGCCCGGTCAAGACCTTGTGCGGATAGGCCTGGTGGCCTACGTCCCAGACCAGGCGGTCGTACGGCGTTTCAAAAATATAGTGCAGTGCAACGGTCAGTTCCACCGTGCCCAGGCCGGCGGCGAAGTGGCCGCCCATCTGGCTGACGGTGTGGATCAAATAGCGGCGCAATTCGTCCGCTACGGCGGCAAGATCCGAGCGCGGCAGCGCGCGCAAATCGGCCGGCGCGTCGATCCGAGAGAGCAGCGGGAAGTCGTCTGTGATTGTCATGTGACCGCTAGTTTACATTGCCGTGCCGCTAAACTCGACGCCGCCCGATACTGGCGTATCCAGGCCGCGGGTTGTGCCGGGCTTCAAGACGGCCGCTCAGTCGGCTTGCGGCGCTTGCGGATCGAAATTTTCAACCGCGGGTTCGCCCGCTTTCTGCAGCAGGATCTCGACTTTCTGTTCGGCTTCCTTCAACGCCGACTGGCAGCTGCGGGTCAACAGCACGCCGCGCTCAAAAGCGGCAAGGGACTCCTCGAGCGGAAGATCGCCGCGCTCGAGGCGCTCGACTATTTCCTCCAGGTCGCGCATGGCGGCCTCAAAGTCGAGCGGTTCAGCCTGCTTCTCGGATTTGCGGGTTGCCATGCCGGCGAACGGTACACAGGGGCCGGATCGCGGTCAAACCTCCGGCAAGCGGCGCCGCCGGCGCACCCCCGGCCGCGGTGGCCGCGGCCGGTGCAAAGAATATTGCCAAGCCGTGAGTTCGGTCACACGCCGGCGGCGGCTTCTTGGCGCGTTTTCGGTACGATGTTCGACCGGCAAGCATATGTCACATGTACGCGCAAAACTCGTTCGTATCGGCCTCGCCAGCGTCGTAGCGGCCGCGGCCGCGGCGTGCAGCCCGCCGCGCCAGCCGCCGCCGACCGTCGAGGACCTGATGCACGATCGCGTCGCGCTCGACGGCATCATCATGAAATGCAGCGGCATACCGCGGATCGACCGCACCAACCCGGATTGCGCCGTGGCGCGGATCGCCATCGACCGACTGGCGGAGCAGCGGGATGCAGCGGAGGCGGCAAAACGCGAAGCAGACTTCGAACAGTTGCGCGAGGAGTTGCGCCTGACCGAGGAGCAGCATCGGCTGGAGCGGGAAGCCGAGCGGAAAGTCGACGCCTTCACCCTGCCGCTCGTGCCGATCGAACCGCCGGACCGGCAGGCGGCGAAATCCACGAGTGCCTCGACCGTGGCGGCCCCCGGCGCGCCGCGCAGCTCGCCGCTCGTCGGTCAAACCCGGCACTGAGCTCACCGCAGCAGAGCGCGCACCTTGCCTGCGGCCGCGCCGGGGGCGAGACTACTGCCGATGTCAGAGTATAAGAGATCCGCGGTAATGCCGAACCGGCAGCAAGCGTTGCCCGGCCGCAGTGCGGCCGTACCCGTAGCCGAAGAGCATTTCGTGTCCGGGCGGCGCATCCTGCCGCCGTTTCCGCCGGGCATGCAGCTCGCGGTATTCGGTTTGGGTTGTTTTTGGGGCGCCGAGCGGAAATTCTGGCAGCTGGACGGTGTCTACTCGACGGCTGTCGGTTATACGGCCGGATTTACGCCCAATCCGACCTATCAAGAAGTCTGCAGCGGGCTCACCGGGCACGGTGAAGTCGTGCGCGTCGTCTTCGATCCCGGCAAATTGAGCTACCGCGAATTGTTGAGGGTATTTTGGGAGTCGCACGACCCCACGCAGGGCATGCGCCAGGGCAACGATGTCGGTACGCAATATCGTTCGGGCATATATACCCACGATGCGCAACAACTGGAGCTCGCGCAGGAATCGCGCGAAACCTACGCGCGGGCGCTCGCCGAAAAAGGGCTCGGACCAATCACGACGGAAATCCTCGCCGCCTCCGAGTTCTACTACGCCGAGGACTATCACCAGCAGTACCTCGCGAAGAATCCCAATGGCTACTGCGGGATTGGGGGCTGCGGAGTGCCCTTCAAACTCGCGGAAGTTAAGGTGGGGGAGAAGGCGTAGTCGACGATACACCGAGGGTTCTTGTGAGGAACCATAGGGTTATCAGCTGACCACGCACAAGATCAGCGTATTTCTGCAGGAAAACGCCAGCTGGTTTTGACGTCGACGTCTACCGGAATTCTACCGGTGGTCTGGACCTAGGAAAGTCCTCGGGGAAGGAATCGCGATCCGCCGCCATCGCGACGCCTCCGCTGACGACTTGAACGGGCCATCCTGGATACTTGCTGTAGCTACGATGTGTAGCTACAATACGCCATGTTCACGTGGGATGAGGCCAAGCGACGGGAGAATTTCCGTAAGCACGGCATCGATTTCGTGGACGCGCCAAAGATATTTCAGGGACTTACGTTTACGGCCGAGGATGATCGTGAGGCCTACGGTGAACGACGATTCCTGACACTGGGGCTGTTGGAAGACCAGGTTGTATCGGTGGCGCATACCGAGCGCACTGATGGGATCCGGATCATCTCAATACGTAAGGCTACTAAACATGAAACGCGCTTCTACTTCTCGCAAATCACGAACTGACCTGACCCGCGTGCGCCAACTGACCGACGCGAACATGGTGAAGGACGGTGACGCGCCTGAATGGACACCCGCAATGTTCGCGCGTGCCGTGGCGCGGAAAGGGCTGAAGGCCGTCCCGAAAAAGGAGCTCCTGTCGCTTCGCATTGATGCGGATGTGATTGATTGGTTCAAGGCCCAGGGAGCTGGATACCAGTCACGAATGAATGCTTTGCTGCGGGCCTATATGGAGGCCCACAAATGAACTGGCGGATGGCGGCGATTCTCGTCTGTTTCGCGAGCGTGACATCACTGGTGCATGGAGCTTCGCCATCCGGCGCGGACCGATTTCTCATCAACGTCGAGGCGAAGTCGATTGGTTCGGTCACGGTGAATGACTCCGAGCCGCTGCTGAGAAAGCGCTTCGGCGCAGCGAATGTCACGAAGGCGACCGAGAATCTCGAAGGCGACTCGTCGCCCATCGTCGTGGTGTCGATCGATGGCCACAAACTGGTCAAGCACTGGAACCACGTGTCGACCGCGGATACGACGTTCAAGACGAAGGATGGGCTCGGCCCTGGCTCTTCATTGGCCGCATTCGAGCGCGTGTACGGCCCCGCGAGTCGTGGAGAGGGTGAAGGTGGCTGGTACGTCACTTTCAGCATTGGGAAGAGCACCGAATTTCAAGTCAGGGTCGGCGATGAGTGCTTTGACAAGCAGTTAAACCTCAAACGGGACTCCGAGTGCATTGTGAAGGAGATTCTGCTGTAGCGAGTAGAGATACGCTGGGATAGCGTTTCGCGGATCGTGCGCCGGTCTACCGGTGGAACGATGGCGAGGTCTACCGGAAGTCGACCGAACGGCGGTGCGAGCCGACGTAACTCCGTGGTGTGCGTGGGATTTCCAGATTCAGCGCCGACTATCACCAGCAGTACCTCGCGAAGAATCCGGACGGGTACTGCGGCATTGGCGGGTGTGGGGTGCCCTTCAAACTCGCGGAAGTTAAGGTGGGGGAGAAGGCGTAGGTACCGTTTGCCAAGGGCTCTCGCGCGGAACCCGAGGGTTACCGGTTCGCTACGTCGAAGATCCACGTATTTCTGCAGAAAAACGCGAGCTGCTTTCGACGTTAACGTCTACCGGAAGTCTACCGTCGACCGCCGTTGAGGATAGTCAGCGGCGAAGTTCAAGAGATAGACGGCAAAGGACGTATCGGTGGCGACGATCCCTACAGTCAGATCGTCACCACGTTGGCAGCGCGCGGGAACAGGGTTAATGCCTATGACGTCGCATCGTCCGATCCCTGCAGATTTGCCATTCCGCTTCCCCTGCTGAGACAGATTCACGGCGAGACGTTCATGGGTTGGACCGGGTGGGTCTTTCGCATGGGCGATGGCAGGCTTTTCTCGTATGGCTCTTCGTTCAGCACTGAGTTCTTTCAGCTTCCTGATGGTTACGGCTTCGACGACGTTATCGAGGTTATCAATCACAGCTTTGTCGATTCTGGAGGGGCAGTCGTGACACTCAGCCGGGGCGCGTTGCCTCCTGCGAACTATGATTGCGGCACCGAGCTCCGGGAGCGCGCCTACTTCATTTGTGCTGTCGATGGGCTGCCGTGATTTTGGGCAGGCCGATAGTAATGGTTGACGTTACTAACGCGACGAGTTAGTATTGACAAGTGATCAAGTCCTTTCAAGGCAAGGAGGCTGAGAGGGTCTGGAGTCGTGAGTACTCCAAGCGGTTTCCGCGCGACATTCAAGAGCGGGCGCTGATGAAGCTGCAGCAGTTGAACGCCGCTGGAGACCTGAAGGACCTTTCGATTCCAAGCTCGAATCAGTTCGAGGTTCTGAAGGGTGATCGAAAGGGCCGCTACAGCATCCGGATCAACAAGCAGTGGCGGATCTGTTTCAAGTGGCGTGACCGACATGCCTTTGACGTCGAGATCGTCGATTATCACTAGGCGGCAATAGAATTATGGCAGCGCGAAAGATCAAGCTTACTCACCCGGGCAAGATTCTCCGGGAGGAGTTCATGGAGCCAATAGGCCTCAGTGCGTATGCACTGGCTAAGGCCCTGGACGTTCCGCTGCCTCGCGTAAACGACATCGTGCGCGAGAAGCGTTCAATCTCGCCGGAGATGGCCGTGCTGTTCTCGGCGTATTTCGGCACGTCCGATGGTTATTGGATCAATTTGCAGGCGCACTTCGACCTGGAAATTGCGAAAGACAAAGTCGGTAAGCAGGCCGCCCGGATCAGCCCTCATCCTCACGGCGCCGACGGCAGATTGCAGCCCGTCTGAGGTTCGTGCCGGTCTACCGGTGTAATGACGGCGAGGGCTACCGGAAGTTTGCCGGTGATCTCGCCATAGAAAAGCCCTCGGCGAAGGGCCAGTCGGGCGCGGCGGCATGGAATCGGGTTTACGGCAGACTTGAGCGAATAGCGCTTGGCCGTGAGTTCGCTCGCATGCGGCATGGACTAATCTTGTAACAATTGTCGCCAAGGGATAACAGCTGACGACGTCGAAGATTCGCTTGACATGCAAGGTTACTCTTGCCTATCATACAGGCAAGTAATCACTTGCCTGTAGTCCTCCATGGCCAAGCGTCTTCCTGATACCGACCTGCTGTTCAAGGGCCTGGCCGATCCCAGCCGGCGCAAGCTGCTGGACGTGCTGCACGCGCACGATGGCCGCACGCTCAACGAGCTGTGCGAACACCTGGACATGACGCGGCAGGGCGTGACGCAGCACCTGGACTTGCTGGAGGCGGCCAACCTGGTCGCCACCGTGCGGCGCGGCCGCGAAAAGCTGCACTTCCTCAATCCGGTACCGCTGCAGGAGATCTACGAGCGCTGGATTGCCAAGTTCGAAAAGCCGCGCCTCAAGGCGCTTTCGGATCTGAAACAACGACTGGAGAAAGCCAATGGCTAGATCAACCTTTGTCTACGTGACCTACATCCGCACCACGCCGGAGAAGCTGTGGTCGGCACTGACCGACGTGCAGTACATGAAGCGGTACTGGTTCGGCATGCACTGCGAAAGCCAGTGGACGGCGGGATCCCCGTGGAAGATGGTGTCCGGCGACGGTCAGATCACCGACGCCGGCGAGATCGTCGAGGCCGAGCCGCCACGGCGCTTAGTGATCCGCTGGCAGCACCAGAGCAAGCCCGAGCTCAAGGCCGAAGGCGAATCGCGATGCACGATGGAACTGGAACCCAGTGGAACTGCGGTCAAGCTGTCGATCACCCACACCATCGAGTGCGACCCCTCGAAATTCATCGCCGCGGTGTCCGGCGGCTGGCCGAAGATCATCTCCAACCTGAAGTCCCTGCTGGAGACCGGCTCCGCCGTTCTGCAGGACCCTCATCCAACGGCTGTTTCCCGCTGACAACCCATTGAGAGCCCACACTCTGGCGGGAGTAACCATGGCAAAGGTCATTTTTGGAAACCATTCGGCGGTTCGAGTGCGGCGGACGGAACGGGACAAAATTCGTAAGTTTTATCGCGACGTCCTGGACTGCAAAGCGGAGGGCGCCCTAAGTGACGACGACTTTTTGAAGGCGACCTTCCTGGAGCTGAAGACCGACAACGTCGAAGGAATGCGGCAGAAAATTGTCGGCTTCGGCGTCAAGGTGCTCGAGGTACCGGATCCCCACCTTTATTTCCAGGCTCCAGGTGGACAAGTATGGCGGCTGGTCGGAATCAACGAGGACCTCTCCAAATATGAGGGAAACAATTGAAACGCATTTCCTGCTCGCCCCGGCCGAACTACGATCGCCTCGTCGCATTGACGAAAAAGTTCGATCCGACGAATTTCTTCCACATGAATCACAACATCAAGTCGGGATTGGCGCGGGCGTGCGGGGTGAGGTGAAGCGCCGCACCGATCTCGCCGTCTTCGACAGCATGCCGCTCGCAGCGGTACACTACGCCGCACGTGTTCGCACCGTGTACTGAAAGGGGGAAGTAGATATGATCGCGTCTCGCAAGAGCGCGTTACTTTGCGGCTTGACCATCGCGCTGCTTGGATTTTCTTTGCGGTCGTTCGCCGCGGATCTGCCAGCTCCTGTCGCGGCAGTTCACGCAGCGGATGACAGTTGGGTCAACGCGTATAACTCCGGCGACCTGGACACGGTGATCGGCCTCTATGATGAGCACGCCGTGATTTACCCTCCCGGAGCACCGCCCGCGCACGGCAGCACTGCGATTCGCGCCTTCTTCGCCAAAGACAATGCCGAGTTTCTTCGGGGTGGGTTGATCTTCAGCCTTGGCACAAAACCCGACGGCGGTGTCACGGGAAATTGGGGTTGGTCGTCGGGCACGTACATGGTCAAAGACCAATCGGGTCGCGTGATTGATAGCGGCTGGTACTTTTCCGTATCGAGGAAAGTCGCTGGCCAGTGGCTCTACATGCGCGATGCTTGGAATTCCGACGGCCCGCCAACGCAGAAGCCGCAGGCGCCCGCCAAAAAATGATTTGGCGCCGTTGATTCTGGACTTGCGGCGCGTCCGCGTGGGCGCTGCGTCTGAAGTAATGCGGCGTCCGGCGGGTCGCGATTCGGCGGCGTGAATGCCTACCAAAACCCACCGATCGAGTAACAACTGCGGCAGCACCCGGCGAAGAATCCGAATGGCTACCGCCGCTTAAGCGGTGGATCGCTCATCGCCGCACACAACCGGCAAATGGGATCCGCGCCACGGCGACTTTCAATCCCCGCCCGCGCTTGAGGGGGAGATATGGCGACGCAGGCATGATCCCTACAGGACTCACCGACCGACCATGCGATTCAGGTGCTCGGGGTAGCGATCTCCGTGTAGCTCGATCTGGGACGCGACGCCGTCGATTTGGCGCAGATCGTCCGCGGTCAGCTCAAGCGCCGCCGCACCGAGGTTCTCCTCGAGACGATGCAATTTCGTGGTGCCCGGGATCGGAACGATCCACGGCTTCTGGGCCAGCAGCCAGGCGAGGGCGAGTTGCGCGGGGGTCGCCTTCTTGCGCGCAGCAATTGCGGTCAGCGCATCGACGAGGGCCTTATTGGCCTTACGGGCCTCGGGCGTGAAGCGCGGGACGATGTTCCGGAAGTCCGCGCTGTCGAAGGTCGTGTTCTCGTCGATCTTGCCGGTCAGGAAGCCCTTGCCAAGCGGGCTGAACGGGACAAAACCTATGCCGAGTTCCTCGAGGACCGGTAGCACGTCGGCCGCAGGGTTCCTCCAAAACAGTGAGTACTCGCTCTGCAGCGCGGTCACGGGTTGAACGGCGTGAGCGCGACGAATCGTCTGTACTCCCGCTTCGGACAGGCCGAAGTGCTTGACCTTGCCCGCCCGGATCAGGTCCTTCACGGCGCCGGCGACATCTTCGATCGGCACTTCGGGGTCGACACGGTGCTGGTAGAACAGGTCTATCGCCTCGACCTTGAGGCGTTTCAGCGAGGCCTCCGCAACCTCCTTGATGTGCGGGGCTCGACTGTCGAGGCCCGCCTGCTTGCCGTCGACGAACTTGAAGCCGAACTTGGTGGCGATCACGACCTGGCCGCGAAACGGCGCGAGTGCCTCACCCACGAGCTGTTCGTTGGTGAACGGGCCATAGACCTCCGCCGTATCGAAGAAGGTAACGCCGCGGGCGACGGCCGCGCGGATGACCTCGATCATCTTCTGCCGGTCGCCCGGCGGCCCGTAGCCATAGCTCATGCTCATGCAGCCGAGGCCGAGCGCCGACACTTCGAGAGTGCTGTTTCCGAGCTTGCGCTTCTGCATACCATCTCCTGACACTTGAGGGGCCGAACCCCGGGGACCCCGTCATTGCGATCCAACCACCATTGCCGGCCACATTAAGCCGTCGCGGTTCTGCCGACTAGCCGCCGTTGAATATCCGGGCGGCAAGGGCCGGGCTCGGGATTGCGTTCGTTCCGGACGACGCGGTAGAAGCCGACGTCGCAACAGGTCGACTGGTTCGCGTGCTCGACGACTGGTGCGCGCCGTTCTCAGGCTATCACCTCTACTATCCGAGTCGTCGGCAGTCCACACCCGCGTTTACCCTGCTTGTCGAGGCGCTTCGCTATCGCGGTCCAAAGGAAAGGGCGGCGGCAGGACGTCGCAGGACCTGGCAGCGATAGCCGCAGCAGGGAGGCGAAGCGATAGTGAGCAACGGATAGCAAGCCAGCGCGGCGTGATCGCCATTTGTCCGCGGTCGACACGCCGGCCGCGACTAGGCGGTCTTTGCCATCGCGGCCACGCGCTCCCAAGTGCTCGCAATCATACTCGGGCGCGCGTTCATTCTGTCCAACCACGTTCTCAGCTTCCCAAGTTTCGCCGTGAGCGGTTCCCACTCGGGCGTTTCTCGCAGGAAATCCATTTGTGGAGCCAATTGCACATCGGCCAGGCTAAGCGATTCGCCGACGAAGTACGGCCCATCGCCCAACTGCCGGGCAAGCTCTTCGAATACGATGTGAGCCTTCGGCATGGCGGCGGCTATCGCGGCCTCGTCTGCTTGGAGCCCCAGCAGGCGCGGGCCAACGATCCTCTGGAAGGCGATGACGTTGGCGACTCCCTGGAACAAGTACCAATCATTGATGTTCATCAATTGATCCATGCGCCCCGCAGCCTGCCAATCCGCCGGCGTCAGCGGCGGTCGCGGCAACACGTTTCCCGCCTAGCCGCCCCCAAACAGGCCTTTGAGCGCGCTCTTCAGCTTGTTCTTCAGTCGATTCTTTTCCTGACCTAGTTTGCCGCGCAGCGTTGCCGCCGCCTGCTGTTTTAGCGCCGCTTGCACATCGATGGCGTAATGCGGCGATGCCAGCGGGCCGGTAACGCGTATCGGCAACGTCAGCTGCGCGAGCTGGGCCGTCGATCGACCGCCTTGACCGGTCGCGGCCTCGACCAAGCTCGGCTGCAGAGTGTAGTCGATGCGCATCGCCACCAGGTCGACCGTGCCCGCGCCGCCGACGCGCAGCAGGGGACTTGCGACCGACAGGTCGTTCGAACTCAGCACGCCGTTGTGGATCTTGCCGCTGACGCTCATCGCGCTGAAGTCGGTCTGCTCGCTGCTGCCGACCGGGGCGGCGATTGCCTGCGCCGGGTTGTGCAGCAGGCTTTGTCCTTGCCGCAGCACGCGGCCGATGTCGAGACCCTTGAGCGCGCCATTTTGGAACTGGAAGGCGAGCTCACCGTCGAGCGCGCGCTTCAGCGCGGCGAGCGTATTACCGAGTGTGGTCACGTCGATGTGGCCGGCCGCCGTGCCGGTCACGGCGTCCTTGCCGAACAGGTCTTTCAACAACGGGCCGGCGGCGACGCCCGAGAACCGCGCGGACTCGCTGAACGCAGGCACCGCGCCCGCGCCGATCCTGGTGCGGCTATCGACTTGTCCGCCGTAGAAATTGGCATGCAGCTGCGCGGTCTTATCGGCGCCGGCCGGCCCGTCGAGCTTCAAGCGGACGGCGGCGAGCTTCAGTCCATCGGCCTGCAGCGAGGCGATCGCGAGGCTGCCGTTGAGCCCGTAGCGCGTCAGGGCCTGCGTGGACACCTTGGTATCGGCGGCGCCCTGAGCGGCGCCGTGCGCCGGCGGGGCTACCGCGGCCGCGTGCTTGGTTCTCTTTGCCGGCAGATAGCGGTCGACATTCAGGCGATCGATTTGCAGAGCGAAGCTTATGGCCGGCCTGGAGAAATCGGCGACCGTCAAGTCTCCGGTCGCCGTGCTGTCGTCGAGTTTTAGCGTCAAGCCGGTCAATTCGGCCCGCTTGGCATTGCCGGCGAGCGTAGCGGCGAGGCTCGCCGTCTGCAGCGCGCCGGCGTCGCTCGGACGGATGTTCATGGCGAGCGCATGCAGCAGATTCCGCGGCGAAAACGGCTTCAGCCGCAGCGTTCCACGGTAGTGCGGCGCGCCGCCGTCGAGGCCGCGGATCTGCAGATCGACACCGAGGTCGAGGCCGGCCGCCTGCAGCCGTGCCGCGCTGAGGCGGGCGCTGCCGGTGGCGCCGTCGTAGTCAAGATCACCGCGAAATTTCACCGTCTGCATGCCGCCGGGCAAAGTCTTGCCCCGCGCCGCGAGCGTCGCCTCGAGCCCGTGGATGGCATAGCGGCGTGCCGCGAAATCGGCGCTGACCCGACCGCTCGCCGTGAATTTGGCGTCCATCGCCGGCGCCTGACTGCGCAGATCGAAATTGGTGCGGAAGCCGAAAGGCCGGCCATTATCGAGCGCGCCCGTGCTCAAGTTGAAGCCGGCGATTTCGTAGGCCTGATTCTTCTGTGCGTCGCGGTAATCGAGCGTCGCATCGTCGATGTTGACGCCGCCGACGCGAACGCCGCTGATGCCCGCGCCGCCGTTGACCGGCGTGGCCGCTTGCGGCTTGCCGGCGCCGGCGAGATCCGCCCAATTGGAAACGCCCTCGGCATTCTTCGCGAGGTCGAGCCGCAGCTTGGACAGATAGATGGTCTTCACGACCAGTTGCCGATGGAAGATCAGCGGCAGCAAGCCTACGCCGACATCGGCGGCGCCGATCCGTGCGAAGGGCCGGCTGCCGAAGCCCCTGGCATTGCCGAGCACCGCGTCGTTGAGCTTCAAGCCGAGGGTCGGCCACAGGCTGAGATGGATCGAGGCGAATCCGAAACTGCGTCCGGTGTTCTGTTTGACTTGCGCGGTGATCAGGTCGCGGTAGTCGTTGGGATTGACGAACAACAGAAGTCCAACAATTGTCAGGACGACCAGCGCGACGATTGCGCCCGCCGCGCCGCAAGCGATTTTCAGCGGCTTGTTCATCGTCGCCTAGCCGCTCAACGCGGCGGCGCCGCGGAAGCGGCGGGCTGCTCCTCGAGCGGGAAGGTGCGTGGCGTCTCCGCCGGCGGCTGCGGCGCGGCAACCTCGCTTGCCGGACTTTCCGCTTGCGGCGCAGGCGGCGAACGGGCCGCGGTCCCGGTGTCCTGTGCGAGGCGCTCGAGGAACCGCTGCGCCGCGGGCGGCGCGGCCGGGGCTTGGTCCGAGAAGATCTGCGACGCGGTGACGCCGGGTCTGCCGTAGAAGCGCGCATCCGCGCCGGCATCGATATGGATGACCCTGCCGCCGAGCGAGACGCCGCCGAACAAGCCGCGCGTGCGCGCGTAGGCATAAATCTCGGAATTGAAGTTCAGGTCCGTCGCGGCCGCGCCCTGCCGGCCGACCGGCCCCGCAGCGACCGATGCGTCGGCGCCGAGCGTCAGCCTGCCGCCGGAGATGCCGTCGATACCCGTCTTGGTCGTGAACACCAAGATGATATCCGAGGATTGGGCGCCCAATTGAAAGCCCCAACTGCCGCCGGTCCAGGAGACGAAAGCCGGATTGCTCCACGGCGACGTCAGATTGTCGCGAACCACCAACACGCCGCGGCCGTGTTCGGCGCCGAAGATGAACGCGATCTTGGTCACGTCCGGAATCACCGCGATTCCGTACGCCCGCGACAGCAGCATATCGGGGATCCGTTGATCCGGCATGCCCTGCACTTGATCGATCACCTGGGTTGCGAGCAGCAAGCGCCCCTCGTCGCCCGCGTCCGCGTTGGCCGGCGCGACGAGAGCGAGCGAGAACGCCAGGCTCGCCGTGAACGCCGCCAATCCGACCATCACTCTTTTGATGTTCATCGTTACTCCTTGATGATTTGCGCAAAGCCTGCCTTACGCGCAGGGGACCCCCGCGGCGGCCGATAGTTCCGCAAGCATAGCAATTCTCGGGCGCGCGGGCGCGATCCTCGGGGTTCGGTGTTCGAGCGAAGCGGCGGCTTCGCTCAGAAGTACATCGATACGTAGAGCTGGAATACGTTGGCGCCGAAATGATAGAGCGGTTCGGCGCCGGGTTGGTAGCCGCCCTTGGCGGCGCTGACGCCGTATTCCTTGATATTGCGAAAATTGGCGTACTTGAATTCGATGCGGCTAAGATCGAGCGTCACGGTGCCGCGTTTGAACATCTTCCAGCCGTCCGGCAAGAACGTATAGGTCGCCTTGGCGCCGATCGTCGTGTCCTGCATCGCCGCCAGGTTCTGGTCCCGCGCCATGAAATTCTGCGAACCGGCGAACGGGAACAGATCGCTGTAGAAGGTCGCCTGTCCCTGCTTGTAATAGCGCACCCGGCCCTCGAAGATCCAGCGACTGGCGACCGGCTGCGTAAGCCCGAGTTCGAAGGTGTTGCCGCGCATGCCCCAGGTGTCGCTGTAGAAGCGGTAGGAAGCGGAAACCGCCGCGCGGTACGGCAGATAATATTTCATGCGCGCCTCGACGGCATTGCTCGTGTGGGTGGCGGGATAGACTTGCGCGCCGAGCGAGTAGCCATTGGCGTTGGTCGGATCGAGGTAGCGGATGCTGCGGTAGGGGTTCGCCAAATAGCCCTGATCGGTGACGACTTCGAAGGTGACCTCGCCGAGCAGATTCTTCGTCAGTATCTGCGAGACGCCGGCCTGGTAGCTCCTGCTGTTGGCGTGGCCGAGCCAGGTAGTGGTCGCGCCCGAGTGCTCACCGACCCTGTCGCCGGTGCTGCTGAAGCCGAGAGTCACGGTCGTCAAATCGCCGAACATGTCCTGGCTCAGGGAGAATTGCGAAGTGTTGGAGATGTAGTCGTCTTCGACGCTATTGGTAAAGGAAGCGGTGTACTCGGTCTTGTCGCGGATGTAACTCATCGCGGCGTGCTTCTGTTTGCGTTGGTCGTGGATGGTGCTGGCGCCGCTCAGCACGTCGATCGAGGCGCCGCTGACCGTGTCGACGAAATAATCGGCTTCCACGCCGAATTGCTCGGAGATCTTTTTGCGCACCATCACCGATTCTCCGGTGATGTCCATGCCGCCGCCGCTGTAATTGCTGTAGAAGACGTCGGCGCGATCGTCCGGCAGCACGCCGGCGCCGGCGGTGCGCGCGAGCAGCAGCGCGGCGACTGCCGATAGGCCGGTGAGTTTCTTGTGCTCGTGTGCCATGCGCTTTTAGTTGCAGCCGCAGCCGCCGCCCGCCGCGCCGGTCGCGCCGCGCGAGCCTTCGCGGGAATCGTAGATATGATTCAGATACTCGGCAGAGATCGCGGCGCGGTTCCAGGACATGATCGGATCGGCGAGATGGTCGCGTTCATAAGGTTTGACCCAGGGCTGGATGCCGCTGCAGCCGCCCAAGGCGACCGCGGCGCCGATCAACACGAGGCGCAGGGTTTGCATGGCTATTCTTGAATCAGCTGGCGGATCGTGTCTTGATATTGGTTCTCGTCGCCGGGCTTGTAGCCACGGTGAATGTAGCGGATCTCGCCCTTGCGATCGATGATGATCGTGCTCGGCATTTCATCGATGTGGTATTCGCGGCTCACCCGATTCTGCGGGTCGAGCAGCACGGTGAAGCTGACCGGCCGGCGCGCGAGCAGCGCCTGCACGGCGGGCGCGTCCTTGTCGACGTTGATGCCGAGCAGAGTGAAGCCGGCGGGTTTGTACTGCTGGTACATCTGATCGAGCAGCGGCATTTCCTGCTGGCACGGGCCGCACCAGGTGGCCCAGAAATTCAGCATGACGACCTGACCTTTGTACTGGCCCAAAGAGTCCTTCTGTCCGTTCAGCGCCGACAACGTGAACGCCGGCGCGGGACCCGCAGCGCCGCCGGCGGCGATGGCGCCGCTCGCGGCGACCAGCGCCGCGAGCGCGCAAACCCTCACGAATTTAGCGGTGGAAAGTTGCATCGATCTGTCCTCCCGATCAGTAAAATACGGTGAAGCCGAGCGTGCCTTCGATGTTGTCGACGTTCTTGGTGCGGCCGGTCAAATCGGTTTCAAACACATGGTCGCGGACGTCCATGTGCATGGCGACCCAATCGGTGAGCAGAATCCGCATGCCGACGCCGAAGTTCAATGCGAACTGGTCCTTGTCCGCGAATTTCACGTCGCCCATGCCGACCGTCGTATACAAGTCCGTATTGAAGGCCCGCCCTCGGCCGAGAAACACTTCACCCGGGAGAATGTTGTAACCGACGTCCACGTCGTAATATGTGAACCGCCTCCCAGAGTTGCTGACGACGGTGATGCTCGGGAAAACGTCCTGCAGACTGGTCGTGCCGGCGGTCGAGCGGGCGATGAACCCCTCCATGAAGATGTCTTCGGTGACGTGGTAGGCGGCGCGCGCGCCGTAAATCGGGTTGGTGCCGAAATCCTGGATGCTGAGCGCGCCGAAATACGCCCCCAATTCGAAATCGGTCGCCTTGATTTTCGGCGTCTTGACGACGCGGCGCGTCACCTGCGGCTCGATGATCGGCGCTTCGCCGGACGCCTCGCCCGAGGACCCCTCGACGCCGACCGGCGCCGGCCGGTGTTCGCCGCGGTGCAGCCAGGCGCAGCCGGAGGTCAACGCTGCCGCTAAAAGAACACAGCTAAGCCGAATTTCCATTCTTGCGGTTCCTGATTGGCATTTTGCTTGGTGAAGATTACGTAGCTGCGCCAGTCGAAGCGCCACATGAACCGGCGCGTGATGAAGCCGCGCGCTCCCAGGGAGACGTAGGCGAGTTGGTTGCCCGTTTCCAGCGGGTTCGGCGGTACCTTGGCTTGCGTGTATTGGTAGCCGGTGCCGATGCCGACGGTCGGCGAGAAGCGCCGCCACTCCGGAATGAACGTGTGGCGCAGTCCTAGCGTGGCTATTTCGCGGTTGTCGAGCGTCCCGAAAGCTTGCTGCACGACGAATTCGGCGTCGAGGCTGTCCGTCAAAGCGAAATCCGCGTACGCGGTGACCAGATTCTGGCGGTTGTAGACGCCGTAGCCTGCGCCGATCTCCCAGCGGTGCGTCGCAAAGTCCGGATAGGGCGGGATCGGCGCCGGCGCCCCGGACGCTTGCGTCGTTTGCGCGAGATCGGCGCGGCTCGTCCAGCCTTCCTCGCCGCGCGGCGCACGCACTTTGTACCAATCGGTGCGGCTGTAGAGCACCGTCACCTTCTCGCCGCGGCCGACGACATAGAACACCGGATAGCCGCGCCCCGGGCCGGTGCGCATCTGCAGGAACGGCTGCGTGACGAGCAGTTGCAGCTGCGGCTTTGCGGCGAGCGCGCGGCCGACAAGAATCGCCTGCAGCAACAGCACGAGCGGCAGCAGGCGCGGCATGATTTCAATTCGCTGCGGGCGCGACGAAGGGATCGTTATAGTATTGGGCACCAATGTCCAGCCATTCAGAGATCAACCGCAACTCCGCCGGGGACAGGTAGCCCGTGTGATCGAGGACGCTGTCGTGAACCCTGCCGTCAAAGATGGCGAGGAACGGCGACGAAGCGCTCGCGCTACCCGCAATCATCGGCGCCGGCACTGTGATCGGCAGCCCGGTGACCGGGTCGACGCTCGGCACCAGCACGCCCATACTAAGCTGCAGCTGGTCGTGAGGGAACAGCAGTTGCTCGTAGGAGGTGACGACCGTCGGGTCGACGCTGGATGAGCCGGCGGTCAAGTCGAGCTGGCCGGCCGGCACCTGCGGCTGATTCGCGGCGTTCGCCGGATTGTGGCAGAGCACGCAGGTATGGTCGCTGGTCACGGCGCCGGTGGCTGGGTTGAGCGTCTGCCGCAACAGGTTCCACAGCGGTTGGATGTGCAGCAGGTATTCGACCGTGATCCGGCAACGCGCGTCCCAGGGCGCGCAATTCGCGTTAAGCGGCGCGGTCGTCAGCAGGTCCGTATAGAGAAAGGAGATGCCGGGATTCGGCGTGGATACCGCCGGATCGGTCCAGACGTCCGTATAGACGACGTTCGGGTTCAATATTTCGGAACAGCTCGCCGCCGAACCGCAGGTCAGGCGTCCGAGCGCCTCGGCCATCGTCTCGCCGGGATTCGCGGCGAGGTTCGTGTTCGTGTCCGGAAATCCGCCGGCCGGCGCTCCCGCGTAAACCGAGGCCGTCAAGCCGCCGCGGCCGTGCGACGGCGTCGCGGTCTCAGCCGGGTTCGGATTGTGGCAGCCGTTGCAGGTGCGCGTCTCGCCCGGCATGACCTGCAGCCAGCTTTGGTGTTGCGGCCCGACCCGGCGCGCGTACTGGTCGAGTAGTTCGATCGTGAACGGCACGTTGGCCGGCACCTGGACCGCCACGGAGCCGTCCGGCTGAACCGGCGCGTAGCCGAGTATCTCGCGCATGCCCATGCCGGCCGGACCGAACGCGGAGCCGTGGATCTTGCGCACCGTCTGGTCCGGAATCTCGACGGCCTTCTCGATGCGGATGAAACGCACCGGATGCTGGGCGGCGGTCGTCTGCAGCGGATCGGCGAGCGCGGCAATGTCGACCGGCGTGCCGTCGACCGGATTTTCGGCGCGGCCGTCGACATCGTAAACGCTCTGGATTTGCAACAGGCCGACGTCGTTGTCGGCGAGCTTGATCGCCGCGCCCGCGGGTACGCTGTCGGCGATGAAGGTGGGCGCGGGCGAGCGCACCTGCATGATCACCGGGTCGAGGACCTCGATCCCGGCGTTCGCGCTCAGCAGCGGACTCAAGGTGCCGGTAGCGAGATCGTAGACCCACAAGGTGTACTGCGGCGGCGCCATCTGGACGTTGGCGCCGGCGGTATTGGCCGCCGTGCAGACGACGGTCGCCGGCGGCGTCACGGAATTATCCAGCACGAGACACGGCGACCAACTGAGGAGCATGCGGTTGGTGCCGTCGTAAAGGGGATAGGCGGAGGCGATTCTGCCGCCCATCGACGGCAGGTTCGCATCCGTGGTCACGCCGAGCAGCGTCGCGCTGACCTCGGCCGGACCCGCCGCGCCGGCCCCCGCCAGGGTCGCCTGATTGTATTCGACGAACTGTTCGGCATCGATCAACAGGGCGTCGCCGCCCTGCTGCGTGCCGAGAAACGGCCGGTCGATCGCCAGCAGTTCGCCGTCCGGCCGCTGCCGCGCGTTCAGGAACTGCACGATGCTGTTGTTGGTGCCGGCGCGATTCACGCCGGTGGCATGGCTGTGCGCGCCGTAATAGAGCTCCAGACCCGTGCCGTCGGGATTGACCCGGTAGAGGTTGATTTCGTCGACGCCGTCGACGTGTTGCCAGCGCGAAAAGACGATCTGGCCGTTGTTCAGCACCGACGGGTCGAAGTCGTTGTCGGTATTGAAGGTGATCTGGTGTATGTCCGTGCCGTCGGCGTTCATCACGTGCAGCGCGAAGATCGGCTCGCTCGGGCTGAAGCTCTGCTCGTTCTGCGCCGGGTACTGCGGGCGGCCCTCGTCGAGCAGAACCGCCTGCGTCGTCGTCTGCCGCGTCGAGGCGAAGACGATGCGTCCGTCAGGCAGGAAGTGCGGGCTGACGTCGTGACCCGTGGTGATATCATCGTTGGTCAGCTGCGAGACGGTCTTTGTGGTCGCATCGTACTCGTAGATGTTCCAGGTCGGCTGCTGGCTGTCGGGCACGTTCGGCAGCAGCGGCAGCCGCAGCGAGAAGACGAGCTTGGTGCCATCGGAGGAGACGTCGAGGTCGCGCACGTCGCCCGCGCCGTGCGTGATTGCGGCGGTCACGTTAGTCTCAGGCGCGCCGGCGCTCGCTTGGTCGCGCACGTACAAATCGCCGCCCGGCGTCGACGTGATCAAGTCGCGCACGTCGATATCCTTCGCAGGCACGGGGCGCTTGATGTAGGCGAGCGGAAAGCTGATTTCGCCGGGGCTCAGGGTTTGGCCACCGGCGACCCCCGGAGCGTGGCCGCTGACGGCGCTGCTGCAGCCGAACATCGCGGCGAGCGGCGCGAGCAGGGCGGCCAACTTCAAGGAACCGTGAAGCAGTTCACGCCGGCGCGTCGTGTTCATTGGTCCTCGTACCTACGCTCGATCATCGGTTGGCGGGCAGGCAAACAGGCGCCGGACGGCCTCATTCGGCCGCTTTCCCGGCAGCGGCGCCTCTATTGCGGATGCGAATGCTCATTACTGTTAACACACTCACGGAAGATCCGCGCCGCATGGGCTTTCCTTGGGTCTCTTGGATAAGCCGTGTCTCGATCCGCCATGCAGGATATAGGTGCCGTGCGAGGCGCCGGTATTGTCGCGAAACGCCGACGTCGTTCGGACGAGACATTCCTCGACACGGTTTCGGCTACGTATATTTGGCGTCAGTTGCGGTCGAGTGAACATTCAAAACATGCGAGCGGATGGCCTATGAAGAATGTGATTGCAGGACCGGAACATGAATTTGGCCGGTCGGCGCCGCGCGGCGCAAGCGGGCAGCGGCGCAAGCTCGCCGCCTTGGGCGCGCTCGCGCTCGCGTTTTGCGCCGCGCAGGCCGCGGCCGCCAACACCACGCCGGATCAGGCCGAACGCATCTACAGCCGCATCGCCGGAATTCCGGCGCCGCCGGCTATTTTGGCGCAGATGACGCAGACCGACCCCTTGAGCGCGGCGCTGCTCGCTACCCAGGATCCTTCGTTTTACGACAATACGATCCGCGATTTGGCGACGCCGTGGACTAATAGAGCGCAGACGGTATTTGCGCCGCTGAACGATTACACGGCGACGGTGGTCGGCATGGTGCGCGACGACGTGCCGTTCAACACCCTGTTGTCGGCGGACCTCGTGTACGTGGCGGACCCCAGCCTCGGCCTGCCGGCGTACTCGCCGGCGAACAACGACATGTACCAGGCATTGGACGACCAGGGCGTCGATCTGAAGGCGCACTTGATAGCGACCACCCAGTCGTCGGTGACCGGCCTGCCGCCCGCCGCCACCGCCGGCGTCCTGACGACGCGCGGCGCCGCGTCGGCATTCTTCGAGAAGGGTACCAACAGGGCGATGTTCCGCTTCACGATGATGAACCATCTGTGCAGCGATCTGCAGACGATCATGGACACCTCGCGGCCGCCGGACCGGATCCGGCAGGACGTCACGCGCAGCCCGGGCGGCGACAGCCGCCTGTTCCTGAACAACTGCATCGGTTGCCACAGCGGCATGGATCCGATGGCCCAGGCGTTCGCTTATTACAATTTCGACGACAGCGCGCAGCAACTCGTCTATACGCAGGGCCAGGTGCAGCCGAAGTATCTCATCAACGCGACGAATTTTCCGCAGGGCTACGTGACTACCGACGATCAATGGGACAACCGTTGGCGCACCGGCCCGAACGCCCTGTTGGGCTGGGATCCATCGCTGCCCGGCAGCGGCCAGGGGGCGAAATCGCTCGGCCAGGAACTCGGCAACAGCGCGGCCTTCGCGAGCTGCCAGGTGACGCGGGTCTTCAAGGATGTCTGTTTCCGCGCGCCGAGCAATGCAAACGACCGCACGCAAGTCGCGCAGATGATCGCCTCGTTCAAGGCGCACAACTACTCGTTGCGCGAGGTGTTCGCCGAATCGGCCGTCTATTGCATGGGGAATTGACCATGAAATTCACGCGCGAAGCCAGGATCATCGTACTGACGGCGTTTGCCGCCGCTCTCTGCGCCTGCAGCAACGGTGGCGCGCCGACGGCGGCGTCGCCCGCCAGCGCGCCGACCGCTTCGGCGAACGCTTACACGGGCCCCGCGCCGGCGACCGCCGACGTGCAGGCGTTTGCGGTCAGCTTCTGGAACAACGTCCGCGGCCAGAATCGCTGCGGGCAGTGCCACAATGCGACGACGCCCGGACAGATGCCGAACTTCGCGCGCAGCGACGATGTGAACCTCGCCTACGCGCAGGCCAACACGGTCGTCGATCTGCAGGATCCGGGCAACTCGAAACTGGTCCAGCACGTCGCCGGCGGGCACAATTGCTGGCTCGCCGACAACGCCGCCTGCGCGCAGATCTTGACGACGTGGATCAGCAATTGGGCCGGCGCCTCCTCGGGAGCCGGCACCAGCGTCAAATTGACCGCGCCGGCGGTGCATACCGTCGGCCAGAGCCTGAATTTCCCCGCCAGTGCGAGCGATTTCCAGCAGACGGTCTATCCGCTGCTGACCAAGTACTGTTCGCGCTGCCATTCGCCGACCGCGGCCGTGCCGCAGTCGCCGTATTTCGCCTCCAGCGACGTCAATCAGGCGTACCAGGCGGCGTTGACGAAGATCGATTTGAACACGCCGACGGATTCGCGCTTCTACGTGCGCCTGGCGACCGAGTCGCACAATTGCTGGGATATTTGCGCCAACGATGCGCAGGCGATGCTCGCCGCGATCCAGCAGTTCGCCGGCATGTTGACGCCCTCCAGCATCGATCCGAATCTGGTCGTCAGCAAGGCGCTCACGCTCGCGGACGGCATCGTCGCGAGCGGCAGCAACCGCTTCGATCAGAACGTCATCGCCAAATATGAATTTCAGACCGGCGCCGGCAACACCGCCTACGACACCAGCGGCGTCGATCCGGCGGCCGACCTGACCTTGAGCGGGCCGCCAGGCGCGGTGACTTGGGCGGGCGGCTGGGGCATCAATATCGCGCCCGGCGGCAAGGCGCAGGCCTCGACCTCGGCGAGCAAGAAGATCCACGACCTGATCGAGGCGACCGGCGAGTTCTCGATCGAAGCGTGGGTCGCGCCCGCGAGCGTCGCGGCCGACAACTCCTACATGGTCAGCTACTCGGGCGGCGACAGTGTGCGCAATTTCACGCTCGGCCAAACCAAGCAGGACTACGATTTCATGCTGCGCAGTTCCGGCTCCGACCTCAACGGCGCGCCGCAATTGACCACTCCCGACGCCGCCTTGGACCTGCAGGCCTCGCTGCAGCACGTCGTGCTGACCTACGATCCGGTCAATGGCCGGCAGATCTACGTCAACGGCGTCAACACCGGCGTCATCGATCCGCAGAAAGGCGATACGATCTCCAATTGGGACGCAAGCTTCGCGCTCGTGCTGGGAAACGAGGTGTCCGGAGACCGGCCATGGTCGGGATTGATCAAGTTCGTCGCCATTCACGACCGTGCATTGACGGCCGCGCAGGTGATGCAGAACTACAAGGCGGGAGTCGGACAGCGCTACTTCATGCTGTTCAACGTCGCCGCCGTCACCGGCGTGCCCCAGGCCTACGTGATGTTCACCGTCAGCCAGTTCGACAGCTACAGCTACCTCTTTTCGCGGCCGACGTTCGTTTCGCTGGACCCGACCGTGACGCCGGACGCGATCCCCGTCAAGGGCATCAGGATCGGCATCGACGGCACGATACCGAACGTCGGTCAGGCGTTCATTCCGCTGAACACGACCGTGACCGCGTCGAACTACACGGCGCAGGGCGAGCTGCTCTCGCCGATCGGCACGGTCCTGCCGCTGCAGAACGCGGCGACCGATCAGTTCTTCCTGACTTTCGATCAATTGGGCTCGCAATCCGACGTGGTCGTCGAGCCGGCGCCGCCACCGCCGCCGCCGCCCGTCGACCTGCCACCCGTCTCCGCAATCGGCGTGCGAACCTTCGCGCAAATCAACTCGACGATGTCCGAGATCACCGGCGTGCCGACGACGCAGACGGCCGTCAATCAGACTTATCTGGCGGTGCAGCAGCAGTTGCCGTCGGCGCCGACGGTCGAGGCGTTCCTGGCGGCGAATCAAGTCGGCATTGCACAGCTCGCGATTCAATACTGCAACGTCATGGTCAATACGCCGGCGCTGCAGGCGCAGATGTTCCCGGGCGTCGCCTTCAACGGCACCTTGTTCTCGACTCAAGCGGGCATCGATTCGGTGACCGGCGTGCTGGCGGCCCGGGTGCTGGGTTCGGCACCGAATGGCCAGCCGCTCACCAGTCAGCCGGCGGCCTCGACGGTCACGACCGAACTTGATTCCTTGGTCGGCAAGCTCTGCAGCGGCGCGAGTCCGTGCAACAACACGGCGCGGGTGCTCGCGGTCGCGAGCGCCGCATGCGGCGCGACGCTCGGCAGCGCCGACATGCTGATCGACTGAACGATATTGGCGACGAAGAGGTTGTTTCCATGATCAAGAAACCGAAGTCTCTGGGCCTGCACGAGCCGCTGCGCCACGCCGATCATGCGCGGCCGCGGACGCGGCGGGAATTCGTCGCGCAGGGCTTCATGAGCGGCGCGGCCACCGTGCTCGCGCCGTCGCTGCTCGCGCTGTTCGCCGCGCCGAAAAAGGCGCACGCGGCTTTATCCGGCGACCTGCAGGCGCTGCTCGCGCCGTGCGGAATTTCGCTCGGCGCCGGCCTCGTGCCGTTCATTTGCTTCGACCTCGCGGGCGGCGGCAACATCGCCGGCTCGAACGTGCTGGTCGGCGGCCCCGGCGGCCAACTCGATTTCCTGACGACCGCGGGCTACAACAAATTGGGCTTGCCCGGGACGATGATTCCGGGCGCGAGCGTGGCGGGCAGCTTCATCGACGGCACGTTCGGCCTGCGCTTCCACGCGGACAGCGCTCATCTGCGCGGCATGAAGACGCGCACCGGCGCGCTGGCGATGTCGAACACCAACGGCAGCGTGATACCGGCTCTGTCGCAAAACGACACGAACGTCAATCCGCTCAACCCGATATACGGGATCTACCAAGTCGGTGCGCGCGGCGCCCTGCTCGATCTGATCGGCACCAGCAGCTCGGTCTCGGGCGGCAATTCGAACGCGCCGGCGACGATGATCAACGTCGAAGCGCAGCCGACCCGGGTCGCGAGTTCGAGCGACGTGACCGGCCTCGTCAATACCGGGCAGCTCGGCACTCTGCTGCCGAACGCCGCCGACGTCACCGCCGTCATGGAATCGACCAAGCGCATCAGCGATTACAAGTACGCGCAGGTGCAGGCGTATGTGGATCCGACGGCCGACGCCGCCGCCAAGAAACTCCTCACCTGCAGCTATACGAAGGCGGCCTACGTCACCGACAAGTACAGCAGTCCGTCCGCCGTCAATCCCGATCTCGATACGGACATCGTCGGCCCGAGCGGCATCTTTACACCGGCCGAGTATGCGGCCAGTGGCGACTTCCAGAAGACCGCCGCCGTCATGAAGCTGGTCATCGAGGGCAACGCCGCCGCGGGCACGATTGAAATGGACGGCTTCGATTACCATACGGGCGATCGGGCGACCGGCGAAGCCCGCGATTTCAATCTCGGCGAATGCATCGGCGCATGCCTGGAGTTCGCCGCGCGCCGCAACAAGCCGCTCATGGTCTACGTGTTCAGCGACGGTTCGCTCGCGAGCAGCGGCATGATCGACAGCTCCGTCGGCGGCCGCGGCAAGGGCGTATGGACCGCCGACAACTCGAATGTCGCGGCCGCATACTTTCTGGTCTTCAACCCGCACGGCAAGCCGGTGCCCGCGCAGACCAATCCCGAGGCGAGCCTGCAGTTGGGCTATTTCAATCCGGACGGATCGGTCAATACGACCGCAAGTCCTGCCGCGAACAACGTCTTCAACCTGGTGCAGACCGTGGTCCTGAACTACATGGCGCTGCACGGCACGCAAGGCAATTTCCCGACGCTCTATGGGACACCGAACGTCAACAACACGCTCGGCGGCGCTGCTGCACTCGATGCCCTGACCGCCTTTCAGCCGCTCGCCGGACTCGTCAACGGCAAGATTGTCGGCTGACGCGCGAGTTGCTGTCGCGTTCCGGAGACAGCGCCGGCTCGCCGCCGCGATCATTTACCATGCGGATGTGGCCGGTCGCCGGCAATCTCGCGAGCACGCGGCGCGCCGCCCGCGTTGACAGTGCGCGTCGCGGTGTGCGATTTTGCATAATGGCGTGGGCGCAAACGTTCCGGTCTGCGGGGTGTTCCGACGACAGCGGGGTTACGAGCGTGATTCGTGTTTGAAGGTTCGCCGCCGGCGCGCGGCCGTTGGCGGTGGGCCGGCCTGTTGGCATGCTTGGCGCTCGTTGCGCTGCGCGCCGACGCCGCCTCCGCGTTGCTCGGCAAGCAAGCGCCGGACTTCGCATTGCATGGACTCGACGGCCAGAACCGGCGCCTGTCCGAATATCGCGGTCGAGTGGTGTTGATCAACTTTTGGGCGCGCTGGGCCGGCGATTCGCGCGTCGAAATGCCGGTGCTCGATCGGCTGAATACGACGTACCGCCGTGCCGGTCTGGTGGTGCTCGGCGTGTCGATCGACGACGACGAGCGGCATGCCGGCGAGTTCGCCGCGGCGATGCACGTCGGCTATCCGATCCTGCTGGACAGCGGCGAGACCGTCGGCCGCGATTACTCGCTGCAGCGGCTGCCGATGACGGTCTTGGTCGATCGATCGGGCATCGTGCGCTTTGTGAGAGTCGGCTATCGGCGCGGCGATCAGCCCGCATACCTTGCGGCGATACGCGAATTGTTGCGCGAATGAACCTCAGGTCAGTTATGAACCGCAATCGTCGATTTGTTTCGATCGCCCGCAGCGCCGGGGCGCTCCTCTGCCTCTGCGCGGCGCTGGCCCAAGGCCAAACGCCGGTCCAAGGCCAAACGCCGATCCAAGGTAAAACGCCGGTCCAAAGCGAGGCGCCGCCGGCCGCGGCCGCGCCGCCGGCCGATTTCAAGACCCTCGATCAGCAGGTGCAGGGCGTCAAGAAGGACGTCATCGACTTGAACAAGGACCTGTTCATACTGGAGGAGAACCTGCTGTTTCCCGCCAACACGCAGGTGGCGGTCTATCTGTCGATGGACGTCGGCACCTTCTTTGCGCTTGACTCGGTGACCATCAAGATCGACAACAAGGAAGTCGCCAATTACCTGTATACCGCGCGCGAGGTCGACGCCTTGCTGAAGGGGGGGGTGCAGCGCATCTATCTCGGCAATCAGAAGATCGGCAAGCACGAGCTGGTGGCTTTTTTCGAAGGCAAGGGGCCGCACGGACTCGATTATCGGCGCGGCGCCTCGATCACGTTCAACAAAGGCATCGGCGCCAAATATCTCGAACTCAAGATAACCGACCGCGTAGCCAAGCACGAACCCGAGTTCACGATCAAAGACTGGGAATGATGCGTGCGCCGCGTCGTTGACATGCTGCGGACCTGCAAGCGCGCTTGGCTGCCGCTCGCGGCCGCATGCGCGCTCTGCCTGCCGCCGACGCAGGCCGTCGGCGCCGATGTGAAGGCGGACCCGAACGGCCTGGCGCCGCAGCCGGTTCGGGATCTGGCGTACGGCGACGTCTTGTTCTATTTCTTCCAGGACGATTATTTCGCGGCCATCACGCGCTTGCTGGCCGCGCGGCAGCAGCAGCAGCTCAAGAATACGGGCGCGGACGCCGAACTGCTGCTCGGCGGCTTGTATCTATCGCTCGGCGAACACGTAGAAGCCGGCCGGATATTCAAGGCGCTGCTCGACGCGAACGTTCCGGAAGCGGTGCGCAACCGCGCCTGGTACTACCTCGGCAAAGTCTGGTACGAGCGCGGCTACCTGCAGGAGTCCGAGCGCGCGCTCGAGCGCGTTTCCGACAAAATCGATCCGCGGATCAATGCCGAGCGCACCATGCTGCTCGCCGAGATCATGATGCGCGAAAGCCGCTACGACGAGGCGATCGCGCTGCTGCGCGCGTGGCACGGCCCGCCGGACTGGGCCGCCTATGCCAACTTCAATTTGGGCGTGGCCCTGGTGCGCGAAGGACGCTTGGCCGATGCCGTGCCGTTTCTCGACCGCGTCGGGCGGATCGACGCCCGCGGCCAGGAATTTCTCGCGCTGAAGGATAAAGCGAACCTCGCCCTTGGGTTCGCGCTGCTGCAGGCCAAGCGCGCGGGGCAAGCCAAGCGCTACCTGCAGCGCGTGCGCCTCGAAGGGCCGTTCTCGACGAAGGCGCTGCTCGGCTTCGGTTGGGCCGAGGCGATGAGCGGCCATTACAAGCGCGCCTTGGTCCCTTGGCTCGCGCTGCGCAAGCGCGACCTCGTGGATGCGGCCGTGCAGGAATCTTTTCTTGCCGTGCCGTACGCCTACAGCCAGCTGCACGCCGACGCCCAAGCGGCCGAATATTACAAATCGGCGATTCATTCGTTCGACGGCGAATTGCGGGACATCGACGCATCGATCGAATCGATCCGCCGCGGTAAATTGCTGGACCGTCTGTTGGCGAACGACAAGGCAAGGCGCATCAGCTGGTATTGGCAGCTCGAACATCTGCCGAATGCCCCGGAATCCAGATATTTGTACGTACTGCTCGCCAGCGACGATTTTCAGGAGGGGCTGAAGAATTATCGCGAGCTTGCGTACATGCGGCAGAATTTGCGGCAATGGCGCGGCAGCATCGCGGCGTTCAACGACATGCTGGCGACCAAACGGGCCGCCTACGCCGAACGGGTGCCCAAGGCCGATGCAGTGCTCGCGTCGACCGATCTCGATGCGCTGATGAAGAAGCGCGTCGATTTCGAATCGCGGCTCGACGAGATCGCGCAGTCGCACGATGTCGCCGCGCTGGCGACGCCCGCGGAACAGAAGACTTGGGCGCGCCTGCAGCGCATCGGCGCCTATTTCGAGGCGCACCCGGACGATCCGAGCCTCGCCGAGATGCGCGAGAAATACCGATTGATGAAGGGGGTCATGTACTGGCGCCTTGACCAGAGTTTCCGCGCGCGGCTCTGGAACGAACGGCGCGCCGTCAAGGAGCTGACCGCCGACCTGCAGCAGACGCAACGGCGCTTTCTGCGGGTGCGGCAGGCGCGACGCAGCATTCCCACCGATACGGGCGCGGATGCCGCGCGCGTCGCCGCCGTCGCACAGCGGATGGATCAGCTGCAAGATCGGCTCGCGCAGATTTCCGCCGACCAAAACCGCTTCCTGCAGACGCTCGCGATCGAAGCGCTCGACGGGCAGCGGCGGCGCATCGAGGCCTATCTGGTGCAGACCCGCTACGCGCTGGCGTCGATCTACGATCGAGCGGTCAACGGTCCGCGCACGCCCGCGAAGGAAGCGCCGTGAAGCGCGCCGCCGGCGCGCGGTGTGCGCCGCTGCTCGCTGGCGCGGCGCTGCTCGCGTGCGCGGCGTCTGCTCTCGCGGCGCCGCCGCCGGCGACGATCAAGGATCTGGAAAACCGGAGGATCTCCGTGGAGCCGGATCAGCCGCACGGCGTGAATCTCAAGGAGACGATGCGCAGCTACCAGCGCTTCCTCGATTTGAATGCAGGCGATGCCGAGCTGCGCGCCGAGGCCTTGCGACGGCTCGGCGATTTGCACCTGCAAAGCTCGATAGCGGCGAACATCGAGCGCGAATTGGCGGCCAACGAGGCCTTGCAGGCGGCCGAGGCGATCATGCTCTACAGCGCCTTGCTGAAGACGTATCCGGATTACCGACGCAACGATGCGGTGCTCTATCAGCTCGCTCGCGCCTACGAATTCGCGGAGCAACCCGACAAGGCGCTCGCGGCGCTCGACCGGCTCGTGAGCCAATATCCGCACTGCCGATACGTCGATGAAGCGCAATTCCGGCGCGGCGAATTGTTGTTCTCGGCGAAGCAATACCGGGACGCGCAACGGGCCTATGAAGCGGCGATCCGCTTCGGTCCGGAATCCGAATTCTACAGCCAGAGCGAATACAAGCTCGGCTGGTCGCTGTTCAAGCAAGGCGAGAACGTCGCTTGCCTGGACTCCTTCGCGGCGGTGCTCGACGGCGTCCTTATAGCGAAGGGCGATCCATCCAAGATGATCGACGCCGATACTCTGAGCCGGCCGAACCGCGAGCTGGTCAACGACACCTTCAGGGTCATGTCGATCGCGTTTTCCTACCAGAGCGGTCCGCAGACGATCGATGCCTTTCTGCAGCACATCAAGCCGCCCCCTTACGCCTACCTTTTCTACGCGAGGTTGGGCGACCTGTATATGAAGAAGCAGCGGTACACGGACGCAGCCGACAGCTACCGCGCGTTCGTCGCCCGGGATCCGCGCAGCGAGAAGGCGCCGCTGCTGCAGATGCGGGCGATCGATGCGTATGCGCGCGGCGGCTTTCCGCAGCTGGTGCTGCGCGGCAAGCGGGAATTCGTCGATGACTACGCCTTCGGCGCCGCCTACTGGCAGGGCCGCGATCCGGCCCAAGAACCCGGGGTCGTGAACGAGTTGAAAGCCAGTTTTCGGGACCTGGCGCAGTACTACCACGCGCAGGCGCAGCACACCAAGAACGCCGCCGACTACCAGACGGCCGCCAATTGGTATCGGCGCTTCTTGAGCGCGTTCCCGAACGACAGCGGCGCCGCGCAGACGAATTTCGCGCTCGCCGACACGCTGTTCGAGAGCAAGCAGTATCTGCTGGCCGCGCAGCAGTACGAGCACACCGCCTACGGCTATGGCAAGCAGCCGCAGGCGGCGGCCGCGGGCTATGCCGCGATCGTCGCGTACGACAAGCAGGCCGAGGCCTCGAGCGGCGCCGATCAGGCGGCGGTACGCCGGCAGAGCGTGGACAGTGCGCTGCGCTTTGCCGATGCCTTTCCGCAAAACCCGCAAAGCGCGCAAGTCCTGGCCCACGCCGTCACGACACTCTACGACGACAAGGAGTACGCGCGCGCGACGGCGGCAGCGAGAAAACTGCTGGCGCTGCAGCCGCCGGTCGATGCCGGCAAGCAACGCATTGCCTGGACGGTAATCGCCGACTCGGCGTTTGCGCAAGGCGCCTACGACACGGCCGAATCCGCCTATGCCGCCGTCAAGGCGCTGCTGCCGGCGGACGACCCGCAGCGGCCGGCGATCATCGATCGGCTGGCGGCGTCGATTTACAAGCAGGGCGAGCAGAAGAACGAGGCCGGCGACGGCGCCGCGGCGGTGGCGGACTTTCTGCGGGTTTCAGAGCTCGCACCGACGTCGAAAATTCGCGCCAATGCCGACTACGATGCCGCCGCGCTGCTGATCCGCCAAAAGGAATGGCAGCGCGCGATCGGCGTATTACAGGACTTGCGCCGCAATTTTCCGAAAAGTCCGCTGCAGGAAGATGTTACCCGCAAGCTGGCGGTGGCCTACTCGGCCTCCAATCGGCCCGCCGAGGCGGCGGGAGAATTCGCCAGCATCGCCGCCTCGCCGAGCGAGTCGTTCGCGGTGCGACGCGACGCGACGCTGCAGGCCGCCAATTTGTACGGCACGGCGGGCAACACCAAAAAATCGCGCGCCATGCTCGAAGCCTACGTCGATCATTATCCCGAGCCGCTCGACCCGGCGATGGGCGCGCGCAACAAGCTGCGCTCGATCGCCGCGCAAGAGGGCGATCGGCGCGCCGAAACCCATTGGCTGAGGCAGATCATCGCTGTCGACCGCGCCGCCGGCGCGGCGCGCACCGACCGCAGCCGCGCATTGGCCGCGCGAGCCACGATGACGCTTGCCGCGCCGCTGCGCGACGCGTTCGACCGCATCAAGCTCGTGGCGCCGCTGAACAGATCGCTCGCCGAGAAGCGGCGCACGATGCAGGCGGCGCTGCGGGCCTACAGCGCCGCCGCGGATTATCAAGTCGTCGGGGTCACGACCGCCGCGACTTTCGAGAGCGCCGAATTGTATCGGCAGCTCGCCGAGGACTTGAGAAATTCGCAGCGGCCGAAGAATTTGTCGAAGGACGAGCTCGCCGAATACGACGTGTTGCTCGGGGAGCAGGCGCTGCCGTTCGAGGAACAAGCGATCAAACTGCACGAAGTCAATACGGCCCGCGCCCAGCAGGGCATCTACGATCAGTGGGTACGGAAGAGTTATGCGGCACTCGCAAAACTCGATCCGGCGCGCTACGACAAGGTGGAAATCGGTGAACAGCTGGTCGATGCGATTCGTTAGCCTCGGGCTTTCAGGCCTGCTGGCCGGCTGCGCCGGGGCGCCGCGCCGCAACCCCGTGGCCGTGCCTGTCATATCCGCCGGTGCCGCAGCGGCCGTGGCCGCCGTGCCCGGCGGGCACGGCGCGGCGGGCGCGGCGGGCGCGAGCGAATCCAGGCCGCCGCCGATTCCGCCGCGCGCTGCCGCCGAGTACGCGCACGCGCTACAATTGATGAAAGCGGGACGCGGCGCCGATGCGCAATTGGAATTCCAGCAAATCGCGCTGCACTACCCGAATTACAGCGGACCCGAACTGAACTTGGGCCTGCTGTACTTGCAGAGTTCGCGCCTCGAGGCCGCAAAGGCCGCCTTCGAGGCGGCGCTGACGCGCAATCCGGGCAATGCGATCGCCGGCAACGAACTAGGCATCGTCGATCGCAAGCTCGGGAAATTCGCGGCCGCCGCGGCCGCGTATCAAGGCGCAATCGCTGCCCAGCCGAATTACGCGGCGGCGCATCTGAATCTCGGGATCCTCTATGACTTGTATTTGGGCGAACCGCAAAAAGCGCTCGATGAATATCAGCGCTATATCGCGATCGCCGGCAACTACCAGCAAGTGGCCGGCTGGATCGTCGAATTGCGCAAGAGAATCGGCGCACCCGCACCCGCACCCGCACCCGCACCGGCGCCCGCACCGGCGCCTGCACCCGCAGCCGCTCCCGTAGGGAAATGAGGAAACCGTATGCATCGCAACCCCATGAGCTTCATTGCCGCCATCCTCGGGACACTGGCGCTGGTGCGTTTTGCCGCGGCGCAGGAATCCCCGAAGGCTGCGACGACCGCGCCCCCGGCGCCCGCGGCAACCGCAGTGGCGCCCGCGGCAACCGCAGTGGCGCCCGCGAGCACCGCGGCGGCGACGGCCGTGACGCGACCGCATGCGGGTACGGCGAGCAGGCGGCGCAAGACCGATCACATCGTACTCGGCACGACCACGGTGACCGGCAATCGGGAACTGCCGAAAGTCATGTATATCGTTCCCTGGAAGAAGTCGGCGATCGGCGACATGGGCGGCAAGCCGCCCGACAGCCTGATGGATGAAGTGTTGGCGCCGGTGGATCGGGACGTGTTTCGGCGTGAGGTCGCCTATTACCAGGCGCTTGCGGTGGCGGCGCCGCGCGCCGGGGCGCCCCCCGCCGCACCGGCTCGGCAGCGTGAGAAGTGAGTCGTAGCCGAATTTACGAAATATGCTGGAATCCGAGAATCAGAGCAATTGGACCCAATTAGGAGCGCGCAGATGAACTTCATGAATTCGTTCGTCAATTTCTTCAAGGATGGAGGGGTGTTCCTATACCCGCTCGCAGTGATTTTCGTCGTCGGCGTAGCGATCGCGGTCGAGCGGTTCGTCTATCTGACGCGCGAGACGGTGCGCAACCGCGGTCTCTGGGACAGGTTGGTGCCGGCCCTGGCGGCGGGAAATTTCAAGCAGGTCGTCGCGCTGACGCAGAATTCGAAGGCGTCGATTGCGACGATCTTGAGCTACGGCGTGGCTCGGGTCGCGAGCGCTCGGCGCCGCGACGATATCGAAAAAGCGATGGACGAGAGTCTGCTCGAAGTGATACCGCGCATCGAGAAGCGCACGCACTTCTTGTCGTCGCTCGCCAACGTCGGCTTGCTGATCGGTTTGCTCGGTACGATCACCGGCTTGATCGAGGCGTTCAGCGCCGTGGCGAGCGCGAATCCCGCGGAGAAGGCGAGCTTGCTGGCGGCCTCGATCTCGGTGGCGATGAACAACACCGCGTCGGGTCTCGCGGTCGCGATCACCTTGTTGCTCGCGCACATGTTCCTCGAGTCCAAAACCACGGCTCTGATCGACAGCCTGGAGATCGCGGCGGTGAAGTTCTTGAATTCGATCGCCGAGCGTCAGGGCCAGGATGCCGCGCCAAGCGCGCCGGCTGCGGCCCCGGCACGCGCCCCCGCCGCGGCCCGCGGCACGATCTGAACGCCGCACTGCGCGCCATGGTGCCTTGCACATGAAGTCAAAGTCAGTACGGCTGGTCCGCCGCAACCACGCCCGCTATCACCACGGGCGTGACGATCTGAACATCGTGCCGATGATCGACATGATGGTGATCCTGGTCTTCTTCCTGATATTCACCGCGGTGTTCTCCAAGACCAACATCCTGCAGTTGAATCTGCCGGCGAACGCGGCCGCCGCGCTCTTGCCGCCGGGCCTGAAGCTCGAGGTGATCGTCCGCGCGAACGACATCCTGATCAACAACAGCAATCCGGACCGGGGCCGGTCGCCCTTGCTCGACGACTTCCCGAACAAAGCGGGCAAGTACGACTACGACGCCCTGTCGACGTACATGCGCATGGTCAAGGCGCAGTTCCCGAACATGACCGATGCGAGCGTGCTGCTCGGCCCGGACGTGCCCTACAACGTGCTGGTGCAGGTCATGGATGCGGTACGCGTCTATCAATTGCCGATTGCGCCGTACTCGAAGGCGGCATTGTTCCCGGACATCGTCATCGGAGACGCGCCGAAATGACGCCGTACCGAATCAAGCGCCATCGCAGCAGACGGCACCGCGCCAATCACTTCGTGCTGATCCCCTTTATCGACGTGATGACGATTCTCGTCGTCTTCCTGCTCGCGCATACGGCGGATGTCGATATATTGCCGAACTCCAAGGGCATCGCGATACCGCAGTCGATTTCGCAGCAAAAGCCGCAGCCGTCGGTCGTCGTCATGGTGACCCGGGATTCCGTGTTCGTCGACGGCCGGCTGATCGGGCCGCTGGCCGCATTGATCGCAGCACCGGGCCCGGTGATCGCGCCCCTGAAGGCGGCGCTGATCGCGCAGCGCGATCAGCTGCCGGGCGAGGCGCCGAGGAGCGATGTCGCCAAGCGGGAAGTGACGATCATGGGCGATAAGACGATGCCCTACAGCGTCCTGAAGAAAATCATGTTCACCTGCGGCGACGCCGACTACCCCAAGGTATCGCTGGCGGTCGTCGAGCGCGAACGGGCGGCGACCTAAATGGCCGCGGCAACCTCCGTACCGCCGGCGGACGGGCTCCCGATCAATCCGTATTACCGGCGGTTCGAGCTGCCCTGGTCGCCGAGCGAGGAGATGGAACGCCGGTTCCGCGTGATATTGCGCAATCTCGGCATCGTATTCGGGATCGTCGCGGTGCTCATCCCCTTGCTGCCGAGGCACGAGCCGGTCGTGAATATGACTTCACCGCCCGAGCGGGTCGTGCGCCTTGCCGTGGCGCCGCCCCCGCCGCCGCCGCCGCCGCCGCCGAAGCGCATCGAAAAGGCCGCCCCGCGACCGACGCCGAGACCGGTTCCGAAGCCGGTCAATCCGCGCGCCAAGGCGGCGAAGAGCGGCGTGCTCGCCGACCTCGATCAGTTGGCCGCGCTGCGCGATCAGTCGAACCTGGCGAAATTCGAGAAAGATCAGCCGCGCAGCCGCGATCCCGGCGACGTCGCGATGCTGCAAAGATCGCTGATCACCTCGAAAGCCGGCAGCACGAGCGGCGGCATTTCGGCGCCGACCAGCAGCGGACTGGCGGCAGGTTCGGGGTCGCTGCGGGCCTATAGCGCGCCAAAAGTACGCAACCCCGTCTTGGCCTCGGGCGGCGACCGATCGCTGCGGCGCAGCGGCAGCGGCATCGCTTCGCGCAGCGCCGACGAAGTGGCCCTGGTATTCGACCGCCACAAGGGCGAGATTTACGCCCTTTATACCCGCGCGCTGCGACGCCACCCGGCGCTGCAGGGGAAAGTCGTCATTAATCTCAGCATTGCACCGTCCGGCGTCGTTACTGCGGTGCACATTGCCTCGAGCGACCTGCAGGATCCGGATTTCGAGGCTAAACTATTGGCGCTGATCCGCATGTTCAAATTCAAAGCGAAGGATGTTGCGCCGTTGACCACGACCAAACCGATCGACTTTTTCCCGGCCTGATGAACATCCAGTCCGAAATCGAATTCTTCAGCGATCTTGGTCTCATCGACAAGATCCGCTTCATCGTGCGCGTCATCTGCGAAATCGCCGAGGAGGCGAAGACCGGCGGCGCCGGCGGCGGCGAGGCGGCGCGCTTGAAATTCGCCAATGAAATCAACCAGCGGCTAGCGCGCTTCAGCTATCAGATGCTGAGCGAAGATCCGGCTCGGCCTCAGGACGACGTCATGATCCGCATGCTGCTCGGCACGCGCGCCGACAAGAACTCGGAGCGGATCGTGCATACGGCCTACCGCCGCGTGCTGAACTCGTTCGAAAGCTTCGATACGACCGTACTGCTCAACACCCATTGAGTCAGCCGCCGGGCTCGGCGCCCGCGGCGCCCGCGGCGCCGTCGCTGGCGTCGCTTTCGAACAGATGTCGCAGCTGTTCGGCGGACTCGCGTCCGGACTGCATGAGCTTCTTTTCATCGTCCTTGATCGCCTGCTGCTGCAGCAGGGTGGCCTCGTCGTGCGCACGAAACTTGCGGGTCGTCGCCGTCGCGGCGGCCGCCGACAGCCCCAATGCCTCGAGTACCTGAGCCGACATCTCCAGGCTCGACACCAGCGTCTCGCGGATCTGATAGCGCACGCCCAGATCCATCAATCGAAAGGCGTGCTGGCGGTTGCGGGCGCGCGCGAATATCTTAAGGTGCGGGAAATGCTTGCCGATCAATTGCGCGCTCTGCACCGAAGCCTCGACGTCGTCGATCGCGAGGACGACGATCTGCGCGTTTTCAGCGTGCGCAGCGCGCAGCAGCTCGAGGCGCGAGGCGTCGCCGTAGAACACCTTGTTGCCGAAGTTGCGCAGGAAATCGACTTGCGTTTGATTGGCGTCGAGTGCCGTGAAGGCGATGTTGCGCGCGCGCAGGATGCGGCCGACGATCTGTCCGAACCGGCCGAAGCCGGCGATGATGACGCGCGGATAAAGCTCATCGGGCGTATCGAACGGCTTCGCCTCGCGCGGCGCCGCCTTCAGGAAGGCGTCGTGGATCACCAGCAGCAGGGGCGCGAGGATCATGGAGGCGGTGACCACCAGCGTCAGCAGTTGCGAGTCGCGGACGTCGAGAATGCCGAGCCCGGCGGCGAGGCCGAAGAGCACAAAAGCGAACTCGCCGCCGGTGGCGATCGTAAAGGCGAGGCCGCGGCGCGCGGCCGCGGACAGCCCCACCAGCCGGCCGGTCAGCCATACCGCGCCGATCTTCAAGGCCATGAAGCCCACCGTCAGTGCGGCGAGCAGCAGAGGGCGTTGGGCCAGCAGTCCGAGGTTCGCGGACATGCCGACGGTGATGAAGAACAGGCCGAGCAGCAGACCCTTGAACGGCTCGATGCTCGCCTCGAGTTCATGGCGGAACTCGCTGTCGGCGAGCAGCACGCCGGCAAGGAAGGCGCCCAGGGACATCGACAGGCCCGCCTGGCTGACGAGCAGCGAGGTGCCGACGACGACCAGAAGGCCCGCCGCGGTGAACGCCTCGGTGACCCGCGTCTTGGCGACGATGCGCAGCATCGGCCGCAGCACCAGGCGGCCGCCGAAGACGGCGATGGCAAGCACGGCGGCGAGCCGCACGACCAGAAAGATGCCACGGCCGCCGGGCGCGGTGGCGGTCGTCGCGGCGAGCAGCGGCAGCAGCGCGAGCGCCGGCATGACGGCGAGATCCTGAAACAGCAGCACGCTGAAGGCCGAACGGCCGTAGCCGGAGTTCAATTTGCCGCGCTCGGCGAGCAGTTGCAGGCCGAGGGCCGTCGAGGACATCGACAAGCCGAAGCCGATGACCGCGGCGGCCCGCCACGGCACGTCCATGGCGAGATAAGCCGCGGCGCCGAGCACGATCGAGCTGATCAGGACCTGCGCCGAGCCCAAGCCGAAGATCGATTTACGCAGTACCCACAGCCGCGAGGGCTGCAGCTCGAGGCCGATGACGAACATCAGCAGGACGATGCCGAAAGCGGCGACCTGCAGCGTCGAGGCGCTGCCGCTGATCAAGCCGAAGCCGGAGGGGCCGATGACGATGCCGGCGGCCAGATAACCCAGGACGGAGCCTAGTTTGAAGCGCCGGAAAATCGGGATTGCGACGACCGCCGCGGCGAGAAATAGTGCGATCTGCGCCAACAAGCTCATAATAATTCTCCGATTGCCGCTGCGAGCCTAGCATTATGTATCGTCAGAGCATTCAATTTCCGGTCAAGGACGCGGCCCTGCGCGAGGACGTCCATGCCCTCGGCGCCGCGATCGGCGAGATGCTGCGCGAGCAGGGCGGCGATGAATTCCTGGAGCTGGTGGAGGGCGACCGCCTGGCCGCCATCCGCTTGCGCGAGGGCGAGACTCACGGCGGCGCCGAACTGCAAATGCGCACTCGCGGCCGTACCCCGGCGGCGGCGACGGATCTGACGCGCGCGTTCTCGATCTGGTTCCAGGCGGTCAACACCGCTGAAAAAGTCCACCGGGTCCGCAGGCGCCGCCAATATCTCAACGACTCGGCGGCGGTCCAGCCCGGCGGCATCGACGACTGCGTGGCGCGCTTGCGCGGCGAGGGCGTCACGCTCGTGCAGTTGCTCGACTTGATCGCCTCGATGAGCATCGAAGCGGTATTTACGGCCCATCCGACCGAATCGACGCGCCGGACGATATTGCGCAAACAGCAGCGCATCGCGCAGGACCTGTTCGACCGGCAGAATCCGTCGTCGACGCCGACGGAATTGAACGCGCTGTGGGCACGCGTGCGCATGGAGATGACGACGATATGGCAGACCGAGGACCATCCGCGCGAGGCCTTGACTGTCGCCGACGAGCGCGAGCACGTGCTCTTCTACCTGGTCGACATCATCTACCGCATAGTGCCGCTGTTCTACGAGGAGATCGCCGCGGCGCTCGCGCGCAGCTACGAGGTGCCGCTCGAATCGATCGAATTGCCGAGCATCCTGCGTTTCGGCTCCTGGGTCGGCGGCGACATGGACGGCAACCCGGAAGTGCACGGCAAGACCATACGCGAAACTCTGCAGCGCCACCGGCAGGTCATCGTCTCGACCTATTTCGACGAATGCCGGCACATCGCCGAGACTTTGAGCCAGAGCGCGCACCGTGTGGAAATCAGCGTCGCACTCGCGCAGCGCATCGACGTCTACGCCGAGATGTTGCCGGCGGCGCAGGCCTTGACGCCGGCGCGGCACGACCGCATGCCGTACCGCATCTTTTTCGGGCAAATCGGCGAGCGCCTCAGGGCGAGCTACGACGCGCGGCCGAACGGCTACCATACGCCGGAAGAGCTGCTCGCCGATCTCGCACTCGCCGCCGACAGCCTGCTGCGCAACCGCGGCCGGCATGCCGGATACTTTCTCGTGCGCCGCCTGATCGCGCGGGTGCGCACGTTCGGCTTCCATCTGGCCGCCCTGGACGTCCTGCAGAACGCGCGCGTACACGACGAAGTGATCGCCCAAGGCCTCGGCCGGCCCGAGTGGCCGGACCTGGCGCCGGCTGAGCGGCTCGCGCAGCTGCGCGACTTGCTCGCACGCGATCAGGGGCCGCTGATGCCGTTCGACGCGATGGGCCGACGCAGCCTGTCCGTGTTCGAGGCGATCGGCCAGGCCCGGCATAAATTCGGCGCAAGCTCCATCGGCGAATACATCGTCTGCGGCATGCAAGGTCCGCAAGACCTGCTCGCGGTCGTGCTGCTCGCCCGTTGGGCCGATGTCGCCGACCGGCGCAGCGGCGAGAGCCCGCTCGGCATCGCGCCGCTGCTGGAATCGATCGCCGCGCTGCAGAACGCCGGAGAGATTCTGCGCGCCTTGCAGCGCGAACCGGCCTACCGCAGCCACCTCGCGGCGCGCGGCAACCGCCAAACGGTGTTGATCGGCTACTCCGACTCCAACAAGCAGGCCGGCATCGCCGCATCCCGCTGGGCGCTGCAATTGGCGCAGAGCCAATTGCTCGAGGTGGCGCAAGCGCAGGCGATCACGGTGACGATATTCCACAACCGCGGCGGCACGCCGGCGCGCGGCGGCGGGCGTACCCAACACCTGATCGAGGCCGCGCCCGCGGGCGCGGTGCACGGCGTCCTGCGCCTCACCGAGCAAGGCGAGGTCGTCAATCAGAGCTATGGGTTGCGGCCGATCGCGATGCGCACCCTGGAGCGGACCTTTGCCGCGGTGGCGCTGGCGACCGCGCATGCCGGCGCCGGCCGCAAGGTTCCGGCCGAGCAAATCGCGGCGATGAGCACGCTCGCCGAGCGCAGCCTATCGGTGTACCGGCGCCTGGTGTACGAGGATGCGGGCTTCTACGACTACTTTCGCGCGGCGACGCCGCTCGATGTCATCGAACGCATGCATATCGGATCGCGGCAGGCCGTGCGCGGCGGCGTCGGCCTCGCGGCCTTGCGGCCGATTCCCTGGGTGTTTGCCTGGACTCAAAGCCGCCGCATGTTGCCGGGCTGGTTCGGTTTCGGCAGCGGCTTGCAGGCGGCGCGCGAGCGGCACGGCGAACCGCTGATTCGCCAGATGCTCGCCGAATGGCCGTTCTTCGCGCATTTGTTCGACGACGTCGAAGCCATGCTGGCGCGCACCGATCTGAAGATCGCCGCGCACTACGACGAACTCGCCGGCGAAGCGGCGCGGCCGTATGCGCAGGCGCTGCAGAGCGAATTCGCGCTCACCGAATCGTTGCTGCTCGAGCTGCGCGGCTACGACCATTTGCTGGACGCTGAACCGACCCTGCAGCGCGCGATCCGCTTGCGCAACCCCTACCTCGATCCGATGCATCTGATGCAGGTGGATCTGCTGAATCGGTGGCGGCAAACCCGGCGCCAGGACGGCGATTTGTTTGCCGCGTTGCGCTCCACGATCAGCGGCATCGCGCAAGGCTTGCAGGCGACCGGCTGAACGGGCCGGGGAGGGCGCCGCAGCGGCCGGGACCCGTCAGCACTCGGGAACGTTGACGGCGAGTCCCCCTTGGGAGGTCTCCTTGTAGATGGTCGACATGTCGTTGCCCGTCTGGCGCATCGTCGCGATTACTTGATCGAGCGAGACCTTGTGCGAGCCGTCGCCGCGCAATGCCAGACGCGCGGCATTGATCGCCTTGACCGACCCCATGGCGTTGCGTTCGATGCACGGAATCTGCACCAAGCCCGCCACCGGATCGCAGGTCAGCCCGAGATTGTGCTCCATGCCGATCTCGGCGGCGTTTTCGATCTGTTCGTTGCTGCCGTTCAGGGCCGATGCGAGGCCTGCCGCCGCCATCGAACAGGCGACGCCGACCTCGCCCTGGCAACCCATCTCGGCGCCGGAAATGGAGGCGTTCTGTTTGTAGAGCATGCCGATCGCGGCCGCCGTCAGCAGAAAACGCATCACGCCGTCGTCGTCGGCGCCGGTTTCGAAGCGCCGATAGTAATGCAGAACCGCGGGGACTATGCCCGCCGCGCCGTTGGTCGGCGCAGTCACGACCTGACCGCCGGCGGCATTTTCCTCGTTGACGGCGAGCGCGTAAGCGTTGACCCAGTCGAGCGCGTGCATCGGACTCAAGGGATCGCCGTTCATCAGCTGGCGGTAGAGTTTCGGCGCGCGGCGCCGCACCCCGAGAACGCCCGGCAACAAGCCTTGCGCGTCGAAGCCGCGGCGCACGCAATCCTGCATCACTTGCCAGATGCGCGCGAGGCCGGCGCGCACCTCGGACTGCGGGCGCCAGGCGCGCTCGCGGGCGAGCATCAGCTCGGGGATCTCGAGGCCCAGCTTGCGTCCGTGTTCCAGCAGCATCGCCGCGGAATCGAATTCGAACGGCGCCGCCACGCGCGCCTCCGCCGCGCCCGCATCGACGCCGGCGCGCACGACGAACCCGCCGCCGACGCTGTAGTACTCCTCGCGCGCGAGCACCGCGCCGTCCGCCGCGTGCGCCGTGAAGCGCATGCCGTTCGAGTGCCCGGGCAGAACCTGGTCGAAATGAAACAGCAGGTTCAAGGGCTCGTCGAACGGGATTTCATGATGCCCGGCCAGGCGGATCCGTCCCTCGCTGCGGATGCGCTGCAAGCAGGGCTCGATCAGCGCCGAATCGATCGTCTCGGGTCGCCCGCCTTCGAGGCCGAGCAAGATCGCGCGGTCGGTGCAATGGCCGCGCCCGGTGAACGCGAGCGAGCCGTACAATTGCGCCGATACTTCGGCGGTGCGCGCGAGCAGGCCTCGTTCGGCCAGCAATTCGACGAAACCGCGCGCGGCGTTCATCGGCCCCATCGTGTGCGAACTGGACGGGCCGATGCCGATCTTGAAAATATCGAAAACGCTCAAGCTCATTGCAAATCCGCGGTGTCAAGGGGTTGGCCGCGCCGGCTTTGACCGGCCGCGGCGCCGGCAAGCGCTCATGATACGCTGGGCGCAGGGCGGATTCGCGCCCGAACGCAGGAGTCAGTCATGAAAATCCACCCGCAAATCGCCTCCGCCGCATTGCTGCTCGTGCTCGGCGCCGCTGCGCCGGCCTGCCTCGGCGCCGGCGTGCCCGCGGCCATCGTCGCGGCTGCCGCCGACCCGCACCGGCCGCCGGCGGACCGCGCGCGCGATGCCGATCGCAAGCCCGCCGAAACGGTTGCTTTCGCGGGATTGCGGCCCGGCCAGAAAATCGGCGAGCTATTGCCGGGCGCCGGCTACTTCACCCGCATCTTCAGTCAGGTGGTCGGCAGGCGCGGCCACGTCTACGCCGAGGCGCCGCCGCCCGGTCCCGGCGGCAAGGATTACGAGGCCGGTGCCCGCGCGCTCGCCACCGACCCGCATTATGCGAACGTGACGATTCTGGCGCAGCCCCTCGCCACGCTGCATTTCCCGGTGGCGCTCGACATGGTGTGGACCTCGCAAAATTATCACGACCTGCACAACATCCCGGGATTCGATCTGGTGAAGTTCAATCGGCGCGTCTTCGCTGCCTTGAAGCCGGGCGGTATTTATCTCGTCCTCGATCATGCGGCGGCCGCGGGCTCGGGCACCCGGGACACCGCAACGCTGCATCGGATCGATCCGGCGGTCGTCAAGAAGGAGGTCCTTGCCGCGGGATTCGAGCTCGAGGCGTCGAGCGATCTTTTGCACCGGCCCGAAGATCCGCACACGGCGAGGGTCTTCGATCCATCGATCCGCGGCAGGACCGATCAGTTCATTTTCAAGTTTCGCAAGCCCGCAGGCGCCCGCTGAGGCGCCCGCTGAGGCGCCCGCTGAGGGGCCCGCTGAGGGGCCCGCTGAAGGGGGCCCGCGGTGGCGAACTTGTCGCCGCCGCGGGTGTCAACGAAGGCATGCCGCGCACGTTGCACTTCTGTGGGAGGTCCTGGAATATGCCTGTGGAATTGATGCGACGCAGCATTCGTGGCGGCGGCCGAACCTTGAGTCCCGTCGCGCTGGCAGCCGCATTGTGGTTGAGCGGTTGCGTGGTGGCGCCGCCGGTGCGAACGGTCGCCGTACCGGGGCCCCGGCCGCAGCGGCTGTTCGTCTACCCGGCGAGGGGACAAAGTCCCGATCAGCTGGCACGCGACCGCTACCAATGCCATGTATGGGCCGTCCAGCAGACAGGCTTCGATCCGAGCAGGGCGAGCGTGCCCGCGTATGAGCGTGTCATCGTGCAGCCGGCGCCCGGCGCGGGCACGGTGGCCGGCGCGGTCGGCGGCGCGATCATCGGCTCGATTCTCGCGGGTCCGCGCGATTCGGGCGTCGGTGCCTTGTTCGGCGGCGCCACCGGCGCAATCTTGGGGTCCGCGGCCGATGCCGATGCGCGACAGCAGGCCGAGCAGGCGCAGCAGTTCAACCGTCAAGCAGCCGAGGGGCGCTCCCGTTCGCAGGACTACCGGCGCGCGATCAGCGCGTGTCTCGACGCCCGCGGCTACTCGGTCAATTAGCGGTTCGAGCGGTGCCCCCGATTTGCAAGCGCTGGCGATGCGTATAGACGTTGCAGTGGGCGTCGCGTAAAAAGCCGACCAAGGTCAATCCGGCCGCCGCGGACAACTGCACCGCGAGGCTCGACGGCGCGCCGATCGCCGCGAGGACGGGTGCGCCCGCGCGCAGCGCTTTTTGAACCAGCTCGAAGCTCGCGCGGCCGCTCAACAGCACGATACGGTTGGCGAGCGGCAAGCGGCCGGCGAGCAGATTCTCGCCGATCAGCTTGTCGAGCGCATTGTGGCGGCCGACGTCTTCGGCGATGCCGAGCAGGGCGCCCGAGAAATCGAATATCGCCGCCGCGTGGATGCCGCCGGTCGTGCCGAATCTTGCCTGCGAGTCGCGCATGTGCCGCGGCAGGTCGAGCAGCACCGCCAAATCCGCCGCATCGCCTGCAGGCAAGCGCGTCGCCGCCGCGCGCGCGATTGCGGCGTCGAGTCCCGTCGTTCCGCAGACGCCGCAGGCCGAACCGGCCGAGAAGCGGCGCGCTTCGGCGCGCCGGTCCACGGCGGCAGAGGCCTTCAAGCGGACATTGACGACGTTCGGACGGCGCGTGCTAGTCTCGATCGCATCGATGTCGGCGGGCCCCTCGATCAGCCCCTCCCCGTACAGCAGTCCGGCGGCAAGCGCCGCGTCGTCGCCGGGCGTGCGCATCGTCGCGCCGAACGACACGGGGCCGGCGCCGAGCGCGGGATGATGCAGTTGGAATTCGAGCGGCGCTTCGACCGCGACGGTATCGTCGCATTCGAGGCCGCCGTCGATGCCGGAGCGCAGCACGCGCAGGCCGAGGGTGCCGGCGCGTGCCGTGGGCACGCTCGCAATGGCGTCGATCGGTTTGCTCGGCATCGATGCCAATGATACCGTTCGAAGCCGCTTTAGCACCATGCCGAGGGGAATTGCATGTCGAAATCTTCCGATCTGAAGGCGCGCCAGGCGGCGGCGGTACCGGCCGGGGTGGCGACCAAGGGCATCTACGCGGTGAAGGCGGAAAATGCCGAACTCTGGGACGTCGACGGGCGGCGTTTCATCGATTTTGCCGCCGGCATCGCCGTCGTCAACACCGGGCACCGGCATCCGCGCGTCATGCAGGCGGTCGCCAAGCAAGCAGAGGCTTTCACGCACACCTGCTTTCACGTCGTGCCATATGAGTCGTACGTGCGCCTCGCGGAACGGTTGAACGCGCTCGCGCCGGGCGATTTCGCGAAGAAGACGCTGTTCTTGACCTCCGGCGCGGAGGCCGTCGAGAACGCGGTGAAGATCGCGCGCATCCACACGAAGCGTTCTGCGGTCATCGCCTTCTCCGGCGCGTTCCACGGGCGCACCCTGCTCGCCATGGGCCTGACCGGAAAGGTCATGCCTTACAAACGAGGCTTCGGGCCCTTCCCGGCGGAAATCTACCATGCCGCATTTCCGCTGCCGTACCGCGGCGTGACGAGCGAACAGGCGCTCGCGGACCTCGACCGGCTGCTTCACGCCGACGTCGATCCGCAGGCGGTTGCGGCGATCATCGTCGAGCCGGTGCAGGGCGAAGGCGGCTTCAACGTCGCGCCCTTCGATTTTCTGCAGGCGCTGCGGCGCTTATGCGACAAGCACGGCATCGTGCTGATCGCCGATGAGGTGCAAGGCGGCATGGGGCGCACCGGCAAGATGTTTTCGATCGAGCATTCGGGCGTCATACCGGATGTGATCGCGATGGCGAAGGGGCTCGGCGGCGGCTTGCCGCTGTCGGCGGTCACCGGCCGCGCCGCGATCATGGATGCCGCGCACCCCGGCGGCTTGGGCGGAACCTACGGCGGCAATCCGCTCGGCATCGCCGCCGCGCACGCGGTGCTCGACGTGATCGAGGCCGAGGGTCTGTGCGCGCGCGCACTGCGCGTCGGCGGGCGCATGCGCGCGAAACTCGAATCGTTGCAGCCGCAGTTGCCGTGCATCGGCGACGTGCGGGGCTTGGGCGCGATGGTCGCCTTCGAGTTGGTCAAGGACGAGAAGAGCAAGGAACCGGATGCCGCATTGACGGCCGCGATTTTGGCCCAGGCCGAGAAGCGCGGCTTGATTCTCCTCTCCTGCGGGGTGTCGGCGAACGTCGTGCGCCTGCTCGCGCCGCTGACGATTCCGGACGCCATGCTCGACGAGGGCCTCGGCATCCTCGAGGAGGCGCTGCGCGCCGCGCACGGCCAGGAGGCGGCGACGCGCGCCGCCTGAAGCGCGGCGCGGGTGTTCAGTCGCGGTAGATGACGGTCAGGCCGAAGGTGCGTGGCCGGAACGTCCACTGGCGCTGCAGCCGGGTCGCCGATTCGCAAGCCGGCGTCGGCGCCGTGCAGACTCCGGGATCGATCGACCAGTGGTAGTTGGTGGTCGTCTGGTTGTCGGTCAGGTTATTGACGAAGGCGGCGATTTGCAGGTTGCCGAAGGACATGCCGGCGCGCATCGACATGTAGTTCGTCGAGCTCAGAGTGTAGTTCGCCGCGTCGAACTGCTGCGTGGTCAAGTCCTGCTGCGGCGACTGCCACTTCGAGCGTCCCTGGTACTCGTCGTCGAAGCGCACGAACGAGCGGTGGTCGAGCAGGCGGAAGTTGTACTGCAGGCCGGCGGAGGCGGTGATCGGCGCGCCGGGCTGGCCGCTCTGCCCCGTGATCGCGTCGCCGCTGCTGACGATCGGCGTGATCTCGGTCGGCGAGAAGCGCGCATCGCGGCTGTAGCGGGCGTCGGTGTAGCCGGCGGTCAGCTCGGCGGTGAAGTGCTCGGTCAAAGCGATGTCGGCCTGGAAGTCGGCGCCCTTGGCGACCGCTGATCCCAAGTTCGCGATGAACGAGATCTGGCAGATCGGCGGCACGACGGTCTGCTGGATGTTGTTCCACTTGATGTAGTAGACGCTGGTCGCGAGCTTCAGGCGGTTGTGGAAGTTGTTCTTCGCACCGACCTCGAAACTGTTGACGGTGTCGGAGCTGAAGGTCTGCGGCGCGGAGTTGATGCCGAAGTTCTGGAAGTCGGTCGCACAGGCCGCATAGGGCACGGGATTGTTCGCGCCGCCCGGCCGGAAGCCCTTCGCGTAGGTCGCGTAGTACAGGTTATCGTTGTCGTACTGATAGGCGACGCTCACCTTCGGCGTGAAGGCGTTCTCGCTTTTGCCGCCGCTGCCGGTCTGCGGCGTGAGGAACAACTGCGGGCCGCCGGTCAGGGTGTTGAAGGTGTACTTGGTGTGCGACTCGCGCGCGCCGAGCGTGAGCTTCCACTGGTCCGTGAACGCGTAGGTGGCCTCGCCGTACCAGGCGACCTGCGTGTCCTTGGCGGACGTCTGCAGGAAGTACGAGTCGTTCGGGAAGCGCGGATCGTACAGCACCGGCTGATATGGGTTCGCGCACGCGCCGAGCGTGGCGTCGTAGACGCAGAATATCGAGCCGTAGTCCGAGCCGACGTAGGCTTGCGTCAGTTCGTTGAGCAGCGGGTCATGGATCTGTTCCAGGTAGCTCTGCCGATCGTTGCTGTAGAACAGACCCGTGGTCCAGACGAGCGGCGAGTTCGCATCCGTCGATTGCAGCCGGACCTCCTCGGTGAAGTTCTGCTGGCCGTTATCGACCGTGGCCGGGGAGCGGTAGTCGGTCGCGCCGGCCGGCAGGTGCAAGCCGGTGCCGTCGAGCAGCAGCGGATAGCCGTTGGCCACCGAACCCAGCACGGCCCCCGACTGGTAGAAGCCGAGGTTGTAGATCGTGCCGTCGTAGCCCGAGGTTTCCTTGCGGTGGTAGTACGAGGTGTTGGAGATCAACTCGAAGGAGCCGAAGTTGCCGACGACCTTCAACGCCGGCAGGTAGAACCGGTCGGGCCGGCCGCGGCGCGTCGGATCGGCGCTGACATAGCGGTCCTTGCCCCGATTGGAGTACAGCGGCCAGAAATCGTTGGTGTTGTTGCCGTAGCGATCCTGGTAATAGATGCTCGGGGTCATGCGCCAGCGGTCGCTGATCTGCCAGATCGCGGCGAGCCGCACGAGTGAGGTGTCGGTGAAGTTCGCATTGTTCTGAATCGTGTTCAGGCTCACCGGATCGATCAGGTTGATGTAGCCGCCGTCGCGCCGGTACCAGACGGTCGCGCGCACGCCGAGGGTGCCGTCGACGATCGGGCCGCCCGCGGCGACGCCCGCCTCGTAGCTCGGACCGCCGCCTTGAGTGTACGAGACCTCGTCGCGGCTGTAGATGCTGTCCTTCGTCAGGCTGGGCGGCGTCGTGATGTAGCGCACCGTGCCGCCCTCGGAGCCGGCGCCGAACAGCGTGCCCTGCGGGCCACGCAGCACCTCGACACGCTGGATGTCGAAGGTCTCGGGCAGCGCCTCGTCGGGGTTGAACGCGAGTGCGCGCATCTGGATCGGCGTGTCGTCGAGGTAGATGCCGGTCGTGCCGGCACCGCCGGTCGAGGCGATGCCGCGGATCGAGATGTTGTTCGTGCCGGTGTTGTCGACGTCGAGGCCCGGCGTGAATTTGGCGAGGTCGCTGATGTTCTCGACGCCGCGCAGGTCGATCGACCGCTGGGTGAAGGCCGTCACGCTCAAGGGCACCTTGCTCAGGCCCTCGGCGCGTCGCGTCGCGGTAACGATGATCTCTTGCAGCGGGCTGCTTATCGACTGATCGCCCGCGGCCGCCTGCGCGGCGAGGAGTCCGGGCAGCGCGAGGCCCGGCAGCGCGAACGCCGCCGCCACGAGCAGGCGGCGCCGGCCCGCCGAGCCGTGGATTCCTCCGCGGTGGTCATTACGCAACGCGTCGAATTGCCTATGTCCCAGCATGATTTGCCCTCGCCATTGATTTTCTATGCTTGGCATTGCCGGCCGAACGCCGCAAGCCGCTCGAATCCCTCGATTACCGCACCATAACGCCCCGATTCGCGAAACGCAATTATCGCGTTGCCGGCGCATTTGCCGCCGTTGCACAATAACAACGTCAACGGAGAAGCCGGCGCGGGTGCACGCCTCGGGCCCGGCGCGCGCCGGCGCGATCGCTTTGTGGGAACATGAGGCGGTGAACGCCCCGATCGATCGACCGCGCGCCAAATCCTTGAGCCCGCTGCGCGCGCTGATACCTTTCCTGCGCCCCTATCGCGGCAGACTCGCAGCCGCGATGGCCGCGCTGTTGGCGGCGTCCGCCGCCCTGCTGTCGTTGCCGGTGGCCTTGCGCCTAATGATCGATCACGGACTCGCGGCCAAGGACGCGGCGACGATCAACCGCTATTTCGTCGGATTTTTGGCGGCGGCGGTGCTCTACGGCGTGTTCGCGGCGCTGCGTTTCTACCTGGTCACCTGGCTCGGCGAACGCGTCGTCGCGGATTTGCGCTCGGCGGTGTATCGGCGCGTCGTGCGCATGGATCCGACCTTCTACGAGACGACGCGCACCGGCGAGGTGCTGTCGCGGTTGACCGCCGACACGACGCTGGTGCAGGCGATCGCCGGCGTCAATTTATCGATCGTGCTGCGCTCGACCTTAAGCCTCGTCGGCGCGCTCGTCATGCTCGGCTTGACGAGCGCCAAGCTGATGGGCGTGATCTTGATACTGATTCCGATCGTGGTAGCGCCGTTGATCGTGATCGGACGGCGCGTCCGCGGCCTGTCGCGCGCGTCGCAGGATCGAATCGCCGACACCAGCGGCCTTGCCGACGAGACGCTGAACGCGATGCAAACGGTGCAGGCCTTCACCTTGGAGGATCTGCAGAGCGAGCGGTATCGCGCCGCCGTCGAGGACAGCTTTGCGGCCGCCGTGCGGCGCACGCGCGTGCGCGCGCTGTTGACGGCTTTCGGCATCATGTTGGTATTCGGCGGCATCACGCTGGTGCTGTGGATCGGCGCGCACGCGGTGCTCGCCGGCACGATGACCGGCGGCCAGCTCGGGCAATTCCTGCTGTACGCGGCCCTGGTCGGCACTTCGGCGGCCGCGCTGACGGAAATGTGGGGCGAGGTGCAGCGCGCGGCGGGGGCGATGGAGCGCCTGTCGGAATTGCTGGAGGCGCGGCCGAAAATCGCGGCCCCGGCGCATCCGCTGGAATTGCCGGCGCGGCTGCAGGGGCGCATCCGCTTCGACGACGTGGTTTTCCACTATCCATCGCGGCCGCAGATCGCCGCGCTCTCGAACTTCAGTCTGCAGGTCGCGCCCGGAGAGACCGTCGCGTTCGTCGGACCCTCCGGCGCCGGCAAGAGCACGACCTTCCAGCTGCTGCTGCGCTTTTACGATCCGGACTCGGGACGCGTATCGATCGACGAGCGTTGCCTTGCCGATCTGCGGCCCGAGGACCTGCGTTCGCAAATCGGCCTGGTGCCGCAGGATACCGTGCTGTTCGGCGCCAGCGCGCGGGAAAACATCCGCTACGGAAGGCCGCGCGCGAGCGATGCCGAGATCGAGGCGGCGGCGCGCGCGGCCGCCGCCGACGAGTTCCTGCGCAAGCTGCCGCAGGGCTACGATACGTTTCTCGGCGAGCGCGGCACGCGGCTCTCCGGCGGCCAGCGCCAGCGCATCGCGCTCGCGCGCGCGATCCTCAAGGATCCGCCGATCCTGCTGCTCGACGAAGCCACGAGCGCGCTGGATTCGGAGTCGGAGCGCCTCGTGCAGCAGGCGCTGGAGAAGCTCATGCAAGGACGCACGACGATCATCATCGCCCACCGGCTGGCGACGGTGCAGAAGGCCGACCGCATCGTCGTCATGGAGCACGGCCGCAAGATCGCCGTCGGCACGCACGGCGAATTGATGAGGCAAAGCCCCCTGTATGCGCGCCTCGCGGTCCTGCAGTTCGGCCTGAACGGCGCCGACCCCGCCGACGCGGCCGAAGCGGGCAGCGGCGCGGGCGCGGCCCTTTAGCTGAGCAGACCTTCGGCGCGCAGCGCTTCCTGTACCTTCGGGCGCAGGCCGACGCGCGCTCGATAGGCCGCCAGCGCCGGCCACTTGGCAAGATCGATGCCGACGTGTCCGCTCCAGCCGAGTACCGTGAACAGATAGGCATCGGCGATGCTGAAGCGCTCGCCGAGCAGGTAGGATTTGCCGGCGAGCTGGCCGGTCAGCCAATCGAAACGCGCCGACAAATTGGCGAGCGCGCCGGCTTTCCAGTCCGCCGAGGCCTTGGGATTGAACAGCGGGCCGAAGCCCTTGTGCACTTCGGTGGCGATGTAATTGAGTATTTCGAGCAGGCGGTAGCGCTCGAAACTGCCGGCGCGCGGCGCCAAGGCGGCGTCCGGCTTTTGATCCGCGAGGTATTGCAAAATGACCGCGACTTCGGTCAACAGCTGGCCGTCGTCCAACAGCAGGGCCGGCACCGCGCCCTTGGAGTTGATGGCGGTGTAGTCGGCGCCCGATGCCGTCTTCTTGGTTTGCAGGTTGACCTTCTCGGTCGTGAACGGCGCGCCGACCTCGCAAAGCAAAATATGCGTAGCAAGCGAGCAGGCGCCCGGAGCGTAGTAGAGTTTCATCGGCGGATTGTTCCTCGGTGCGGTTGATGCGATCCGCCGATGGTACCGCAGCGCGCCTCAGTGCGGGAAGGCGATTCGCCGCGCGCGCAAGAACGCCCTGCCGTAGACCGGCGAGGCCAGCGAATCGATGCGCACGCGACCGCGCGCGGCGGGCGCGTGAACGAAGCGCCGCGCATCGATGGCGATGCCGACGTGCAGTTGCTTGTGCGGGAAATGCATGAAGACGAGGTCGCCCGCGCGCAGGCGATCGCGGCTCACCGCGACGCCGATATGGAGCTGCTCGCGCGTGGTCCGCGGCACGGCGATGCCGGCCCTGGCCGCGGCGTAGACGACCAAGCCGCTGCAATCGAATCCGGCCGGGCCCGTGCCGCCGTATCGGTACGGCCGGCCGAGCATCGCCAGCGCGCTGTGCACGAACAGTGCGCGGCGCTGCGCGACGGGCGGCGGGCCGCGATCGGCGCGCGCCGCGGGGAGCGTCGGCCGGCCGGCGCAGGCGGCGAGGCCGAGGGCGGCGAAGACGATGACTGCGCGGCGGTTCACGCGCCGCGGGGCGGCTCCGGCGCCGTCGCCAGGGCGGCGCCGACGATGCCGGCCTCGGCGCGCAGCGCGCCGATCCGCAGTTCCGCCGGCGAGCGCAGCTTGGCCAGGAAATTCTCCGGCCGTTCGGTGATGCCGCCGCACAGCACGATCAAATCCGGCCACAGCAAGGCATGCATTTCCTCGAGCACCAGGCTAAGCTCATCCGTCCATTGGTCCCAGCTCAGATTTTCCTCGACCTTGATGCGCGCCGCGGCGCGCAGTTCCGCCTCGCGGCCCGCGACCTGCAAATGGCCCAGCTCGGTATTCGGCAGCAAGCGGCCATCGACGAACAAGGCGCTGCCGATGCCGGTGCCGAGGGTCAGCAGCAGCACCGTGCCCGGGACGTCCTTGGCGGCGCCGTAGCGCAGTTCGGCGAGACCCGCGGCGTCGGCATCGTTGATCGCGGTCACCGCACGCCCGAGGCGCGCCGCGGCGAGTGAATCGAGCGGCTGGCCGATCCATGACTTGTTCAAATGCGCGGCGGTGCGCACCGTGCCGTGCACGATCACGCTTGGAAAAGCGAGCCCGATCGGGTGATCGCCGGGCACGCCGGCCACCGCCGCGGCGATGGCCTCGAGCAGGGTATCGACCGAGTCCTGCGCCGGCGTGCGCACGCTGTGGCGCGCGCCGACGAAATGGCCTGAGCGCAGGTCGATCAGCGCACATTTGATCGATGAGCCGCCGACATCGACGCCCAACGCGAGGTTTTGCACTGATTTTTGCACGGGATATCCGCCCCTTGGATGTTTCGAGAGGTCGATTCACCAACGAATTTATAATAACCTGTAAATTGGCGGCGTTGAACTTAACGTCCGGCGCCGTTGAACTTGACGAAATATCGGGGTGGAGCACCAGTGATGAATAGCGCGGCGACACAGGCGTCGATGCGCCGCAACGTGGCACTGCAGCCCGGGATGCTGCAGGCCGCCTTGCTGGATCGGCTGACGCGCGCCTTGGGCAAAAGCCCCGAGGCGGCGAGCGCGCGCGACATATACGACGCCTTGTCGCTCGCCGTTCGCGAGGAACTGACGCTGCGTTGGCTCGCGACCCAACGCCGCGTCGAGCGCGCGCGCGTCAAACGGATTTGCTACCTGTCGGTCGAATACCTGCCCGGGCGCTCGCTGATCAACGCTCTCGGCAGCCTCGGCGGCGAATTGGTGCAGGAGGCGCGCGATACGTTGCGCGCGATGCATTACGATCTCGACGAGATCGCCGCCGAGGAGGTCGACCCGGGCTTGGGAAACGGCGGCCTGGGGCGGCTCGCCGCCTGTTTCATGGATTCGCTGGCGACGCTGCAGTATCCGGCCGTCGGTTACGGGATTCGCTACGACTACGGCATCTTCACCCAGCGCATCGACGCGGACGGCGGCCAGCGCGAGCTGGCGAGCAGTTGGCTGCGGCTGCGCAACGTCTGGGAGACGCCGCGCGGCAAGGCGCGCTACACGGTGCGCTTCGGCGGCCGCAGCGTCGCCGCCGAACTGGCCGATCCGTCGGCCCCGCATCGCTGGATCGACACCCACGACATCTACGCGATCGGTTTCGATCATCTGATCCCGGGCAATCGCTGCGCGACCGTCAATCACCTCAGGCTCTGGTCCGGCCGCGGCATCACGCCGTTCAATATCGACGCCTTCAACGACGGCGACTACGCGGCGGCGGTGAAGGAGCAGATCGACGCCAAGAACCTCTCGCGCGTCCTCTATCCGGACGACCGCACGCCGCAGGGCAAGGAACTTCGTTTCAAGCAGCAGTATTTCTTCGTCAGCGCCAGCCTGCAGGACATGCTCGCCACGCATCTCGGCGAGGGCCGCAGTCTCGAAACCCTCGCCGACGCCGTGGCGATGCAATTGAACGACACCCATCCGGCGATCGCGATCGCGGAACTGATGCGCCTGTTGGTCGACGAGCACGCGATGCCGTGGGCCGCCGCGTGGTGCATCACCTCCGCCGTGTTCTCCTACACGAATCACACGCTGCTGCCCGAGGCGCTGGAGATCTGGCCGGTTGCGATGTACGAGCGCCTGCTGCCGCGGCACCTGGAAATCATTTATCTGATCAACCGCGATTTCTTGGCCGCCGTCGAGGCGCGCTTCCCCGGCGACATCGACCGGCAGAGACGCGTGTCGATCATCACCGAAGACGGCGCGCGGCAAGTGCGCATGGCGCATCTGGCGATCATCGGCAGCCATCGCGTCAACGGCGTCGCGCACCTGCATTCGGATCTGATGCGCACGCAGGTGTTCGCCGGTTTTGCCGAGATGCATCCGGAGCGCTTCATCAACGTCACCAACGGCATCGCCGTGCGCCGTTGGCTGAAACAGTCGAACCAGGGGCTGTCGGCGCTGCTCACCGAGCGCTTGGGGTTTGCCTGGGAAAACGACCTCGAGGAGATCGGCCGCTTGATCGGCTGCGCCGGCGATGCGGAATTCCGGCGGCGCTTGCGCGCCGTCAAGCGCGCGAACAAGGAGCGCCTGGCGGCCGAGATCGGCCGCCGCTCGGGGGCCGCTGTCGACGTCGATACGCTGTTCGACGTGCAGGTCAAACGCATCCACGAGTACAAGCGGCAAACGCTGAATCTGCTCTACGTCGTCGCCCGCTACAACCGCATCCGCGAGAACCCGGGCGCCGCCGTCGTGCCGCGCACGGTGATCTTCTCCGGCAAAGCTGCGTCGGGCTACGTCATGGCCAAGGCGATCGTCAAGCTGATCAACAATGTCGCGCAGACCGTCAACTCCGAGCCGCTGATGCAGGGCAAATTGCGCGTCGAATACCTCGCCGACTACGACGTCTCGCTGGCGCAGAGGATCATCCCCGCGGCGGACCTTTCCGAGCAAATATCGACCGCCGGAATGGAGGCGTCGGGCACCGGCAACATGAAGCTCGCGCTGAACGGCGCGCTCACCATCGGCACGCTGGACGGGGCCAACATCGAGATTCGCGATCACGTCGGCGCGGAGAACGTCTTCATCTTCGGTTTGACGGCGGAGCAGGTCGCGGCGCGCCGCGCCGCCGGCTATGTGCCGCGCCTGGAGCTCGACGCCAACCCGGAACTCGAGCGCGTGCTGCGATTGATCGATTCGGGACACTTTTCGCCGGGCGGCGCGGACGCGGCCAAGCTGGTCGTCGAGCGGTTGCTCGCCGACGGCGAGCCGTATCTGGTGCTCGCCGACTTCGCCGCCTACTCTTCGGCCCAGGAGCGCGTCGATGCGCTGTATGCGCAGGAGGATGCGTGGAGTGAAAAGGCGGCCGTCAACTGCTTGAGCATGGGCTATTTCTCGAGCGACCGCAGCGTACGCGAATACGCGGATTGGATCTGGGGCGTAAGGCCCGTGATATGAGCGCCTAGGCCCGTTGTCCGCCGAGCCGATCACCGACTTCGATCTGTACTTGTTCGGCGAGGGCAAGCACGAGCGCATCTACGAGAAACTCGGTGCGCATCCGCAGACCGAGCGTGGACCGCGCGGCACGCGCTTCGCCGTCTGGGCGCCCAACGCCGAGCGCGTCGGCGTCGTCGGCCCGTTCAACGATTGGGACGGAACGCGGCAGGCAATGCACTGCCGCGGGGACTCGGGCGTTTGGGAACTGTTCGTGCCGGATCTGCCGCCGGGCACGCCGTACAAGTATGAAATCGGCACGCGCGCCGGCGGCTTGATCGTCAAGGCCGACCCATACGGGTTCGCGATGCAGTTGCGCCCCGGCAATTGCTCGGTGGTCGCCGAGCTCGAAGGCTACGGCTGGCGCGACGGCGAGTGGCTCGCACGGCGCGCGGACGGCGATCCGCGGCGGCGCCCGCTCAATATCTACGAGGTGCATCTGGCGTCGTGGCGGCGGCCGTGGGACCTGCGCACGCCGCCGTTCATGGGGTGGCGCGAAGCGGCGGAGCAATTGATCCCGTACGCGCAGGACTTGGGCTTTACGCATCTGGAATTGATGGGCGTTGCCGAACATCCGCTGGACGCCTCCTGGGGCTACCAGGTCACCGGCTATTACGCGGCGACCGCCCGCTATGGATCGGCTCAGGACTTCATGTATTTCGTCGATTGTTGCCACCAGGCGGGTGTCGGCGTGATCCTCGACTGGGTGCCGGCGCATTTTCCGCGCGACGATTGCGGCCTGACCTGCTTCGACGGCACCGCGCTCTACGAGCACGCGGACGCGCGGCTCGGCGAGCACGCCGAATGGGGCACGAAGGTCTTCAATTTCGGACGCCACGAAGTGCGCAATTTCCTGGTGGCGAACGCACTGTTCTGGATGGACCGCTATCATGTCGACGGCCTGCGCGTCGACGCCGTGGCGTCGATGCTCTACCTGGATTACAACCGCAAGCCCGGCGAATGGCTGCCGAACCGTTACGGCGGGCGCGAGAACATCGAAGCCATTGATTTCTTGCGGCAAATGAACGATGCCGTGCATCGCGCCTTCCCCGGCTCGCTGACGATCGCGGAAGAATCGACGGCCTTCCCGCAGGTCACGCAGCCGCCCGCGGCCGGCGGGCTCGGCTTCAATTTCAAATGGAACATGGGTTGGATGAACGACACCCTGAAGTACTTCGCCCTCGATCCGATTCACCGCCGGCACAACCACCAGCTGATCACCTTCTCGTTCGTGTACGCGTGGTCGGAGAACTTCATCTTGCCGATTTCGCACGACGAAGCGGTGCACGGCAAAGGCTCATTGCTCGGCAAGATGCCCGGCGACGAATGGCAGAAGCGCGCCAATTGCCGCCTGTTGATCGCCTACATGACGGCGCATCCCGGCAAAAAGCTGCTGTTCATGGGCGCGGAATTCGCTCAGTGGCGGGAATGGCGCGATCACGACCAGCTCGACTGGTATCTGACGCAGGACCCGGGCCACCAGGGATTGCGGGATTGCGTGCGCGAATTGAATCGGCTGTACCTTGCGAGCGCGCAGCTGCACTTCAGCGACGCCGACGGCGACGGCTTTCGCTGGCTCGATCTGCACAACGCGGACGAGAGCGTCTTTGCGTTCCAGCGGCGCGCGACCGCCGCCGCCGACGCTGCGCCGCTGATCTGCGTATTCAATGCGACGCCGGTGCCGCGCGACGGCTACGCGATCGGCCTGCCCGAGCACGGGCAATACCTAAAAGTGCTGGACACCGACTCGGTGCGCTTCGGCGGCTCCGGTTACAACCGGCAAGATGCGGCGCCGACCTCGGCGCGAGGCGCGCAGGGCTATCCGTACAGCTTGCGGCTCAACCTGCCGCCGCTCGCCGCGTTGTTCTTCAGCGGTCCGCGCTAAGTGGAGCCGATCAAAGTCGGGCAGCCCCGGCCCTTGGGCGCCGCCTGCAGCGAGTCGGGCGTCAATTTCGCGGTCTTCTCGAGTCATGCGACGCGCGTCGACATCTGCATCTTCGATGCTGCGAGCGGCCGGGAGAAGGGGCGTTGGCAGCTGCCGGGACGCAGCGGTGACGTTTGGCATGGACTGCTGCCGCCGCGCCGCGCCGGCTACGGCAGCGACTACGCATTTTGCGTGCACGGTCCCGAGGATGCGGCAAAGGGCTACCGCTTCGATGCGCGGGCGACCGTGCTCGATCCGTACGCGCACCAACTGGTGCCGGGACCGCCGCTGCGGTGCCGGATCGTCGACCCGCGCTTCGATTGGCACGGCGACCGCGCGCCGGCGATCCCCTGGCGCGACACGCTGCTCTACGAACTGCACGTCAAGGGCTACACCGCGCTGCATCCGGCGGTGCCCGCGGCGCTGCGCGGCAAATATTTGGGGCTGGCGCAGGCTGCGGTCATCGAACATTTGCAGGCGCTCGGCGTGACCGCCGTAGAATTGCTGCCGTGCCAGGCCTTCGTCAGCGAGCCCTTCCTGCTGGATCGCGGATTGGTGAATTATTGGGGGTACAACCCGGCCGGCTGGTTCGCGCCGGCCTGGCAATACGCCGTCGAAGATCCCGTCGCCGAGTTCAAGACGATGGTCAAGGCGCTGCACGCGGCGGGCATCGAGGTCATCATGGACGTGGTCTTCAATCACACGGCCGAGGGCAACGAGGCGGGCCCCATGTTGTCGTTGCGGGGCATCGACAATCCGCTGTATTACCGCCTCCTCGGCGGCGATCCGAGCCGCTACGAGAACATCACCGGCTGCGGCAATACCGTCAATTGCGGGCAGCCGGCGGTAAGGTCGCTGATCGTCGATTGCCTGAAATATTGGGTCGAGGAAATGCACGTCGACGGCTTCCGATTCGATCTTGCCAGCGTGCTCGGCCGCGACCGCGGCGGCTTCGAGGAGAATTCGCCGCTCTTCAAGGCGGTGCGCGCCGAGCCCGCGCTGTCGTACGCCAAATTGATCGCCGAGCCTTGGGATTTGGGCGTCGACGGCTATCAGCTCGGCCGCTTTCCGCCGGGCTGGTCGGAATGGAACGATCGCTATCGAGACGCGATGCGCGCCTTCTGGCGCGGCGACGGCGGCAAGATCGGCGACCTCGCCGAACGGCTCGCGGGCTCGAGCGATTTGTTCCGCCACAACGGCCGTAAACCCACCGCGAGCGTCAATTTCCTGAGCGCCCACGACGGCTTCACGCTGTACGATCTGGTCGCCTACAACGAACGGCACAACGAAGCGAATCTTGAGAACAACACGGACGGCGCCAACGACAATCTGAGTTGGAACTGCGGTGCGGAGGGCGAGAGCGAGGAGCACGCCGTGATCGCACTGCGGGCGCGGCAAATGCGCAACCTGCTCGCCACGCTGCTGCTCTCGCAGGGCGTGCCCATGCTGCAGGCGGGCGACGAATTCGCGCGCACGCAGCGCGGCAACAACAACGCCTATTGCCAGGACAACGAATTGTCGTGGGTCGATTGGCGGTTGCGCACGGTCAACGCCGATCTGCTCAGAATGGTGCAAACGCTCGCCGCGCTGCGCCGCCGGCATGCGGAATTTCGGCGCGAGACGTTTTTCAAGGGCGCGCCGCAGCGCGCGGGCGCGAAGGATGTCGTCTGGCTGCACATGCGCGGCACCGAGATGACGCCGGCGGATTGGGCGAACCCTGAACTGCGCACGCTCGGCGTCTGGCTGCGCAGCGGCGCGATCGCCGTCGGCCGCTTGCTGCTCTTGATCAGCGCGAGCGGCGATGCGCAGGAATTCGCCTTGCCGACGCCGCCTTCCGGCGCGCCGTGGAGGCGCCTCGTCGATACAGTGCAACAGCCGTTCGATGCGCCGTGGACGGCCGCCGCGAGCGCCTATCCTCTCGGCGCGCGCAGCGTCGTTTTGCTGGAGTGCTGAGGGTATGGAGAGCGAGCTGATCGAGCGGCTGGCGCGGCTGTGCGGCGTCGGCGATGCGTACTACGATTACCACGGTCAATTGCAGAGCTTCGGCGCGCAAACGAAGAGCGCAATACTGCGGGCGATGGGCGAGCCGGTCGGCGATCGAGACGCGCTCGCGGCCGCCGTCGCCGGGCTGCAGAGCGCCCGGGCGCGCGCGCTGATGCCGCCGCTCGCCGCGGCGAACGGCCCGCGCATCGGCTTGGACTTGAACGTCACGGCGGCGCAATTCGGCACGAGCTTGCTATGGTCTTTGCGTCTCGAGGACGGCACGCGCAGCGACGGCGTCGCATCGACCGCCGACCTTCCGGAGCTTTGGGGCGGCGAGGTCGAAGGGACGTGGATGACACGGCGCCGCTTCGAGCTGCCACCGGAATTGCCGCCGGGCTATCACGAACTCGAGGCGCGGATCGCGGGCGGCGCCCGGCACCACTGCCTGCTGATCGTCTCGCCGGCGCGCTGTTTCGAACCGCCGGCGATCGCCGCCGGGCGGCGTTTGTGGGGCGTCAGCCTGCAGCTATACACGATCCGCTCCCGGCAAAACTGGGGCATCGGCGATTTCAACGATCTGCAGAGCCTGATTCGCTGGTTCGCCGCGCGCGGCGCGGGTTTCATCGGCTTGAACCCGCTGCATGCGCTGTTCGCGGCGGATCCGTCGCGCGCGAGTCCATATAGCGCTTCCGATCGGCATTTCTTGAACGTGCTGTACATCGCGGTGCCCGCGGCCGCCGAATACGCCGCCTGCGCCGCGGCTCAGGCGCTCGGCGGCGATGCACCGTTCGAGCGGCGCATCGATGCGCTGCGCGGCGCCGAGTTGGTCGATTATCGCGGCGTCGCCGCTCTGAAGTTCGAGGTGCTGGCGCTGCTGCACCGGCAATTCCGCGAATCGCAGATCGCCGCCCGCACGCCGCGGGCCGCCGCTTTTCATGCGTTCGTCGCCGCGGGCGGCACGAGCTTGCAGCGCTACGCGCGCTTCGAAGCGCTCGACCGGCATTTTCGCCGCACGCAGGATACCGCCGCCGGCTGGATGAGCTGGCCGCAGGAATACCGCGATCCCGACGGCGCGGCGGCGGCGGGGTTCGCGGCCGAAAATCCCGAGGAGGTGGAGTTTTTCCTCTATTTGCAATGGCTCGCCGACCAACAACTGCGTGACGCGCAGTCGCTGGCGCGCCGCTTGGGCATGCCGATCGGTCTGTACGGCGATTATGCGGTCGGCGCGGATGGATCCGGGGCGGAGATCTGGGCCGACCGCGGCAATTACCGGCTGGCGGCGCAAATCGGCGCGCCGCCCGATCGGCTCGCGCAAAACGGCCAGGGCTGGGGTATTCCGCCGCCGGATCCGCAGGCGATGCAGCGGCAGCGCTTGCAGGGCTTCGTGCGCTTGATCCGCGCCAACATGCGTCATTACGGCGCGCTGCGCCTCGATCACGTGATGGCGCTGTTCCGGCTGTGGTGGGTGCCGGCCGGCGCGTCGCCGGCGGCCGGCGCGTACGTGCACTACCCCTTGCAGCAGTTGGCGACCGTGTTGGCGCTGGAAAGCGCGCGCGCCGAATGCCTGGTGGTCGGCGAGGACCTCGGTGTCGTGCCCGAGGAGGTGCGCGCCGCGATGGCAGGATACGGCCTCTATCATTACAAGGTCATGTGGTTCGAGAAGGAAAACGGCGGATTTCGGCGGCCCGAGGAGTATCCGCGGCGCTCGCTCGCCAGCGTCACGACCCACGATCTGCCGACGATACGCGGCTATTGGGAAGGACTCGACATCGAATTGCGCGAGCGCCTGAAATTGTATCCGCACGCCGAAGCGTGCGCGCAGGAACTTCTCGAGCGCGAAGCCGACCGCGGCGCATTGCTCGCGGCGCTGCGCGATCAGGGCATCGCGCCGCCTGCGCCCGCGCGGCCGGACGAGGCGTACGCGCCGCCGCTCGCGCAAGCCTTGCACCGGTTTCTCGCCCGCTCGGGCGCCGCGCTCGCGGCGCTGCAGCTCGAGGATCTGCTCGGTATGTCGGCGCCGGTCAACGTGCCGGGTACCAACGAGGAATACCCGAATTGGCGGCGCAAGATGAGCTGCGACCTCGAGGATATATTCGCGCGCGCCGAGCTTGCCGGATGGCTGGAGGAGATCGACAGGGAGCGCGCGTGAGCCGTCTGCGCGCGCGCCGCGCCACCGCTCAACTCGCGGCGCGATCCTGCGAGCGCGCCGCCCAGATCCACAGCAAACCGGCGGCGACGACCGCGAGCGGCACGATCTTCACCGCCTGCGCGAGCGACGAGGCATCCGACAGGGCGCCGATCAGGAACGGCGAAATGGCGTCTCCCAGGAAGTGAATCGAAAACACCGACAGCGCGACCGCGGTGGCGCGCTCGAGCGGCGAGACGAGATTGACGATCGCCGCGTTGACGGGACCGGTCGACAGGAACATGCACAACTGCGCAACGATCATGCTGAACAGATACAAGCCCGGCGAGGCGGTCGTCAGCGCCAGCCAGACGAAGGGCGCCGCGGTCAGCGTGGTGATCGCGCACAGCCAAAGAAACGCCGATTTCAGATATTTGGCCCAGTAATCGCCGAGCCAGCCGCCGACGAAGGTGCCGACGAAGCCGGTGATCACGACGATCGTCCCGAAGCTCACCGTCGCTTGGGTGCGCGGCATGCCGCGCACGCGCTCCAAGAAGGCCGGCATCCACGCGGCGAGGCCGCCGACCGCGAACGTATAGCCCGCGTAGCCGAGGACGGTCAGCACATAGGCGCGATTGGCGATCAGGTGCCGGTAGCTCGCGCGCGTAGCGGCGCCGAGCGCAGGCGCCGCCCGCGCCGCCGGCGGGCGCGGCCCCCGCACGGGCGCATCCTGCTCTCCGCGCGGCGGGTCGCGCAGCAGCAGGCAAAGCGCGGCGAGCGCGATCCCAGGAACGCCGGCGACGAAAAATGCCGCCCGCCAGCCGAAGTGGGCGTCGATGACGCCGCCGATCACGTAGCCGAGCGCCGAGCCGACGGGAATTGCGCAAAAGAAAATCGCCATGATCCGGCCGCGGCGTTCGGCGGGAAAGTAATCGGCGAGCAGGCTCGGCGCGATCGTGCCGTAGGCCGCCTCGCCGACGCCGACCGACGCGCGTGCGCCGAGCAGGGCGAGAAAGCTGCCGGCGAAACCCGAAAGGAAGGTCGCCAGGCTCCAGAGGGCGACGCCGGCGGCGATCAGCCTGGGACGCGAGCGCCGATCGCCCAAGGCGCCGAAAACCGGCGCGGACAGAGTGTAGACGATCAGAAAACCGCTCATCAGAGCGCCGAGGCGTTCGTCCGAAAGGTGCAGCTGCGAATGCTTCAGACTCTGAAACAGCGCAGCGACGACGTAGCGGTCGAGATAATTGAACAGATTGATCAAGGACAGCACGGCGAGTCCGAGAGCCGCCGACATCCCGCAGTTTTTTTTTGCTTCGCCGTGCATGCGCGCCGGTATAGTAGCAATGCGCGGGACGCCGCGCCGGGTCGGGCGTAGAATCAGTACCTAAAGGAGACCGTCGTTGGCCAAACCGAATTACCGTCACGCGAAGAATCAAAAGGAAGCGGCCCGCAAGGCGCGGCAAAACGCCAAACAGCAGCGCCGGTCGCAAGTGCCCGCGGAACCGGATCCGCTGAAGCCGGCCTGATCGGCGGCGAGCGCCGCCAGGCGGCACCGGCGCTCAGGCGATCAGCGGCGAGGCGCGCCCGGCGCGTTGGTACGCGGCGCGTTGTTCGGCGAATTGCACGACCTGCGCCGCCACTATCGAAAGCTGCCGCTCGGTGGCCGGATTGGTCGGCATGTTGTCCTCGCCGAAGCGTCCATCGGAGGTGTTGATCGCAACACCGAGCGGCGTCGGCCAGCCGCGCAGCGCGTGGACGATCGAGCGCAGCGCCGTCAGCGTCGCGCCGGTCGCCTGCCAACCGTTGGCGCAGGCGATCAGACCCACCGCGCGGCCTTCGAAATACGGCTGGCCGTCGTCGCGCATGTCCTCGGCATAATCCAGCGCGTTCTTGATCAATCCCGAAAGCGAGCCGTGATAGCCGGGCGAGGCGACGATGATGCCGTTCGCGCGGCGCAGGACGGCGACGAAGTGACGGGCCGTCGCGTTGCGCTCGATCGATTCGGGCACGTAGATCGGCAAAAGAATGTCCGCGCCCGCGAGCAACTCGGTGTCGGCGCCCAATTCGCGGGCTTTGGCGAGCGCATACTCGAGCGCGCGTTCGGAGGTCGAGCCGCAGCGCGTGGTGCCGCCGACGCCGACGATCAGCGGTCGGTTGGGATGATGAGCTTCGCTTGGCGACATTTGCACGATGCTAGCAAATTGCCGGGGGCTTTTTGCGGCGGGACGGCGCATTTGGCGCATTATTGAGACCTGGGTACGGCTATCGGACCCCCGCAGCCGGCGGTTGGCCGATCCCGGCGCGGCAGCGCAGGGAAACGCCGCCTTTTCGCCGCGCGGCCGCGAGCCTAGGTTTCCGCGAGCGCGGCATCGACGATGTGACGGGCATCGCCGAGTAGGCGCGATAAGTGCGCGCCGTCGCCGTAGCTCTCCGCGTAGATCTTGTATATGTCCTCGGTCCCGGAGGGACGCGCCGCGAACCAACCGGCCGCGGTGACCACCTTGATGCCGCCGAACGGCGCGCCGTTGCCGGGCGCATGATCGAGCACCGCGGTGATCGGCGCGCCGGCGAGTTCCGTGGCGGATATCTGCCGCGGCGCGAGCGTCGACAATTTCTTCTTCTGCGCCGGCGTCGCCGGCGCTTCGAACCGGTCGGCATGCACCGGCCCGAGCTCGCTCGCCAGCGTGCGGTAGCATTCGCCGGGGTCGCGGCCGGTTCGGGCGGTGATCTCCGCCGCCAACAGCGCCGGCGCGATTCCGTCCTTGTCCGTCGTCCAGACGCCGCCGCCGATGCGCGAAAACGAGGCGCCGGCGCTCTCTTCGCCGCAGAATCCGAGCGAGCCGTCCGCAAGGCCGTCGACGAACCATTTGAAGCCGACCGGCGTTTCATACAGGCGTTTGCCGAGGCGCGCGGCGACCCGGTCGATCATCGAGGAGCTGACGATCGTCTTGCCGATCGCGGCGTCGGCACGCCATGCCGGCCGGTGGCGAAACAAATAGTCGATCGCCACCGCGAGATAATGATTCGCGGGCAGCAACCCGCAGGTTCCGGAGACGATGCCGTGCCGGTCGTGATCGGTGTCGCAGGCGAAGGCGACGTCATAGCGCTCTTGCATGCCGATCAGGCGCTGCATCGCGTAGGCCGACGACGGATCCATGCGGATGCGCCCGTCCCAATCGGCGCTCATGAAACGAAATGTCGGATCGACCTCGTCGCTGACGATGTCGAGGCGCAGCCCGTAGCGTTCGGCGATTCGCGCCCAGTAGTGCACGCCGGCGCCGCCCAGGGGATCGACGCCGATGCGCAGCCGCGAGCCGCGAATGACCTGCATATCGATGACGCGGCCGAGATCGCCGACATACGCCGCAAGGTAGTCGTGCCGATGGGTGGTCGGCGCCCGGCGCGCCATCCCGTAGTCCATGCGCCGCACGCCGGCGAGGCCGGATTGCAGCGATTGATTCGCTTGCGTCTCGATCCAGCCGGTGATTTGCGTGTCCGCCGGGCCGCCGTTCGGCGGGTTGTACTTGAGGCCGCCGCTGTCGGGCGGATTGTGCGAGGGCGTAATGACGATACCGTCGGCGAGTCCGCCGGCGCGTCCCCGGTTGTAGGCCAAAATCGCGTGCGAGATCGCCGGCGTCGGCGTGTACTCGTCGCCCGCGGCAATCATGACCTCGACGCCGTTGGCGGCGAGCACTTCGAGCGCGCTCGCGAATGCCGGCGCGGACAGCGCATGGGTATCGAAGCCCAGGTACAGGGGCCCATTGATTTCCCGGCGCAGCCGGTATGCGCATATGGCCTGGGTGATCGCGAGTACGTGCCATTCGTTGAAGCCGCAATGGAGCGAGGAACCGCGGTGTCCGGAGGTGCCGAAGGTGACGCGCTGCGCCGCGTCGCTAGGGTCCGGCCGCTCGCTGAAATAGGCGGTGATCAAGCGCGGCACGTCGACCAGCAGATTCGCGGGCAACGGCTTGCCGGCAAGAGGACTCGCTGCGGCGTTCATCGGCGGGCGAGCGCCGCGCTCTTCTCGGCGATCCTCCGCATGAGCTCCCGCCAGGAGTCGACGAAGGCCTGCGCGCCGTCGCGCTGCAATTTCACCGCCAAGGCGTCGACGTCGATGCCTTGACGGGCGAATTGAACGAGAATCTCCTCGGCGTCGCCGCCGTCTTCGGCCATGACCCCGGCCAGGACGCCGCCGGCGGCGAAGGCAAGCAGCGTTTTCTCCGGCATCGTGTTGATGGTCGCGGGGGCCGCCAGGGCTTCGACGTACAGGCCCGGCCGCGCTTGCGGGTCCTTGACGCCGGTGCTCGCCCACAACATGCGCTGCAGCTGCGCTCCGGCCGCGGCGAGATCGCGCCAGCGCCGCGAGGCCTGCAGCGCGCGGTACGCGCGGTAGCTGCGCCGCGCAATCGCTATTCCCAGCGCGTTGTGCAGCGGCGGCGGCACTTTGCCCGCGACCGCGCGGTCCCAGCGGCTGATGAACAGCGAGGCCACCGATGCGACGCGCGCATCGAGTCCGGCGGCCAGGCGCCGCTCGATTCCGCGCATGAAGGCTTCGGCGGCGGCGAGGTATTGTTCGCGCGAGAACAGCAGGGTGACGTTGACCGGTATGCCGGCGAAGATCGACTCCTCGATCGCCGCGAGGCCGGCCTGCGTGCCGGGAATCTTCACGAACAGGTTCGGCCGCTGCGCCTCGCCGTGAATCCGCCGGGCGGCGGCGATCGTCGCGCGCGCATCGTCCGCAAGCAGCGGCGACACCTCCATCGACACCCAGCCGTCGACGCCGGCGGTGGCGTCGAACACTGGGCGAAACAAGTCGGCGGCGCGCCGCAAGTCCTGCAGCGCGATCTCGGCGAACAAATCCTCGCCGCCGAGGCCGGCGGCCGCCTTCTCGCGGATGGCGGCATCGTAGGCCTGCGTCTTGCCGATCGCCTCGTCGAATATCGTCGGGTTCGACGTCAGCCCGGTCACGGACAGGTCGGCAAGGTAGCGGCGCAGCGTGCCGTTGTCGAGGATTTCGCGGGTGATGTTGTCGAGCCAGAGGCTCTGGCCCAAGTCGTGCAGCGCGGCGGTGATGCTCATGGCGTATCCTCGAAGTCGTTCAAGGTCATCTGCAGCAGATCGCCGATCCGCTCGATCGAGCGGTCGGGTGGGGGGGTCACGCGATCGGCGCCGTCGGCGTGCGCATAATGCCCCTGGCGGACGAATACCGTCGTCAGCGGCCGCTTCGCCGCGAGCTTCATGGCCGCCAGCAATTGCGTTTTGTCGTCGATTGCGACGTAGTGCGGCGCAGGGTAGCGCCGCCATACGCGCTCGAGCGCGCGCTCCTTGTGGTCGTAAATCATGACCCTGCCGTCGAGCGCCTCCCATATCCCGGCGCGGCGGATTTTGCGCGGCTGGAAGACGACGTCGCCGTCGGAGAGTACGACCGGCAGGCCGATCCTGCCGAGGTGCGCGAGCACTTCGCGCGCGCCCGCATACAGGCAAGCGGCAAACGGATAGTCCAGCATGAAATCCGCCGTGAGTAGCAGGCGCGGATGATCTTCGAGTCCTTGGCGGAACCTCTGCAAGCTCGCCAGATAATCGGCGATGCCGTTCTGTTCGCGCAAGGCGGCGAAAATATCCCAATAGCGGGCGCATTCGGCCGCGCCGAATGCCTCTTGCAGATGCGTTCCGAGGTCTGCGGCGAAGCGGTCATTGTCGAGCAGCGTATTATCGACGTCCAACAGAAAGACCGTGGCGCCGCCATTCAGCACGGCGCCGCCCGTGCCGCTTTCGGCGCATGCCAGGCATCGGCGTGCTGCATGACTTGCGAGGCCTGCGGCGGGCCCCAGCTGCCGGGTTCGTATAGGCTCAGCGGTGGCGGCGACTTGAGCACCGGATCGACTATGCGCCAGGCAGCCTCGACACAGTCGTCGCGCGTGAACAGCGAGGTATCGCCGCGGATCGCATTGCCGAGCAGGCGCTCGTACGGCGATTGCTCGACCGTCGAGTCGTGGCGCACGATCAATTCGATTGCTTCGCCGCGCATGCCGTCGCCGATCTGTTTGACGGAGGCGCCGGCGCAAATGACGACCTGCGGACTCAAGCGGAAGCGAAAATAATTGGCGGGCGCCGCCTGCTCGGCGCCGAACACCGCGAGCGGCGGCGACTTCAGATTGACGACGACCTCGGTCGTCGTCGTCGGCAGGCATTTGCCGGCGCGCAAGTAGAAGGGCACGTCCGCCCAGCGCCAGGTGTCGATGTGCAGGCGCAGCGCGGCGAAAGTCTCCACCTGCGAATCGGCGGCGACGCCCGGTTCGCGGCGATAGCCGCGGAATTGACCGCGCACGATGTCGGCGGCGCCGAGCGGCCTGATCGCGCGAAACAAGCGCAGTTTCTCCGCCTGCATCGCCTCCGGTTCATGCCCGTTCGGCGCGTCCATCGCGAGCAGGGCGAGGACCTGCAGCAGATGGTTCTGCACCACGTCGCGCACGGCGCCCACCTCCTCGTAGAACGCGCCGCGGCCCTCCACGCCGAATTCTTCGGCCATCGTGATCTGTATGTCGTTGACGTACTGGCGGTTCCAAATCGGTTCGAGGAAGGCGTTCGCGAAGCGGAAGTACAGCAAATTCTGCACGGCTTCCTTGCCGAGATAGTGGTCGATCCGGAATATCGAGGGTTCCGCAAAGACCGCGTGCAGGGTGCGGTCGAGCGCCTGCGCCGATAGCAGATCGCGGCCGAAGGGCTTCTCGACGATGACGCGCGCGTTGTCGGCGGCGCCGGATTTGCCGAGGCCGGCGACGACCGTGGCGAACATGCTCGGCGGAATCGCCAGATAGTGGATCGGGCGCGCCGCGCCCTGCAGCTGCTCGCGCAATTTCGCGAACGTCGCCTGGTCCGCATAATCGCCGTCGACGTAGCGCAGCTGCGCCGACAGCTTCTCGAAGGCGGCGGCATCGAATTGGCCGCCATGCTCGATGCTCTCGCGCGCGCGCCGCCTCAGGTCGGCAAGCTGCCAGCCGGCACGGGCGACGCAGATGATCGGCAAGGCCAATTCGCCGCGCCGAATCATCGCCTGCAGCGCCGGGAAGATCTTCTTGTAGGCCAGGTCGCCGCTGGCGCCGAAGAACACGAAGGCATCCGAGTTTGCCGCGCTCATGGCGCTAGCCGAGACCGCGGAGGCGGCGGCGCAAGGCGTGTATCTCGTCCATCAGCTCGAGGGCGAGCGCGACGCCGGCGAGATTGATCTGCAAGTCGCGCTGCAGGCGCAGCGCCGCGCGCGCGCGGCGCAAGGCGGCGCCGGAGAAGCGCCACTCGGCGGCCTCGCCGCGGGCGCCGTCGAGGATGCCTTCGTCGACCAATTCGACGATCAGTGCGCAGTCGGCAGCGCACAGCCGGCCGAGATCCTCGATCGACAGCGCCGATTCCTGTTCGAATATGCTGCCCGTCAAGACTTGAATTTCACGTTGCGGCATCGGCGTTCACACTCCAAACCCTGCGCGAGGATCGAACGGCAGCGCTGCCGCCATCGCCCGGTAGGCGGCGCCGGACTTCTCGTCGTTCGCCGGCGGCAGCGCTATCTGTAGTACGACAAAGAAATCGCCGGCCGGTTGCGCGGGAATTCCGCGGCCCCTGAGCCGCAACTTGGTGCCGCCCTTCGAGCCCGGCGGAATCTTCAGATCGATCGGCCCGCTCGGCGTCGGCGTCTTCACGGCCGCGCCCAAGACCGCTTCCCACGGCGCGACCGGCAGGTCCAGATACACATCGCGGCCGTCGACGCGGTAGAGCCGATGCGGCTGGAAATCGACTTCGATATACAGGTCGCCGGCGCCGCCGCCCGCACCGCGGGCGCCTTGTCCGGCGAGGCGGATCGTCTGGCCGGCGAGGATACCCTTGGGGATCTGCACGTTCAGAGTGCGTTCCTTCAATTGTAGGCGGCCCGAGGCATCGAGGTCCGGCACGCGCAGGCTGATCGCGCGCGTTCCGCCGGCGAAGGACGCCTCCAGATCGAGCAGTACCTTGGCGTGATGGTCTTCGCCGTGCGCGGCGTCGAAGCCGCCGCGCGTCGCGTGCCGCCCGCGCCCCTGGCGGCCGAACAGCGCCTCGAAGAACTCGCTGTACGCCGCGGAATCGCCGCCGCCGCCGCTGAATTCGAAGCCCGCGCCCCAATCGGGAGGCGGACGGAACTGCTCACCGGCACTGTGGCCCGAGCCCAATTGATCGTAGGCGGCGCGCTTTTCCGGGTTCTTCAGGACCTCGTAGGCTTCGCCGAGCTCCTTGAAGCGCGCCTCGGCATTCTTTTCCTTGCTGACGTCGGGATGATATTTGCGCGCGAGCTTGCGGTACGCCTGCTTGATCTGCGTTTCGCTCGCGTCGCGTGCGACGCCCATGATCTTGTAATAATCCTTGAACTCCACCGTTCACCCTGCGCTTCGCAAGCCGCCGTCTCGCCGGACTCCGAAGGATACTATGGGCGCGGGCGCCCGAATCAACTTCGGCGGACGGCTTTTTTCATCCATTTCGGCGGCCATGCGCGCTACAGTTGGTACGCGAGCGTCAGCAGCAGACCCTCGCCGAGATCGCGCCAAAGGCCGGGCCGGCGCTTCCGATAGGCGTGTGCATCCGCCGCCAGCGCCTGGATCCATGCGGCCAGCCAGTCGATTTCGCGCCGTCCATAGAAGACCACCGCGGACTCGTAGTTCAGCAACAAGCTGCGCGAATCGAGATTCACCGAACCGCACAGGGCGAGCGAGGAGTCGAATACGACGGCCTTGGCGTGCACCATGTAAGGCAGCAGATGGAAGGCGACACCGGCGTCGGTGAGCGCACGCAGCGAGCGGCTGCGGGCGAAATCGGCCAAGCGATGATTGGATCGCTCGGGCAGATAAATATCGACGGCGATGCCTCGGCGCGCAGCCAAGCGAATGGCGCCCTCCAGCGCGGCGTCCGGCACGAAGTAAGGGGTGACCGCAAGCAGCCGGCGCTCGGCGTGAAATGCCGCGTCGAGCAGCAGCGCTTGTACGGTATCCTCCGTCTGATCGGGACCGCTCGGCAGGAATTGCGCGGGCTCGCCCTCGAATCCTTCGCCGCGGTCCGGGATCGGTGCGCCCGGTTCGCCGCGCGAAGCGACCCAGTCGGCCTCGAACTGCGTGGCGGCCGTCGCGGCCACTGCGCCTCGCAAGTCGAACGACAGGTCGCGCCATGGCGGCGCGCCGCCTGTGCCGGTAAAGTATTCCGCCGCCAAATTCCTGCCGCCCGTCCACAGCAGCGCGGCGTCGGCGATCGCGTACTTGCGGTGATTGCGCAGATTGCGCGAACCGCTGGTGTTGCGCGCGAACAGCGGCGAGAAAACGGCCGTCTCGACGCCCGCCGAGTGCAGGGCGGTGAAGGTCGAACGCGGCAGCTGGATCGCACCGACGCCGTCGATCAATAAGCGCACCCGCACTCCGGCGCGGGCGCGCTCGGCCAGGCGCGCTGCGGCTTCGCGGCCGAACGCATCCTTGCCGATGAGGTAGGTGCCGATATCGAGGC
>Ga0307373_10000279_pt1 | contig 96365 bp, 100 predicted proteins | sample OX2MG_FD_202534 | JGI IMG/M metagenome (GOLD analysis project Ga0307373, IMG submission 202534) | Soil microbial communities from Risofladan, Vaasa, Finland - OX-2 | ecosystem: Environmental > Terrestrial > Soil > Coastal area > Acid sulfate soil | place: Finland: Risofladan, Vaasa | collected...
CTGGGCGCTTTATGCGAATACCTCGCTTGGAATCAGTTTCGACTATCCAGCAGACTTGCTAATGCCAGCGCCGTCGAGCGCGCTCCCTGACGGAGATACGGCAAGTACCAGTGTGGTATTCACCAGGGACGCGACGACCACGCCGACACAACGCGGTTTTAGTCCACACATCGTTGTGAACTTCCAGCCAACGAACGAGCCGGATACTGCGTCATTCCTAGCCGACCACGATTTTCAGATTGCGAACGGCCTCAGTACCACGACAACAATCAGCGGGGTTCCGGTAGTCGAGCTGTCTGAAACCGCGTACGCATACAAGACGCTCTACGCGATCTTCAATCATCGTTTCTATACGATTTCAATAGATCTGCCGCCCGTAGAAACGGATCAGGTTATCAGCAGTATCCAATTCGGAACTGCGTCATGGCGGCCATATACTGGTTGGGCCGCCATTCTCGCGTGTTATCCCAAAAGCTCGACGGGTGCCGAAGACACGCCGATACCGAATAACTCTGTTCAACAGGTGAAGGAGACGTCGCGCATGTTCATCAACATGCCGAAAGATTTGTATCCCAAGGATATTTCGCATTCCTGGACTACCGTCTCGGGCAATGCGACGGCGGGCTGGTTCTCGAACTCCGGACTTCCCGGCGAGGGTTTAGACGCGACTCCCGGATGCTGGTCGACGGGCGTGGACTTCGAGGGGAGCGGCGAAGTCGACCTGCGCGTGAAGAGCATCACTCCCGGCGCGCCGAATTACTTCGTGCGCTTTATCGTTTCTCCAGCGTAGAGATGTTGGGCTAAGAAAAGCTGCGACATTGCCAACCCCGCCGAGATTCGAACCGAACCGAGAAATAAAAGCGCTAGCGTTTAAGCCAGATGGCGAAGAGACGACCCGTCCGGTGAGAACTCCACCATCTCCGCTCGTAGTACTTAGTATCGGTGCCGCCGTCAGCCAGTCTTCACGGCGTTCGTCGGGGAGCCCGCGGCGAAGTTCGCGATGTTGCCCGCGGTCGTGTCGAGGATGCGCTCGACGGCTTCGGTGGTGTTGAAGGCGACGTGCGGGGTGACGATGACGCGCGGATGGTCGATGAGATAGTGGTTCTCGAGCGCGGTCTTGATGCCGGCTTCGTTCGGGTGCGGGGCGGTGAGGAGGGCGAGCTCGTCGTTCAATTCGCCCTCTTCCTCGAGCACGTCGAGGGCGGCGCCCGCGATGACGCCCGCCTTCAAGGCCTCGACGAGCGCGTCGGTCTCCACGACGGCGCCGCGGGCGGTATTGATGAGGTATGAGCCCTTCTTGAAATGCCTGATGTTGTCGCGGTTGATGATGTGGTGCGTGTGCGAGTTGTACGGGACGTGGATGGTGACGATGTCGGAATTCGCGAAGAGGTCCTCGAGCGAGGCGTAGGCGAAGTTGAGCTCTTTGGCGCGCGCTTCGTCCGCGTGCGTGTCGAAACCGAGGACCTTCATGCCGAAGCCGTTGCCCATGCGGATGGCGTGCACGCCGATGTGGCCGCAGCCGACCACTCCGAGCGTCTTGCCGGCCAGGTCGAAGCCGCGCAGGCCGTCCTGCGAGAACGTGCCCGTATCGCGCACGAGCTCGTCGGCGTCGATGACCTTGCGCGAGAGCGCGAGGATGAGCGCGAAGGCGAACTCCGCGACCGTGTTCTCGCCGTAGAAGGGGACGGTCGAGACCGTAATGCCGCGCTTCGTCGCCTCCGCGAGATCGATGTGATCGAAGCCCGTCGAGCGGGTGGCGATGAGCTTGAGCGCCGGGAAGCGGTCGAATTCCTCCGCGCCGATTTTCGAGTCGATGAAGATGCACAGCGCTTCGGCCTCGGGGTCCGCGACGTCCGGATTATCCGAGAGCGAGCCCTTGTGGAACACGAGCTTCGCGTCCGGCAGCTTCTTCGTCACGTACTCTTCCTCCCATGGTTCGCCCGAAAAATAGTGGATGGTCATATCGGTTATTTATACAGTAGCAGCTTCTCGTTCAATGGCGAGCAAGCGCTCGTATTTCTCGAGGCGCTCCCTCTGGCCGAGCCCGCCAGCCTTGATTCCGTGCGCGCCGACCCCGTACGCGAAATCCGCGATGAAGGTGTCGTCCGTCTCGCCCGAGCGGTGCGAGCAGACGGGCTCCCAGCCGGCGGCGCGGGTCGCCCGCACCGCCTCGATGGCTTCCTTCACGGAGCCGATCTGGTTCGGCTTGATGAGGACGGCGTTGATGGCTTTCTCGCGGACGGCATGCGCGATGCGCGCCGGGTTCGTGACCGTGAAGTCGTCGCCGACGACGAGGCATTTGCCGGCGAGCGCGGCCGTGAGGCGCGCGAAGTCGGCGTCGGCGTCCTCGGAGAACGGGTCTTCGATGGAGTGGAAGGGGAAGAGCCCGACGAGCTCCTCGTACACGCGCGCGAGCTCTTCAGCCGAGTAGCGCTTGCCGAGGAGCAGGTAGCCGCCGTCCGCCCGCAATTCGTTGGCGGCCGCGTCGATGGCGATGGAGGTTCCTGGATGCTCGGCGACGAGGGCGGCGAGGAGTTCGAACGGCTTCTCGAGCGCGTCGAAAGTCGGCGAGTACCCGCCCTCTTCGCCCATCGGCACGTCCCCGAGCTCCGCGCCAAGCTTCGCAAAGGCGTTCTTCACGACGGGCATTGCCGCGCTCGTCTTGCCGCGGGCGACGAGGATGTACTCCTGGAAGGGAAGGCGGAAGTCGGCGTGCACGCCGCCGTTCATGACATTCACGTAAAGGCACGGCGCGGCGGGCGTCGTCCCCGCGCGTTTCGCGATGGCTTTCCAGAGCGGCATGCCGTCTTGCGCAGCGAAAAGCCGCTCGGCCGCGATGGAGACCGGCAGGATGGCGTTCGCGCCGAGGCGCGACTTATCCCGCGTGCCGTCGAGCGCGATGAGGAAGGCGTCGAGGTCGTCCGGCGTCGCGAAGTCGCGCGCGACGAGCGCGGACGCTATCTCGCCCGTGACGTTCGCGAGCGCGGTCGCGACGCCGCCGTCCTTGTCGCGGAGCTCCTTCGCCTCGTGCGAGCCGGTGGATTTGCCGGAGGGTACCGATGCGGTCGCGGAGAGCGCGCCCGCATGGAGCGTCACCTCGACGGTGGGCCGGCCGCGCGTGTCAGGGATGGGACGGGCTTCGACGCGGCCTATCTTCATGATGGCGAGCGGCCCAAGGATTCCTCGATCTGAGCGACATTCTCGATGGTCTTGATGACGGAGTCCGGATTGAGGGACATGCTCTCAATGCCCTCCTTCACGAGGAACTCGGCGAAGTCGGGGAGGTCGGAGGGGCCTTGGCCGCAGATGCCGATGTACTTGCCGCGCGCCATGCACTTCCGGATTGCTTGGCTCACGAGGGCGCGCACAGCCTCGTCGTTCTCGTTGCTGACGGCACTCACGATGCCCGAGTCGCGGTCGAGGCCGAGCGTGAGCTGTGTGAGGTCGTTCGACCCGATGGACATGCCGTCGAAGAGGTCGAGGAACTCCTCGGCGAGCACGACGTTCGACGGTATCTCGCACATCATGTAGACCGGCGTCGTCTTCTGGTTGCCTTTCGCGTAGGGCTTCGCGACGAGGCCATGCTCCGCCATGATGCGGAGCACCGCCTCCGCTTCTTTGGTCGTGCGGCAGAAAGGAATCATCGGGATGACATTCGCGAGGCCCATCTCGCCGCGCACCTTCGCGATGGCGCGGCACTCGAGCACGAATGCGCCCTTGAATTTCGGATCGTAGTAGCGGGACGCGCCGCGCCAGCCGATCATCGGGTTCGCTTCTTTCGGCTCGTACGCCTCGCCGCCGAGCAGCGTCGAGTACTCGTTCGACTTGAAGTCGGAGAAGCGGACGATGACCGGACGCGGCGAAAACGCGGCGCCGATCTTCGCGATGCCGTAAGCGAGGTTGTCCACGTAGAAGGCAATCGGATCGTCCCAGCCCATGCTCCGCTCGAGAATCTCTTTGCGGATGCGCGGCGGCTGTTTCTTCAGGTTCAAGATGGCGAGCGGATGCATGCCGATGGTCGAAGCGATGATGAACTCCTCGCGCGCCAGCCCGACGCCCGCTACCGGCAGGAACGAGTTCTCGAAGGCGATGTCGGGAGAGGCGACGTTCACCATGACATGCGTCTTCGTCTCGGGGAGCTTGCCGACGTCGTGCTCGCGCACGGCAATCTTCGCCTTACCCTTCGTCACGATGCCGGCGCTACCCGTCGTGTCGACCGTGACCATGACGCCCGTCTTGAGCTGCTTCGTCGCATCGCCGGCGCCGACGATGGCGGGGAGGCCGAGCTCGCGCGAGACGATGGCAGCGTGGGAGGTGCGACCGCCTTTGTCGGTGACAATGGCGCTCGCCATCTTCATGATGGGTTCCCAGTCCGGATCCGTCATCATCGTGACGAGCACCTCGCCCTTCTTGAACTCCTTTATCTCTCGCGGGCTCATGATGACGTGCGCGACGCCGGTCGCGACCTTCGAGCCGACCGAGATGCCGCGCACGAGCTCCTTGCCCTCTCCCGAGACCGTATACTCGGTCAGCTTCGTGAAGTCGCGGCCGGCCTGCACGGTCTCCGGGCGCGCCTGCACGAGGAAGAGCTCGCCCGAGATGCCGTCCCTCGCCCACTCCATGTCCATCGGCGTCCACTTCTTCGCGCGCTCGGTGTAGTGCGCCTCGACGGTCGCGCCCCAGGAGGCCATTGTCACGATCTCCTCGTCGGTGAGCACGAAGCGCTTCGTGTCGGCGACGGGCGTCGCGACGATCTTCGTCTGTTCGACCGCGCTCTTGCCCGTATCGTAGACCATCTTGCGGAGGTTCTTGCCGAGCTTTTTCCAGATGATGGGGGACTTCACCTTCCCGATTTTCGACTTCATGACGAGGTACTCATCCGGCGTCACGTGACCCTGCACGATCATCTCGCCGAGGCCGTAGGTCGCGTTCACGACGACGATATCCTTGAAGCCCGACTCGGTGTCCACCGTGAACATGACGCCCGAGGCGCCCCTATCGCTCCGGACCATCTTCTGTACGCCTGCGGAGAGCGCGACCTTCATGTGGTCGAAACCCTTGTCGGCGCGGTAGGAGATGGCGCGGTCGGTGAACAGCGACGCCATCGTCCAGACGACGGCGCGGACGACGTCGTTCGCGCCACGGATGTTGAGATATGTCTCCTGCTCGCCGGCGAAGGATGCGCCCGGCAAATCTTCCGCAGTCGCCGAGGAGCGCACGGCGACGTCCGTATCCTTGCCGTACTGCTTCTCCATCTCGGCATACGCGGCGGCGATCTCCTTGGCGAGGTCCTTCGGCAAGGGCGTCGCGCGCATCTTCTCGCGGACGAGCTTCCCGCAGTGCGCGAGTTCCTTCAGGTCCTTCGTGTCGAGCCCCTTGAGCGTCGATTCTATGAAAACATCGAGCCCTGTCTTCTCGAGGTAATAGTAGTACGCGGCGGCGGTGACGGCGAAGCCGTGCGGGATGCGCACACCTTTCGGCTCGACCGCGCGGATGAGCTCGCCGAGGGACGCGTTCTTGCCACCGACTTGCGACACGTCGTCCATGCTGATGTCGGTAAACCAGAGGATGCGGGGTTCGTTCATGAAGGTGCGGTTAGCGTTTAAGGGCGATGAGGAGGTCGGAGACGTTCGAGCCCGTGTAGCCGGTCATAAGCGCGTCGCCGGTGGCCGCGAAGAAATCGTAGCTTGCGTGGCCGGCGAGCGCGTCGTCGGCGGACAGATTGCGCGCGGCGGCATGCGCGCGCGTCGTCTCGTCCGCGATGGCGCCCGCATGGTCGCTGTTGTCGCGGCCGTCGGACGCGAAGGGCAGGAGAAGCTCGCCTTCCGCGAGCTTCTCGAGGGCGGCGAGCGCCATCTCCTGATTGCGGCCGCCCTTGCCGCGCTTCTCGCTCTCGAAGGCCACAGTGCTTTCGCCCGCCGAGAGGAGAGCGGATTTCGCGTGCGCGGCGTGGAGCCGTTCGAGCATCGCCTGTCCCACCTCGCGTGCCTCGCCCTTGAAGCGGTCGTCGACGATGGTCGTCGCGTAGCCGCGGGCCTCGGCTTCCGCGCGCATCGCCTCGAGCGCGTCCTCATTCGTGACGAAGAGGACGTTCGTCACCCGCTCGAAGTATCGCGTTTCCTTCGGCGTCTCGCTCATGCGGATACCCTCGGGAGGCTCGATGCCGTAGCGCGCGAGTACCTCCTTGGCATCGGCGACGGTCGACGTGTCCTGGACCGTCGGCCCGGACGCGATGAACTCGAGGTCGTTCCCCGGCACGTCCGACACGACGAGGGCGAGAACTTCTGCCGGGTAGGCGGCCTTCGCGAGCCCGCCGCCGCGCGCGAGCGAGAGATGTTTCCTGACCGTGTTCAATTCCTGAATGGTCGCGCCACGCGCAGTGAATTCATCGAAAAGCACGTGTTCGTCGAGGCACGTCATCGGGGCGTCGTGAAGACAGAGCAGAGTCGAGCCGCCGCCCGAGACGAGCGCGAGGACGAGATCGTCCTCGCGCCGCTCCGCGAGGAAGGCGACTATGTGCTCGGTCGCGCGCATGTTCACGTCGGACGGTTCGGGGTGCGTGCCGATGAATATTTCTATCTTCTTGAGCTCGCAGCCTTCGATTGGGGAGACGTCGAAGGCTATGCCGCCGGTCAGCCGCTCGCCGAGGAGCGTCTCGACGGTCTCGGCCGCCGCGATTGCGCACTTGCCGATGCCGACGAAGAAGACGCGCCGCCCGGCGAGCGGAAAGCGCGCGTCTCCGATGCAGAGTGCATCGCCGTCGAGCAGCAGCTTGCGGGAAACTGCGAGGCGTGTGTCGACGGCGCGGTATCCGGCTTCGGCTATCGCGAGCGCGTCCGCACGCAGGGGAGACGTAGCAAGCGCATCGAAATTCCGCAACACATGGGGCATACGCTCAGAGTACCGCATTTCGCGCGCAGCATTCATGAGAATCCGTGCGCAAGCAGGGGATTGCGGCGCATGATGGCGCGGCGTCTGCCGTGCGATGCACACGGCGGGACTTGCGGGCGCCGCGCGGGTTGCTATACTTGCCGATGTAGGTCGAACCTATTTGCCAGCTAATTACTGGATGGGTTTATTTTTTTGCTTCATGCAGGAAATGAACCCGTTTCCGACCAGACACATGGAAGAGAACCTGGAAGAGAACCAGAACGGCAGCGGCGAAGGCCAGCAGGAGATGCAGGACGCGCCGGAGCAGAAGCCGGAGGGCAACGAGGAAGCGGCCGAGTAAACTCACCGCTCGTAACGAACACCCGCGCGAAAGCGCGGGTGTTCGCTTTATCAGCGGGTCTTCACCCAGATATAGATGTCTTCGAGAGCCTTCACGCCGTCGCCGGCCGCGATGTTGTTCTGGTGATAGAGCTCGTCCGTGCAGTCGCCTGCGGCCCACACGCCGTCGACGGACGCGCGCTGGTTCCTCGGGTCCACCTTGATGCGCCGGATGGCGTCGCACTCGACGAAGCACTCGGCGAAGGCCGTATTCGGGATGACGCCCGCCTCGACGAAGATGCCCGAGACGGCGAGGTCCTTCACTTCGCCCGTGCCCTTGTCCTTGTAGCGCAGGCCCGTCACGAACTTGTCGCCGAGCACCTCGATGGGCTCCGCGTGGCGCACGACGCGCATGTTCGGATGCGCGCACACCTTCTCGATCGTGACCGGGTCGGCCTTGAAATCCTTGTGGCGGTGGATGAGCGTGACCGACGTCGCGTACGCGAGGAGCTGCGCGGCCGTCTCGAAGCCGGCGTTGCCGCCGCCGACCACCGCGACGTCCATGCCGCCGAAGAGGGGGCCGTCGCAGGAGGCGCAGTAGGTGACGCCCTTGTTCTCGAGCTTCTCCGCGCCCGGGACATCGAGCTTGCGGCGCCCGGCGCCCGAGGCGATGAGCACCGCCTTCGCCGAGAACGCCTTGCCCGATGCTGTGGTCGCCGTGAAGCCGCCGTCCGCCTTCTCGAGCTTCGTCACCTGCTCGCCGAGGGCGAGCGAGACCGCGTCGCCCTTCACTGCCTCGAGATGCGCGCGGAACGATTTCGCGAGGTCGGCGCCGTGCACCTTCTCGGTCCCGATCCAGTTCTCGATGCCTTCCGAGACCACCGACTGACCGCCGATCTCGCCGGCGATGAGCGCAGTCTTCAAGTGCTTGCGCGCCGCATAGACGCCGGCGGCGACGCCTGCCGGTCCGCCCCCGATGATGATAAGGTCGAACATCGTTCCTAGTGTATAGCAAACGCGCGGCGCGCGCATGTGTTGAAAACGGAATCGGCGCCTCTGGCGCCGCGTTTTCGCTATCCCCCTATTTCTTACTACCAAACGAGCGATTCTTACTACCAAACGAGCGAGCGAAAAAGAAATTCCTATTTATTTTTCCGAACGAGCGCCGGGGGAAAGAAGTAGGCCAATGGCCTACTTCTTATGGCGGCGGAGGAAGGCCGGGATCGCGCCCCAGGCCTCGTCGTCTTCGGGCGCGGGTGCCGGCGGCACCTCTTCGCGCTTGCGCGGGGCCGCGGTCACGATAGGTTCTTCCTTCTCTGCGGGCGCCTCGACCTTCTCCTTTGCCTTCTCGCCCGTGTCGCGCTTCAGCACCTCGTGGTAGATGCGGCCGCGCTCCTCCTCACGCTCGGCGGGCTGCATGGAGAAGAGCGAGCGTTCGCCGCCTGCGAGCGCCGCGTGCGACGCGCTCTCCGGGAAGCCGGTCGCGATGACGATGATGCGGATCTGGCCCTTCTTGAGATTGTCGTCCTTCATCATGCCGAAGATGACCTTCGCGTTCTTGTCTACGGACTCGTTGATGACCTTCGCTGCCTCTTGGACCTCCATGATGCCGAGGTCGTCAGCGCCGGCGACGACGAAGAGGATGCCCTTGGCGCCCGATATGGAGATGTCGAGGAGCGGGGAATTGACGGCGCGCTTGGCTGCTTCCGCGGCGCGATCGTCGCCCTCGGCGATGCCGATGCCCATGAGGGCGGGACCGGCCGCCTCCATGATGGCCTTGATGTCGTTGAAGTCGGTATTGATATCGCCCGGGGTCGTGATGATGTCCGAGACGCCCTCGACGGCCTGGCGGAGGATCTCGTCGCACATCGCGAAGGCGCTCTTCGCCGAGGTCTGGACGTCGACGACGGAGAGGAGCTTGTCGTTCGGGATGACGATGAAGGCATCCACTTCCTTCTTGAGCTCGGCGAGGCCGCGCTCCGCGATCTCCTTGCGCTGCGCGCCTTCGAATCCGAAGGGTTTCGTCACAACCGCGACCGTGAGCGCGCCGACCTCCTTCGCGATCTTCGCGACGACCGGCGCCGCGCCCGTGCCAGTGCCGCCACCCATGCCGCACGTGATGAAGACCATGTCCGAACCCTGGAGCGCCTCCTGGAGCTCCTGGCGCGTCTCTTCGCCCGCGCGTTTGCCGAGGTCGGCGTTCATGCCCGCGCCGAGGCCGCGCGTGAGGTTCTTCCCGATGTGGATCTTGCGCTTGGCCAGCGAGCGGTGGAGGTCCTGCGCGTCGGTGTTCACGGCAATGAACTCGACGCCGCGGACCTTCGAGTTAATCATGTGGTTGACGGCGTTGCCGCCCGAACCACCGACGCCGATGACGCGGATTCGTGCAAACGTCTCGACTTCCGGTTCAATCCGCTTCGACATATATAGGTGTTCCGGCAATCATAGCAGAACCGGCAGGTATGCAAATATTGACAAATACTCGATATGATTCGCCATTTACGGCAGAAATTGGCGGAAAAACTTGCCGATGTGTGTGCCGAGACTCTTCTTCGGCACAGCGGTGTCGCCCGTGAGCCCCCAGAGCGCGAGGCCGTACGCGACTGCCCACGTCGCGTCGCGGATTTTCGTATCGGGCGAGAGACGGAACTCCGCGAGACGGGCAGGGAGCTTCAAGGAACCCTTCGCGATGTCGCTCACCGAGCCGATGCCCGCGCCGCCGCCCGAGATGATGATGCCGGCAGGCAACGGGCCGCGGCGGCCGAGCGACTTCAAGTGCTTGTCGATGAGCGCGAAGAGCGCCTCGAGACGGTTGGCGATGAGATCATCCACTTTTTTGCGCGGATACATCTGGCCCGAGAGCCGGCCGAGCTTCACGCGCTCCGCTTCTTCGAGCGAGATGCGGAACCCGAGGGCGATGTCGTCCGTGATGTGACTCGAGCCCATCGGGAAGACCTTGACCGAGACCGGAATGCCCTCGTCGTAGACGACGATGGAGACCGTCTCGGCGCCGATGTTCGCGAGGATGCAGCCCTTCATCTTCTGGTCGCCCTCGAGGAGGACGTAGGAGCCGGCGATAGGCGACGCCATCTGATCGATGACCTCGATGTCGGCCTCCTCGACGGCCGCGGAGAGCATGTCCGCATGCTGGGCGAGGCAGGTGACGAAGAGGTAGTCCACCTCGAGCCGCACGCCCTTCATGCCGATGGGGTCGCCGAGCACCTTATTGCCGTCGATGCGGTACTCGAGCGGAATGCTGTGGAGGACATGCCGGTTCAGGAAGCCGGGCGCGGCCGCTTCGCGCGCCGTCTGCGCCGCCTTCTCGAGGTCGAGCATCGTGATCTCCTGGTCGGCGCGCGAGATGACCGTGCTGCCGGTCGCCCGTGCCTCGTCGAGGGAGATGCCGCCGACGGCGAGGAAGCCGGCGCGGATGGGCACGCGCGCGGAAGATTCGGCCTGGCGCTTGGCCTCGCGTATGCTCGTCGCGACCTCGTCCTCGTTCACGATGTAGCCGTGGCGCAAGCCCTTCGATTCGGCGAGGCCCGTGCCGAGGATACGCAGCTGCCGCCCGCTGCGCTTGTCAACGAGTTCTTCGACGACGACCAGCTTGACCTGGTGCGTGCCGATGTCGATGCCGGTTGCGATTCGTCGAGCCATGTAAAGAAGAGTAGTTGCGCACGACACCCTTGGCCAGTCGCGCCAAGTGTCCTCGTTCGCTTCGCTCCATCGTAGCGCCATGCGGCACGCCTTTCAAATGCAGTAATCCGTGGATAAGTAGGTAGAGGACGAACATCCGCGCGTCCACCCCGTAGGCGGGGGCCTGCCTGCCGGCTTCGGCGAGGCAGATGATGATCTCGCCCGACCGCGTGCCGGCCGCATAAGAAAGGACGTTCGGCACGTACGCCTTCCCGCGCAGCCGTTCGTTCAAGGCGCGCGCTTCCGCAGGGCCGACGAAGACGAGCGAAACCTCCCATCCGGGAAGAACGCGTCGGAGGGCGGCGTCATACGGAAGACGCGGCGTCGGGCGCCGCGTGAGGTTGCGTATCGAGATGCCCGCCATCCGGACTAACGGCGCCCGGTACCCCGGCGCACGACGGGCGTGATCTTGCCGAGCTTCACGAGCTCGTGGTAGCGCTCGCGGCGCTCGAGGGAGATGAGGGCGCGCTTGCGCTGGACGTTCTTCGACTTCGTTCGGTGCCAGTAGCGACGGTCGCGCATCTCGCGCACGAGGCCGAGCCCCTGCGCGCGGCGGGTGAAACGGCGGATGAGCGCGGATGAACTCTCATTCTTCCCGCGCCGCACTTCGACTCGTGGCTGTACCGTCATAGGTAGCGCGCACTGTAGCACGGCGCGTCCCGTTTTGTCTACGCGACGGTCCGGAGGCGTTCGGTGAGCTCTGCGACAGGGACGATGACCTCTTCCTGCGTCTGGCGGTTGCGCAGGATGGCGGAGCCCTCGAGCGCTTCCTTGCGGCCCATGACGAGAAGATACGGGCAGTCGCGCCGCTCGGCGACGCGCAGCTGTTCGGTGAGGGACTCTATGCCGATGTTCTGCCAGACGGGGAGCCGCGCGCGGCGGAAGTCCTCTGCCAGCCGGATGGAGAGGCGTTTGGCCTCGTCGCCGATGTGGATGAAGAAGAAGCGCGGCCGCCCGGATGCGAGCTTCTTCGTCACCGGGCCGTCGCTCGCGATCTGGAGCACGGCGCCCATGGCGGGGAAGGCTCCCGTGTCGAACATATGGCGCGTGAGGTCATTGTAGCGCGAGCCCCACACGACGCGCTTGCCGCCGACCGTGAGTTCGAAGCATGTCTCGCTCCACACGCCGCCGCGGCTGATGAGTTCGCGCGCGAGTTCGTAGGGCGTCTCGGTCGTCTCAAGATATTCGAGCAGGTCCTCGAACCGCTTGCGGCTCGCGTCGGAGAGGTGCTCGGTCGGCGCGGGGAGATCGTCGGCGCATTCGCGCGCGATGGCGAGCTCGGCTGCTTCCAAGGCGTCGCGTTTGGCGCACGAGACGCAGTCCTCGGGCAGACTCGCAGCGCGCTTCTTAAAGAAGTTCGCGAGCTCGCGCGCATACCGCGCGCGCGTCTCTTTGTCGCCCATCGAGTTCACGCGCACGACGGGCTCCTCGTGGAAGAGATCGCGAACGAGCGCAAGCGCGGCGCGGATGACGACGGCGTCGGCGAGAGGGCGATCCGTGCCGAGCGCGTGGAATTGGACGATGGCCTTCTTCGGTGCCGGACGCCCGGGCGCGATGTTCGTGTGCCATACGAAGAGCGGCTGGTTCGCGGAAGGTTCGCAGCCGCTCGCGCGGCACTGCTTGAGGAAGCTCGCGACCGCGTCGGCCACGGGGTCGCCCGCGAGTCCGGGGACGCCGCTCACGTCGAGCGCCTTCGGACGCGGCGCGCCGCGGCCTTTGGCGGCGAGGAGCGCGAGCGGCGTGAATCCGTAATATTGGCCGATTGTGCGCGCTTTGCTCACGAGCTCTTCAGCCGGGATCGTCGTGCGCATCATGGTACAGGTACGGTGGACGAGGCGGTCGTCGTCGCAATTGAGTAGTGCGCAGCGCCCGGGGAAAAACTGACGTGCCCGACGGGGAGAAGGCGCAGGTCGACGCGGCCGATGATGTTCGCGCGCGGCAGGGGCCCCCAGACGCGCGAGTCGGAAGGTTATCGCCCATGACGAAGTACTGCGACGGCCCGAGCGTGAACGTGTGCGAGTACGTCGCATCGTCGTTCACGATGTACGGCTCGTCGAGCGTGAAGGTCGTCCCGGCGGCCGTCGTGATGGTGACGATGCCGTGGTTGATAGCGACCGTTTCGTTCGGGAGCCCGATGATGCGCTTGATATAGAAGATGGAGGGGTCATTCGGGTAGCGGAAGACGATGACATCGCCGCGCTGCGGCGCTTCGAAGCGGTAGACGAGCTCGTCCACGATGAGATAGTCGAGATTCTCGAAGGTCGGATGCATCGATTCGCCGTCGACGACGAACGGGGAAATCACGAAAACGCGGATCGGGATGACCACGATCACGATAAGGAGTGCAAGCGTGAAAAGATCTTTCAACAGACCCTTCCCGTTACCGTGCATGCGCGCATTGTACGCGCGCCGGTAGCGAGTGCAAGTGCATACGCGCGTCTCGCGCCCCTAAGAATCAGCGTTCATCGGTCCGGCTGCCCCGGTGCCGGAATTGTCGTGCCGTGCCGAGCTGCGGATGACCATGAAGCTCGGATGCATTCCCGACATGCGTCTCGTGCTATCATCCGCAGCAATGACGCTTGTCATCGTCGGCCTCGGGAACCCCGGGAAAGAATATGAAAAGACGCGGCATAACGCCGGCCGGACGGCTGTCGCGCTTCTCGCGAAGCGGGAAGGGCTCGACGAATTCGTTTTCAATAAGAAAGCCGACGCACTCGTCGCGAAAGGCGCGGTCGGCGGCGAAACGGCGACCCTCGTCCTGCCCGAGACGATGATGAACCGCTCGGGGAAGGCCGTCGCGGCGTTCGTGAAGAGTCCGAAGGCCGCGCAAGGCCTCCTCGTCATCCATGACGACCTCGACTTGCCCCTCAGCACCATCAAGATGGTCGTCGGGCGCGGCGCGGGCGGGCACAAGGGCGTCGAGAGCATCATGCGCGCGATCAAGACGAAGGACTTCGCGCGCATCCGCATCGGCATCTCGGCCGAAGGGAAGAAGCATCAGGCGAAGAAAGTTTCGGGCGAAGAGAAGGTCATCAAGCACGTCATCGGGAAGTGGAAGCCCGCCGAGGAGAAGGCGGCGAAGAAGGCGCTCGCGAAGGCCGCCGAGGCCGCGCGGCTCTACGCCTCCGACGGTATCGCTGCCGCGACGCAGTTCGCGAACACGCGTTAGAGCGGACGAAAAACAGAAGGGCGCCTTCTGCATGCAGAAGGCGCCCTTCTGTAATTCTGTAACCTATTTCTTGCCCGCGAACGTGAGCGTCATGCGCTGGTCCTTCGGCTCGAACAAGGTGATGACGAACGGATACGTCTTGCCGAGCTCGAGGGTCTCGCGCAATTCCTGCGGCGAAGAGAACTCGCTCACGTGCACGAGACCCGCGACGCCTTCCTCGATGGACGCGAGCGCGCCGTGCTTGTTGTACTTGATGATAACACCCGGCACTTCCATGCCTTTCTTGTAGCGCTCGCCGGCCGTGTGCCACGGGTTCTCCTTGAGCGCTTTCACGGAGAGCGAGACCTTGCCGTCCTTGATTTCGATGACCTTCACGTGGGCCGCATCGCCAACCTTGAAGAGCGCGCGCGGGTCCTCGACGAGCCCCCAGTCGAGCTCGCTGATGTGCACGAGGCCTTCGAGGCCGGGCTCAAGCTTCACGAAGACGCCGAAGTCGACGACGCCCGTCACCTCGCCGAGGATGACGTCGCCCACCTGGTACTTGTCGATGAGCGAGGCCTTCTCCTCGGCCTCGTTCTCCATGCGTTCGGAGAAGATGAGCTTGCCCTCCTTCGCGTCGGCCGTGATGATGCGGACCGTGAGCGGGTGGCCGACGAGTTGCATGAGCTCGCCGAGAATCTTGTCCTTATCGCCCTCCGGCACGCGCGGGTAATGCTCCTTCGAGAGCTGCGACGCGGGGAGGAATCCCTGGATGCCCTGCCACGAGAGGATGAGGCCGCCCTTGTTCGCCTCCTCGACGGTAAGCGTGTAGGACGTCTGCGCGGCGATGGCCTGCTCGGCTTCGCCCCAGATGGCCGCCTGGCGCGCTTCCTTCAAGGAGAGCTCGATGTAGCCCTCACGGCCGGCTGGATCGACAACTTTCGCGCTGATGGCGTCGCCCGCATTCGCCTTGCGCAGCACGTCGGCGGCGTTCAGGTATTCGCGGCCGTAGATGAGGCCCGTGCCGAAGGGCGGCAGGTCCACGTAGACGCGACCGCGCGCGATGGCGATGATAATGCCATCGACGAGGTCGCCCGCGACGGGCGGGGTCGGAATGGCCTCGGCAAATGCGAGCATCGGATGGCCCTCATCGAGATGCAGGGTAGCTGTCGGTACGGCAGCCTTCTTCTCTTCAGACATTAATGTATAGCGGTGCGGAGGTTCGAAGAGGGTGCTGGCTCCTCGCGGAGCGCAGGGTTAGCGCCTCTCTACTGCTCAACACGCAACGGGCCGACTCTAGCAGGAACTGCGAGAAAAATAAAGAGGCGCCGAGAGGGGCTCGGCGCCTCGGGGGAAGTTCGCGATGGAACCTCATGGGCATTGTTCTGGGCAATTTCAATCGATAAGGAGCTCCTTTCTGCGCCGCAATTAATTATCGGTGGCGCGTACGGAGAGCATAGCACTGCGCGCGGAAAGAAAAAGCCCCGCGAGAGCGGAGCTGGGTACTACGCGGCCTGCGTGCAAGGCCGCTCACGGATTCAACGCGGCCTGACGCCGCGCCGGCCGCGCCGGTACTTTGCCATGTTTGACGAACCGCCGCCGATAGTGCAGGGCGGCGCGTGGTTTTTCGTTTTCATGGAACCTCCTCAGTTGATGCCGGCGGGATGCCGGACTACGAGCCCGTCCCGCCCGCATCCGTACATGCGGCGGGGACGGTGCTAGGAATAAGAGTAACATCCATGTCCCACTTGTCAAAAGACGCTGCCGCTCGGCCATGGATTGCGCTTCCATGCGGGCGGATTTCGTGCTAAAATGGCGTTAATTATGGTGATTACCCACCACGGCGGGCAGTGCTTCAAGGTGACGTTCGGCGACCTCACGCTCGTCTTCGACCCTATCGGCAAAGGGGCGACCCTGCCGGCCGTGCGCTTCGGCGCCGACATCGCGCTCGTCTCGCGCGACCACCCGGACATGAACGGCATCGAGGAAGTGACCTACGGCGAGAAAGTGCCGTTCGCCATCACGGGCCCAGGCGAGTACGAGCGCAAGGGCGTCACCATCCAGGGCTTCTTGTCGAAAAGCGGCTACGGCCTCGGGAAGGGGCAGGAGACGGCGACGAACACCATCTATGCGGTCGAGCTCGAGGACATGACGCTCGTGCACCTCGGCGCGCTCGCCGACAAGGAGCTCCCCGCGACGGCGCGCGAGGGCATCGATGAGGTCGACGTCCTGTTCGTGCCGGTCGGCGACGACGGGGCGCTCTCGTCGGGCGACGCGCACGAACTCGCCGTGTCGCTCGAACCGAAGGTCATCATCCCAATGCACTGGAGCGGGATGGGGAAGCCGAAGTCGCTTGAGGCGTTCCTCAAGGAAGCCGGCAACGGCAGCGAGAAGACCGACAAGCTCACCCTGAAGAAGAAGGACCTGGTGGGGCGCGATGGGAGTATACTGGTGGTAACGGCGTAACCATAATACCTATGGCAAAAATCTCTGAACATCTCGCCCGGGTTCACGCGAAGCCGCATCATGTGAGGAAGCGCCTGGCGTTCGGCATCGCTGCGGGGGGTGCGTGCGCCATCGCCCTCATCTGGCTCTCGACCTCGCTTTCGAGCGGCGCTTTCGCGCTCCACGGGAGTTCCTTCGCCGCGAGCGTCGGCGCGGAGAACGTCGCCACGACGTCGCCGATGAGCGGCAATGAGAATCTCGCCGGGGCTGCGGGCGCTTTGCCGAGCACGGGCGCGGCCGGCATCAGGATCGTCGACGTGCATGCCGCGTCGTCGAGCTCCGCGGCCGAGCAGACGGTCATCCCGTTTTAACGGTGCGGGCAGCGTAGCGATTTCATAATTTTTCATGGCGCGCGGGAAGGACGAGAAAGACACGACAGCGGCGGCGCAGGGCGTCGCCGCGAACATCATTGACCAGCCCATCGTCACGGAGATGCGGCAGTCGTACGTCGACTACGCGATGTCCGTCATCACGCAGCGCGCCTTGCCTGACGTGCGCGACGGCTTGAAGCCCGTGCATCGCCGCATCCTCTACGCGATGAAGGAGCTCGGACTCGGTCCCTCGGCGAAGTTCCGCAAGTCCGCGCTCGTCGTCGGCGACGTTCTCGGCAAGTACCACCCGCACGGCGACACTGCCGTCTACGACTCGATGGCGAAGATGGCGCAGGACTTCACGTACCGCTACCCGCTCGTCATCGGCCAGGGCAACTTCGGCTCCATCGACGGCGACTCGCCGGCCGCGATGCGCTACACGGAAGCGAAGATGTCGCGTATCGCCGAGGCGCTCCTCGCCGACCTCGATAAGGAGACCGTCGAATGGAACCCGAACTACGACGCGACGCGAGAGGAGCCGGCCGTGCTGCCGTCCGCCTTGCCGAACCTGCTCTTGAACGGCACCTTGGGCATCGCGGTGGGCATGGCGACGAACATCCCGCCGCACAACCTGCGCGAAGTCGTCGCCGCGACCATCCATCTCATCGAGAACCCGGAGGCGACCACTGACGAGCTCCTCGGCTTCATCCAGGGCCCCGACTTCCCGGGCGGCGGCATCGCGTTCAATCAGGCCGATATCAAGCACGCGTACGGCTCGGGTAAGGGCCCGGTCGTCGTGCGCGGCGAGGCGGAGATCATCGACGACGGCAAGAAGGATATGCGCATCGTCATCACCTCCATCCCGTACCGCGTGAACAAGAGCGAGCTCATCTTGCGCGTCGCCGAGCTCGTCGCGGGGAAGAAGATCGAGGGCATTCGCGATTTGCGCGACGAGTCGACGAGCGACATCCGTATCGTCGTCGAGCTCAAGGGCACCGCGCACCCGCAGGCCGTCCTAAACGCCCTCTACAAGCACACCGAGCTCGAGAGCACCTTCCACTACAACATGCTCGCGCTCGTCGACGGCGTGCCGGAGATGCTTTCTTTGTCCGCGACGCTCGGCTACTTCATCGAGCATCGCCGCGAGGTGGTGAAGCGCCGCACGGAGTTCGACTTGCGCAAGGCGGAGGAGCGCGAGCATATCCTCCTCGGGCTCTCGAAGGCGCTCGACCACATCGACGAGGTCATCGCCGTCATCAAGAAGGCGGCGGACGTGCCCTCCGCCGACCTCGCGCTTCGGAAGAAGTTCGGCTTCACTGAGCGGCAGACCGCCGCCATCCTCGCGATGCGGCTCCAGACCCTCGCCGGCCTCGAGCGCAAGAAGATAGAAGACGAACTCACGACAGTGCAAGAACTCATCAAGAAGCTCAAGGACATCCTCTCCTCGCCGAAGAAGATACTCGCGGTGGTGAAGCGCGAACTCGAGGAGCTTGCCGAGATGTACGGCGACGACCGGCGCACGAAGGTCGTGAAGGGCGGCGTGAAGAACATTTCCATGGAAGACCTCGTGCCGGATGAGGAGTCGATGCTCGTACTGACCCAGGGCGGCTACGTGAAGCGCACGAACCCGAGCGAGTACCGCCGGCAGAAGCGCGGTGGCGTCGGCGTCGTCGACATCGCGACGAAGGAGGAAGACGTCGTCACGCACTTCCTCGTCGCGAAAGCCCACTCCGACCTCCTTTTCTTCACGACCTCCGGCAAGACGTACCAGACGAAGATGTACGAGATACCGGAAGGGAAGCGCGCGACGAAAGGGAAGAGCATCATGAACTTCCTCCCGCTCGCCGGGGATGAGTCGGTGACGGGCGTGCTCGCGGTGCCGAAGGGCGCGGCGCTCGAGGCGTCGTCCGTCGTCTTCGTGACCGAAGAAGGCGTGACGAAGCGCGTCGCGGCGAAGTCGTTCGCGGACGTGCGCCGCTCGGGCATTATCGCCATCAACCTGAAGAAGGGCGACCGGCTCGTCTCCGCGAGCCTCGCCGGCGCGGGCGACACCGTCTCCATCGTCACCGCGAAGGGCCAGTCCATCCGTTTCGAGGCGGAGGACGTGCGCGAGATGGGCCGGGCGGCAGGCGGCGTGCGCGGCATTTCGGTCCGGAAGGGCGATCGCGTCGTCTCGGCGGAAGTCGTTCCCGCGGACGCCAAAGACACGGCGCTCCTCGTCGTGATGAGCAAGGGCTACGGCAAGCGCACGCTGATTTCCGAATACAAGGTGCAAGGGCGCGGCGGCTCGGGCATCAAGACCGCGGAGGTGACGCCGAAGACGGGCGAGGTCATCGGCGCGAAGGTCGTCGCGGGCGATCTCGCGGAAGAAGAGCTCGTAGTCGTCTCGAAGAAAGGCCAGGTCATCCGCACGTCAGTCGCCGAAATCCCGTCGCTCGGCCGCGCGACGCAGGGCGTGCGCGTGATGAAGATGCGCGAGGGCGATTCCATCGCCTCGATAGTGGCGCTGTAGCTCCGCGAGCGACGCAGGACGGAGCACACGCGGCGTTCTCATTCCGGCATTGCGCAGCGGGCGCAGCGGGAGTAGGGTGCGCAGCAGAAGCATCGCACACCGCAACCCAACGACGACGGAGGTTCCGCAATGCACATTACGCTGTTCAAGGGACTCGATCCCTACGTCATCGAGCATCAACCGACCGGCAAATCGCATCGGTATCAGTTCTGGAAATGCTGCAAGGAAGAGAAGAAGGGAAACGGAGAGGCGCCCGCAGAGACGCCGTCCCAGATGCCGAAGCCAGTGCCGCTCCCGGCGCGAAGCTGGGTGACGCCGGTCGTGGCGCCGGAGCAGTCGAGCCGCAAACGTGAGGGGGCTGCGTGCGGCAAGACACACGAGGAAGCGCAGACGGCCTTCCTCGCCGAACATTATCCGGGCGGCATCGTGGCATCGCAGGCAGTCGATGACGAGATTCCCGATGACCTGAAGCGGATTCCTTTCCGCATCGAGTACCGGGGTTCGTGGCGCAAGATCGTCGGCAAGAGCATCGACAAGGTCGCACACCTCGTCCTCGTGCGTCTCCTGCAAGCGCACGCGTGCTGGTATGACGACTTCCCGCACGGGCAGTCGAATAACTTCACGGGTCTCGCATCTACAGTGAAAGGAAGCTGCGCTCATGGCATTGCGGCAGAAGGAAGAAAGGCCGCTTCACAGATCGGCTTACACCGATCGCCCCTCGAACCTGCGGGATGCCGATGGTGACTTCTGACGCAGGCCGCTCGCGAGAGCGGCCTGTTTTTTCGGCATTGCGCCGAGTGCGGCGCGGAGGTAGTGTGCGCGGCAGGCAACACCTGTCCATTCATCTCATGCGGGAGACACATGATGACAGCACCATCCGACGAACGTCCGTATCCTCGAGAGGACGCCGAGAAAGCACTGCATGAACTCGAGTACGATATCGAGACCGAAGGGAGCCCGAACGTGAAGCCGGGATACCGGTTCCTCGTGCGGATACGGCGGCCGAGAAGCGAAAAGCTTGACCACCGGCCGATCGAGAAGACGATGGACATCGTCGGTGCCGGCGCGACGCTTGATGAAGCCGTTCAGAAAGCGCTCAAGCGGTACCGGTGGGAAAAGCGCAAGACGTGACACAGGCCGCCCGGAGACGGCCTGTTTATTTTGTATGCGATGTTGATTGCGCGGTCGCCAAGGGCGGCCGCGTGGTATTTTTATGTGAATGAGCGCTCATTTCAGCGACCCGCGCGAGAATGTGCTCCAGCTCGGGCTGCGCGAGGGCATGAAGGTCGGCGATTTCGGCACTGGCACCGGCTATTACGCGCGCGCGGCGGCGGGCGTCGTCGGCACGAGCGGCCGCGTTTACGCCATCGACGTGCAGGAGGGCATCCTCAAGCACCTGAAGCTCAACTCGCACGAGCAGCACCTGCACGTCATCGAGACGGTCTGGGGCGACATCGAGAAGCTCGGCGGCACGCGGCTGCGCGACCGGTCGCTCGACGCCGTCATCCTCGCGAACACGCTCTTCCAGATTGAAAACCGCTTCGGCCTGCTCTCCGAGATAAAGCGGGTTCTGAAGCCGGGCGGCAAGCTTCTCGTCGTCGACTGGGCCGGCAGCTACGGCGGCATGGGCCCGGCGCAGGACAAGGTCGTGCCGGAGCACGAAGCGGAGGCCTTCTTCATCACCGGCGGCTTCCATAAGGCCAAGTCGTTCCGCGCCGGCCCGTATCATTACGGCATAATATTCACGTCGCCATGAAAGTATCCCTCTTCCAAGGCATCCTCATCGGCGTTTTCGCTCTCGGCGCCCTCATCGGCTTGTTCGTCTTCTCGAACTACACGAGCAAGAATACGGGCAATACCGGCGTCGGCACGGTCGTCATCTGGGGCACCCTGCCCGGAAGCGCGATGAAGGCGGCGCTCGCTGACGTCGTGAAGAAAGACACTTCGCTCAAGAGCGTCTCCTACGTGCAGAAGGACGAAGCGACGCTGCCGTCGGACCTCGCGGCCGCCATCGCGACGGGCGCCGCGCCCGATCTCGTGCTCGCGTCGCAGGAGAATCTCGAGTCGCTCGCGAAGTTCCTCACCCCCATCCCGCTGTCGACGCTTTCGGCAAACACGTTCCAGAATTCGTTCGTCAGGGAAGGGCAGATCTTCACGGTGCCGAACGGCGGCGGCTTCTACGGTGTCCCGCTCCTCGTCGACCCGCTCGTGCTCTTCTCGAATCCGACCATCCTCTCGTCCGACGGAATCGTGAAGCCGCCCGCCACCTGGGAAGCGCTCACGGGCCTCGTGCCGAACGTCGCCGTGCTCACGCCGACGAAGCAGATAACGCGAGGCCTCGTCGCGCTCGGCACCTATGACAACGTGCACGACGCGCGCGGCATTCTCTCGACGCTCTTCTTCCAGACGGGCGTGCCCGTCGCGAGCTATTCGCTGGGCGGCATCCTCTCGGCTGACCTCGGCGCGAGCGCGTCCGCCGGCGTGCCGCCCGGCCAGGCGGTGCTGAATTTCTATACGCAGTTCGCCGACCCCTCGAAGGTCTCCTACACCTGGAACGGTTCCTTGCCGGATTCCGAGCAGGCATTCCTCGCGGGCGATCTCGCGCTCTACCTCGGCTACGCGTCGGAGGCGCAGTACTTCTCGACCGCGAATCCGAACCTCGCCTTCGAGGTCACGCCCGTGCCGGAGCCCGCGGCGGCGACGGCGAAGACGGCATACGGCCTCATCTATGCGCTCATGATTCCGCGCGGGGCGAAGAACGTCTCGGGCGCTTACCTGGCGGCGACGGCGCTCGCCGGCGCACCGGCGCAGTCCGCGCTCGCGAGCGATACCGGCCTCGCGCCCGCAACGCTCACTAACCTCGCGGCGGCGCCTCCCGATCCCACCGCGGCCGTCGCGTATAGCGAGGCGCTGTATGCGGCGGGCTGGCTGTCCCCAGCACCGGCCGACACGGATAGCGTATTTTCCGCTATGATTGGGAACGTGATAAGCGGCCGCTCGACGCTCACCACCGCACTCTCGACCGCGCAGAGCTCGCTCAGCGCGCTCCTGCAGCAACAATGACCAGAACGCTCGCGTCAACGCTCTTCGCCCTTGCGCTCTTCACCCTTGCGCCGATTGCGGCGTCGGCGCAAGGCACGGATTGCAACATCCTGGTCCAGGGGGCTTCGTGCGTCACGTCTTCAGGCGCTTCCGGCACGTGCCAGCCGACGGGCGGCAATTACGGCAACATGACGTGCCAGGGAGGCGCGCAACAATCAACGACGGGGACAAATACCGGAGGCGCGCAATCGACGGCCGGGACGAATACGGGCGGTCCGAGCGTGACGCTCACCAATCCGCTCAACACCGGCAGCAACTGCTCCGCGACGAACACCTGCTTGAACGTCTTCCTTATGGACATCCTGCAGCTCGTCATCCGCATCGGCGCTGTCGTCGTCGTCGTCATGCTCGTCTACGTCGGCTTCCTCTTCGTGACGGCGCAGGGGAATGAATCGAAGCTCAGTAGAGCGAAACAAGCGCTCCTCTGGACCATCGTCGGCGCGCTCATCCTGCTCGGCGCCGAAGCCATCGCACAGGGCATCCAGGCGACGGTCCAAGCGCTCTCCGTATGACGTTCGCCCAGTTCGTCGGCAGCGGCTCGACCGGCATCATTGGCGCCATCAATACGGTCATCGTCCCGCTCATCTTCGGCCTCGCGTTCGCTTATTTCATCTGGGGCGTCGTCAAGTACTTCTTTATCAACGGCGGCGATGAACGGAGCCGGATCGAGGGGCGGCAATTCGTACTGTGGGGCGTCCTCGCGATGGCGCTCATCTTCTCGATATGGGGCGTCCTGAATATCCTGTTATCCACGCTCGGCATCGCGCCGTAGCGATAACGTGTCATACTGACTAAGCGGCACTATGAACTTCAGCATCGGATTCGGCGTCGGCGGCGGTTCCGTATGTACGGTCGGCATCTGCCAAGTCGCGAACACCATCCTCTACCTCATCAACGGCGTGTTCGTCCCCGTCCTTTTCGCGGTGGCGTTCATCGTCTTCCTCTACGGCGTCGCGAAGGCTTATATCTTCTCAGGCGGCGATCCGGGCGAGGTCGAGAAAGGGCACAAGCTCATCTTGTGGGGTATCATCGCCTTCGTCGTCATGATCTCGCTCTGGGGCCTCGTGAACGTCGTCGCGAATACCTTCGGCCTTGCGGGGTATTCGGCGCCGCCGATGCCGACATCGTATTAGAACGACCCTCCCTATGAACAAACTCTCCCTTGCTGGTCCCGATCTTCGCACGCTCGCGCTCAGCGTCATCTCGTTTCTCGCTGCTGCGCCGGTTGCATTCGCCCAAGTACCGGCGAATACCACCAATACGGGCGCGGGCAGCGTCAACCTGGTATGGCTGCAGTACTACCGGGACACCATCGTCTGGGTTATCAACTCGGTCATCGTCCCGGTCCTAATTGCAGTGGCGTTCATCGTCTTCCTCTACGGAGTCTATAAATATTTCATCCAGGGGGCAGCGAGCGATACCGAGCGGGAGACGGGCCGGAAATTCGTCATGTGGGGCGTGATCGGCATGGTCATCATCGTATCCTTCTGGGGCGTCGTCAACATCGTCAAGGATACGCTCATCCCCTCGACCGCGAACAACACCGCCCCCGCATACCCGACGCTGCCGACCCAGTAAGGCCGCCAGGGATTATCCCCACACGGGCTCGAATGGCGTTGACCGGGCTTGCGGGGAAGCTAGAATAGTACTGTTATCCAATTAACGTCTGTATGAAAAAAGCAATCACTCTTACGGGGGCGCTCGCGGTGTTCGCACTGCCGCTCGTCTCGTTCGCGCAGGTGAACAACCTCTCGGATGTCGGTTCCCTCATCATCAACATCATCAATAACATCCTCGTCCCGGTCATCTTCGCGGTGGCGTTCATCGTCTTCCTCTGGGGCGCATTCGACACCTTCATCCTCGGCGCGACGAATGATACGGCGAAGGAGAAGGGCAAGAGCCTCATGCTCTGGGGCCTCATCGGCTTCTTCGTAATGGTGTCGGTCTGGGGCCTCGTGAACATCCTCACCGGTACGATCACCTTCGGCAACAACACCGGCCCGTCGAGCGTTCCGACCTCCGGCACGACCGTCCAGTAGCCCTCGCGCTACATGTCCGTCCTCAACGCCTTTCTCTCGAAGGTCACTGTTCAGATCATCAATCCGCTCATCCTGCTCCTGGCCGCCGGCGCGTTCGTCGCCTTCTTGTGGGGAGCGTTTGAGTTCATCCGCAACGGCGGCGACGAGAAGAAGCGTGCGGATGGGCAGCGAGCAATCCTGTGGGGCATCGTCGGGCTCGTCATTATCTTCGGCGCGTACGGTATCATCAATGTCGCCATGAACACCTTCAACCTCCAGCCGAACGGGCAGTCGACCATCCAACAGGTCGTCTCCCCATAAGCCGACCGTAAGAGTAGATCATACGGATAAGAAAAGAGGCCGCGCATCGCGCGGCCTCGTGCATGAAGGTACCTCTTGATTTACTGAGCATAGGCGTATGACACGACATTCGGGTCAGCCTTTCTCATGTTCGTCACGTACACGTACGGCATGTCGCCGCTCGGACAGGGGTTCCCCCCTATCACAAACGAGGACTCGTGCCCGTCTCGGTAGACGCAGTGTATACGGACATCTTCTCCATCGAACGTTACTCTCATCTGTTGCGGCACAGGGATGTTCGCCGACCTGCCTCCCCGGGGGAGCATGACTTTCGGCCATGAATCCACGGATTGGCTCGTGAGCGGGATGCTTGCCTTCGGTGCGTATGCCGCGCTCGGCGCTTTTCCGGATAACAGCCACGAGAGGGCCGGCAGCACGAAGAGCATCGCAAGCACCACCCACACTGCTACCCATTGGTGCTGCTTCATACGCTCTTGCCACTTCGGGATTAGCAAACCGATGACCCCGAGCGAAGCAACGAGCGTCGCTAATATTAGCCCGACGGCAGCCCAGTGCTTCCACCACAGGGAGCTTATCGCGGCCATGGTCGGGGGATTTTTTATATAGACCCCGCTCCAGTACCACCCCTCTCCGAGGATGATGGCGAGCAGCACCACCAAGCCCATTTTTTCCCAAGTGAAGGTCTCCTTGAGCTTCTCGAGGATTTTCTTTGGTTCGTCTCTCGGGCTTGTCGTCGCGGTGACGGTACGCTGCCCCTTCTCGGGGTTCTTGGCATTCATCTCCGCCTGAACGTTCGCGAGCCGCGTCGAGTGCGGCTGCCTGATACGCAGTACCACAAGAATACCGAGCACGAACAGCACGAACGATGCAACGGGAATGATAACGACCATCATACGGAACCTCCATCAGATTGGCTTGCGGCTGGTTTATTCGGAGCGACCGGCAGCGTAGGCACGAGCGGCTGGGGTGCTCCCCAGACGATCGTATTGCCGGGACCTCTTGACGACTCTTGCATCGCGTCATACTGCGCGAGTCGGATACCGACTTCACCGACTGCACTGATGACGCTGAGTCTCCTCTCGAGGGATTTGGCTTCGGCTTCTCCCGTCATCTCAATGACATCGGCTTTCGCTTTCCCCGTGGTACGCGTGGCAATCGCTTCCTGCTCGGCAACATAGGCTTTCGTCGCCGCTTCCTGGTTCCTATCTTTCGCGTCGCCAGAAAGATCAATCTTTTGGAGATCGACGGTGCGGATTTCCACGCCATATCGTCCGAGAAGGCCGAACGGAGGCTTGGTATCCACATCGTCCGGGAGTCGGCTGCTAAGCGCGATAATCGGCGCCGAGTACTCGGTCAGATCAACCGTGTCCGTACTTCCTCCCGCCGCCGCCCTCTTGGTCGACCGGATGATATCATTGTACTTCTGAGAGCCGATGAAGGCCCTCGAATTACGGTTGATAGCAGCCGTGACGCGTACCATCCAATCCTCGCCGCTGAAAAGCGCGCGGTAGGGATTGCGGACGGCAACCGTCGCGAACGTCAAGACGGTTACTTGCAGGTTCTCCGACGTTTCTGCGTCCTGGGTGACGAAGACGTAGACAAAGTCCGAGACGTAGACGAGGTCAGTCGCTTCCGCGCGTGGGAAGACCGACTCCGCGCCGTTCTCGTCCGTGCGCGTCTCGTTCCACACGAACTGATAGACGTGGACTTTGACAGACCACGGCCAGCCAATCCAATAGATGCCGAGATATTTGAGCAGCCACGACCGCCTGTCGTAGTACGAGTCCTCCATCATCTCGCCCGTGAAGCCGTTCGTATTGCCCGGTCCGTGGAATAAGACTTCCCAATTCGCCTTATCGGGCTTGAACCCTGGCCCCATCGGGTCGTTCAGATGGAACCCCTCGAATGACATGAGGATCCGCTCGAACGAGTTCCCGCGCAGGATGATCTTCGCGGTACCTTCCTTCACGGTGGTGAAGAGGATGGCTTCTTTCGCGAGCGACTTGATGAAGAAGAACAGGATGATACTGGCGAACACCGCGCCGTCAATCGTGATGAACAGCCATTTCAGGATGGTTGCCACCAACGGATTGGACAGGCTCAGTATCATGATTATCGTGACAGACAAGATCACGACGACTGGTGCCGACAGATTGCGGCGCAATTTAGACAGCGGTGCCATTCGTGCCTCCTAGATTGGTGAGAGTAGTTGAAATGAACAAATCGCCGGAACAAAATTAACTAATAAATGCTGAAATGTCAAGGTGCTGGGGGAGAGATTCGAACTCTCATGCCTTGCGGCGCTAGCTCCTAAGGCTAGTGCGTCTGCCAGTTTCGCCACCCCAGCGCATCCGTCTAACCGAACCACTCTGGCGGTCACAGATAATTCAATCGTCGTCACGATTGAATTTCTGCGACCCCGCCTCGCGGTGCTCGCCGCTGCTCGCACAACGCTCCGGCTCGCACCGAAGCATAACACCTGCCGCAGGGCAGGTGCTAAGTCTTCAGTGCGCCCACCAGGACTCGAACCTGGGACCTTCTCCTTAAGAGGGAGCAGCTCTACCAACTGAGCTATGGGCGCAAGGTATGCAAACTGTACCCGAATTGCGCCGCAGTTTCAATGCGCGTGTGCATAGGCGGTGAAGCGCTTCATGAGGTCGCGCGTGACGGGGCCCGGCTTTCCGCCGCCAATAATCCGTCCGTCGACGGCGACGACGGGCACGATGTCCTTGAAGGAAGAGGTGATGAAGGCCTCGTCCGCGCCGAAGAGCGCCGGCAGGAGGACCGCCGCCTCATGCGTAGGGTAGGCCTTTTCCGCGAGCGCGAGCGTGATGGCGCGCGTGACGCCTTTGAGCACGTCAGCACCCGGCGTGTATACCGCGCCGTCCTTCACGACGAAGACGTTGCTCGTCGCGCACTCGAGCACGCGGCCGTTCTTCGTGAAGAGGATCTCGAGGGCGCCCGCTTCCTTGCGCTTCGGCTGGAGCATGACGGCCGTGATGTAATGAGTGGTCTTCGACTCGGGCATGAAGCGCTCATATTCGTGCGTGATGAGCGAGGCGCCATGCTCGTAGAGTTCGGGCGCAAGCGGCGCCGTCGGCTCCGCGGTAGCGAAGAGCGTCTCGCGGCCCGGGACGTGCTCGAGGCCTCCTTTCGCCGCGCCGCCCGTGAGCACGAGCCGGATGCTCGCGCGCCTGCCCGGCGAATTGCGCGCGATGAGCGTCCGCAACGCGTGACGCACTTCGCCCTGCGAGCGAGGAAGAGCGAGTCCGAGCGCGTCGGCGGATTTCTCGAAGCGTTCCCAGTGGTCGTCGAAGTGGAACGGCTCGCCCGAGAAGGCGGTGATGCCTTGGTAGATGCCGAAGCCGCGCAAGAGGCCGAGGTCCGTGATGCCGATTTTCGCCTCCGCGAGCGGCATGATCGAACCGTTCAGATAGCAGAGGAGCTCCATGCGTCGGAGCATTGTAGCAGACGCTCTCCGCGCAAAAGAAAAGCCCGCGGGGAAGCGGGCTTAGAAGAGCATTTCGAACGGCAGCTCGAATTCCCGGCCGGCAAGGGCCGTGAGGAACGGCCCGGAATATGCGCGTATGCCGTCGTCGCTCGCGACGAGCTGCATGAACAGCTCCATCGAGACCGGGACGACGTACTGGCCTTGCCTGTACCACGGGATCGAGCGGCCGAAGGGAATCGGGACTGGCAGCGCGTTCACGTATCGGATGATGAACCTTCGCCGCTGGCTATGTCCGAGATGCAGAGAACAACCGTCTGGAACCGTCACGATTTGTGCGCCGCGGCGCGCGCCGCGGCGCCAGAGCTGGAGTACGGCAACGTAGCTTTGCATGGTGCACCTCATCTTGAACGTCCTGGCCGAACCGCTGATCCTGCGGCGAATCTTCAAGCACCGCGCCGCGGAAGTCAAATGCGGCCGGCATCGTGGTACCGAGGGTGAGACTCGAACTCACATGAAGGTTTTTAGGCCCTCTCCGGGTTTTAAGCCCGGTGCGTCTGCCATTCCGCCACCTCGGCGTCTTTTGAAGATACCATTCCTCTGCTACTCTCGGAGGACGGCCCGATGGTGAAGTGGTAACACAGCGGTCTGCAAAACCGCGATGCGCGGGTTCGATTCCCGCTCGGGCCTCAGGAAAGCGCGTCTAACCGCCGGCGATTCTTCTCGCCGCGGTCGAGCGCGAAGTCGACGCGCGGCAAAGGCGAGAGGCGCGTATGCGCCTTGAGGTGATCCGAGAATGCTTCGCGCTGCCGTTCGAGGAAGGAGAGCGCCGCGCGTTCCTTAGCGTCGGGGAAGACCGTGACGAAGACGGTGACTCGCTCGCCGTGCGCGGACGGCTCCGCGCGCGTGACGGTGATGAGGGACCCCGCGCCGGCTTCCCGCAAGATGAAGCCGGCGGCTTCGTGCGCGATGAGGGTCGCCGCGCGTTCGGCGTGATGATTGCCGCCTCCCGGCGCGTGTCCGGCGGCGCTCATGACGTCACGACGGCAAAGGCGATGAGCACGTCGCTCGGCGCCGCATCCGCGCGCGCCTCGATCTCGGTGCCGAAGGTTCCTTCCGTGCGGATCTCCTTCACGTCGGCGCGCGCCTGCTGCAGGTTCGCCACCGTGCCGCGCCCAATCTCGTTCTCGCCCCGCATGATTTTCACCTTATTTCCGACGGCGAAGGCGCCGCGGTCGAGCCGGGCGCCGATGACCTGCTTCTTTGCGCTCGACGAGAACGTCTTGATGACGGTCGCGCGCCCGAGCTCCTCTTCGACGGTGACGGACGGGGCGCGCTCGGCGAGGAGCTCGGCGACTTTCTGCGACAGCTCATAGATGATGGAGAACGATTCGATGCGGATGCCGTCACGCAGCGCGAGTTCGCGCGCGATCGGGTCCGTCGCGGCGTTGAAGGCGATGATGACGCCGCCGGTCGCTGCCGCGGTCTTCACGTCGCCCTCGGAGACGTTTCCGACGCCCGTGGCAACGATGCGCAGCGCCGCGCGTTCGTGCGTGACTTTCTCGAGCTCGTGCAGGATGGCGTCGACGGAACCCGCGACGTCCGCCTTGATGACGAGCGGCAGTTCGGCGCCGCCGTCCGCCGCCGCGATTGCGGTCGGGCGCGCCGCCGCCGCCGCATATTCGGCCGCGAGCGCTTCCGCCTCCTTCTTCGCCTTCACGACGGTGAAGATCGTTCCTGCCGCGGGGAGGGAACTGAAGCCGGAGATGCGCGCGGGTTCGGACGGGCCGGCCGCCTCGATGCGCTCGCCGCGGAAGTCCTCGATGTAGCGTACGGGCGCATATGCGTCGCCGGCGACGACGAAGCGGGATTTTCCGAGCGTACCGTCTTTCACGATGAGCGTGGCGGATGCGCCACGCTTCGGGTCCTGCATGGACTCGAGCACGAAGCCCGTCGCCGCCGCATCCGTGTCGGCGGTGAGCTCCGCGAGGTCGGCAGCGAGGAGCACGAGATCAAGGAGTTCCGGCACGCCCTCGCCCGTCTTCGAGGAGACAAGTGCGTAGGCGATATCGCCGCCGAGCCCTTCGAGATAAATGCCGTGCTCGAGGAGCGAATTCTTCGCGCGTTCGACGTCCGCGTTGTTCTTGTCAATCTTCGTGATAGCGACGAGGTAGGGAATGCCAGCGTCCGTGATGGCCGCGAGCGCGTCCTCGGTCTGCGGCATGACGCCTTCGTCGGCCGCGACGACGAGGATGGCGATGTCAGCCGCCGCCGCGCCGCGCGTGCGCAGCGCCTTGAAGGCCTCGTGCCCGGGCGTGTCGAGGAAGGTCACGCGCCGCCCGTTATGTTCGGCAATGTACGCGGAGACGTGCTGCGTGATGCCACCAGCTTCGTTCGCGACGCTGTTCGTTTTCCGGATGTAGTCGAGGAGCGTCGACTTGCCATGATCTATGTGGCCCATCACCGCGATGACGGGCGGTCGTGCGACCCGTGCCATAATGCCTCATATCATCACAAAAAATGCGCGCGCGCAATCAGTGTAGAATCACGTCATATGCTGCGAAGACGGAGGACGTATCTCGATTGGGCGGCGGGCGCGAGCGCGAACCCGTCGTCGCCGCACGCGGAAGGGCGGCGGGCGCGGGCGCGGCTCGAGGCCGCGCGCGAGGCGATCGCGCGGCTCGTCGAGGCGAAGCCGGACGACGTCATCTTCACCGGCGGCGCGACGGAGGCGAACGCGCTCGCAATCGTCGGTCATGCGCAGGCGCGTAAGCGCGCGGGTGCGCGCGCCACCCATATGCTGTACCTGCCGAGCGCGCACGCGTCGGTCGTGGAGAATATGGCCGCGCTCGCCGCAAGGGGCATCGCGGTCGAGCCGCTCGCCATCCGGGATGCGGCGGTCGACATCGGGGCGCTCGCGCGCCAGCTGCGCCCCGAGACCGCGCTCGTCTCGATGGACGCGGTCTGCGGCGAAACGGGTGTGGTGTGGAATACCCTCGATGTGCGGCACGCGCTCGATGCGGCGCGTCCGGGCGGTCCGCGTATCCTGCTCCATGTCGACGCGAGCCAGGCGCCCTTGACCGAGAAGATGACGCGTGCACATTTCGGCGCCGACCTCCTCACGCTCGACGCGTCGAAGGTCAGCCTCGTCCGCGGCATCGGGGCGCTCGTCGCGCATCGCACGATCGCGCTTGCACCCTTGTACGCGGGCGGCGGGCAGGAGCGGGGACTCTGCCCCGGGAGCGAGGCGCCGGAACTCGCGCTGCGCTTCGCCGAGGGTCTCGCCGCCGCCGCGCAGGGTCGCGAGCGCTTCCGCGCCCGCGCCACGCGCGACCGCGCGGCATTCCTCGCCGCCATCACGGCAGCCGTTCCGGGCGTATCTATCCAGGAGGGGGCGCAGCAGGCGCCGCATATCGTGAACCTATCACTACCGGGCCGCGACACCGATTACCTCGTCGCGTTGTTAGACGAGGCCGGCTATGCCGTCTCTACGAAGAGCGCGTGCGAGACCGATTCCGAGGAGGGATCGCGCGCCGTCTTCGCCCTCACGGGTGATGCGGTGCGCGCCCGGTCGACCTTGCGCGTCTCCTTCGGCCCGGCGACGAGCTCCCGCGCCCTCGCTGCCTTCGCCCGCGCCCTCATCCGCGCCGTCGCATTTATTGACACTCATGCCCGCAGGTAGCATTATGTAATCACCATGAATATCGAGGAACTCTCGAAATCCCAGCTCATCCTGCTCACGATCCTCGTAAATTTCGTTACGTCGGTCGCTACCGGCATCTTGACCGTGTCCCTGCTCGACCAGGCGCCGCCGGTGGTCACGCAGACCGTGAACCGCGTCGTCGAGCACACGATCGAGACCGTCGCCCAAGCGGCTCCGGCGGCCGTCATCTCGGCCCCGGCCCCGGCCCCGTCGAACCAGGACCTCGTCACGGCGGCCATCGGCGCCGACGCGTCGCGCGCCGTCGACATTTATGACGCGAAGACCGGCACCTCGACGCCCGCGCTCGCGGTCGGCACCTACCTGCCGGAAGCGCGTGCCATCGCCACCGCGGCGAAAGATTCGCTTCCGCAGGAAGTCATCATCGGCTTCGCGGGCAATTCCTACGTGCCCGCGTCGCTCTCGCACAAAGGGCAGGGCATCGCCATCTACGGCTTCTCGGATAAGGCGACTCTGCCGAAGGCGTCCGTGCCAGCCTTGGTCGCCGCGCAGAACCTCAAACTCGGTCAGACGGCGCTCGCGGTGGGCGCCGACGGCTCCGCCTCGACTGGTATCGTCTCCCGCGTCGGCGCGAGCGGCGTCCGCACGACCTTGCCGGAGATCGGTGCCGGCAGCGCGGCGGTGGACCTCTCGGGGAACTTGATTGGCATCGCGGCCGGCGGGACGCCAGGGCTCCTCATCCCGACCGATGTCATCACGGCGCTCCTCACGGCGACGTCCTCGGCTGCAACGTCCACGGCACCGGCGACGTAATAGTCAATAAATAGTACGGTATGCCCCCCTTCAACAACTTCACGACGAAAGCGAAAGAAGCCGTGCGGCGCGCGCACGAGCTCGCCATCGAGCGCGGCCAGAACCACGTCTCGCCGCTCCACCTCCTCGCGGCGCTCCTCCTGCAGGAGGAATCGCTCGTGTTTTCCATACTCGACCGCATGGAGGTCGACACCATCATGCTCTCCGACACCGTCCTCGACCACCTCGAGTCGCCGGAATCCGCCGCCGTGCTCTCGCCGTCGTATCAGATCTATCTCACGCCTGAGCTCGCGCAGGCGCTCGAAGCCGCAGGGAAGATTGCGGCGCGCATGAACGACTCGTTCGTCGGCACGGAGCACCTCTTCCTCGCCGTCGTCGAGAATCCGGGCCCCGCAACTGAGGTCCTCGCGCGCTTCGGCATCACGCGCGAAGCGGCGCTCGCCATCTTGAAGGAGCTCAAGGCGAGCAAGGACGGGCAGGGCGAGAGCCCGCGCCGCTTCCGCGCGCTCGCGAAGTACGCGCGCAACCTCACGAAGCTCGCCTCCGAGAACAAGCTCGATCCGGTCATCGGCCGCGACGCCGAGATCAACCGCGTCATCCAAATACTCGCGCGCCGCACGAAGAATAACCCCATCCTCATCGGCGAAGCGGGCGTCGGCAAGACTGCCATCGCGGAAGGGCTCGCCGTGCGCATGGCGACGAACGACGTCCCTGAGACCCTGAAAGGGAAGGAGCTCCTCTCGCTCGATCTCGGCCTCCTCATCGCGGGCACGAAGTACCGCGGCGAGTTCGAAGAGCGCATGAAGAACGTCATGAAGGAGGTCGAGCGCGCGGAGGGCAACGTCATCCTCTTCGTGGACGAGCTCCACACGCTCGTCGGCGCCGGCGCCGCCGAGGGCTCCTTGGACGCCTCGAACATGCTCAAGCCCGCGCTCTCGCGCGGCGAAATCCGCGTCATCGGCGCCACGACCATCAAGGAATACCAGAAGCACATCGAGAAGGACGCCGCGCTCACGCGCCGCTTCCAGCCCGTCTTCGTGCAGGAACCGTCGGTCGAGGACGGTATCGCCATCCTGCGGGGGCTGCGCGACAAGTACGAGCTCTACCACGGCGTGCGCATCACCGACGGCGCCATCGTCGCGGCGGTGGAGCTCTCCTCCCGTTACATCACGGACCGCTACCTTCCGGACAAGGCCATCGACCTCATCGACGAAGCCGCGTCGGGGCTGCGTATCGCGCTTGAGAACAAGCCGCCGCTGCTCGAAGAGACCGATCGGAAGATCCGCCGGCTCGAGATCGAGCGCCAGGCGCTCCAGAAGGACGAGGACGGCAATCACGCGAAAGAGATCAAGGAGCGCATCAAAGTCATCGATAAGGAGATCGCCGACCTGAAGGAGAAGACGGCGGAGCTCGAGCTCAAGTGGAAGAACGAGAAGGAGGTCCTCGAGGGCATCCGCGCGGCGAAGACGGAGCTCGAGAAGCTCAAGGTACAGGCTGACAATGCCGAAACCGCCGCTGACCTCGGCACGGTCGCGGAGATCCGCTACGGGCGCATCCCGCACATCCAGAAGGACCTCGAGACGAAGCTGAAGCGCCTGAAGACGCTGCAGCGGTCGCGCCGCGTCCTGAACGAGGAAGTCACCGAGCACGAGATTGCATCCGTGGTCTCGCGCTGGACCGGCATCCCCGTCGCGAAGATGCTCGAGGAGGAAGCCGCGAAGCTCGCGCGCATGGAGGATGCGCTCAAGGCGAGCGTCGTCGGCCAGGACGATGCCGTGAAGAAAGTGACGGACGCGGTGAAGCGCTCCCGCGTGGGCATCAGCGACCCGAACCGCCCCATCGGCTCCTTCCTCTTCCTCGGCCCGACCGGCGTCGGCAAGACCGAGCTCTCGCGCAAGCTCGCGGAGTTCATGTTCAACGACGCCGACGCGCTCGTCCGCGTCGACATGAGCGAATTCATGGAGAAGCACTCGGTCGCGAAGCTCATCGGCGCGCCGCCGGGCTACGTCGGCTACGAAGAATCCGGCACCCTGACCGAGCGTATCCGGCATCGCCCCTACGCCGTCGTTCTTTTCGACGAGATTGAGAAGGCGCACCCGGAAGTCTTCAACATCCTCCTGCAAGTCCTCGACTCAGGACACCTCACCGACGGCAAGGGCCGCAAAGTCAATTTCAAGAATACGATCATCGTGCTCACCTCGAACATCGGTGGCGAGTTCATGGAGCGTCTCGCGCACATCGGCTTCGGCACGGCCGACGGGAGCGAGGCCGCGCACTACGAGGAGACGAAGGAAAAGATCATGGATGCGCTGCGCGAGCACTTCCGCCCGGAGTTCCTCAACCGCCTCGACGACATCATCATCTTCGACCGGCTCTCGAAGGAAGCGCTCGTGCAAATCGTCGAGAACCAGGTCGAGGAAGTATTGAAGCGCCTCGCGGACAAGCGCATCGCGCTCGTCATCGAGCCGGACGTGCGCGCCTGGCTCGCGGAGAAGGGCTACAGCCCGCAGTACGGCGCGCGCCCCTTGCGCCGCACGATGCAAGACAAGATTCTCACGCCGCTCGCGTCCTTAATGATCGCGCAAGGCGTCGGCGAAGGCGGCATGGTCACCGTCTCCCTCAAGGGCGGCGAGCCGCACTTCGAGGTGAAGAAGCGCGTGCCGCGCGCGACGAGCCGCGCGAAAGCCGCGGTTGCCTAAGGAGCGCGCATCTGCTAGGGTTCTCGCATGTCACAAGACCGCCTCATCCGTCTCAAGTCGACGAAGTCCGAGCATGTCGTCTGGACGCGCAAGAACAAGAAGAAGGTCGAGCGCAAGATCGAACTCATGAAGTACGACCCAACGCTCCGCAAGCGCGTGCCGTTCAAGGAGGCGAAGAAATAAACATCCGAGATGAGAAACCGCCGAAAGGCGGTTTCTCATTCCTGCTGCGGGCCCACCAGGACTCGAACCTGGGACGGCGGTTTTGGAGACCGCTGTTTTACCACTAAACTATAGGCCCATACGGACAAACGATAGCAGACGCGACGCAGTGGGGAAAGGCGCCGCAGCCGCACGGCGGCCGCGGTATGATGCCGGTATGCGTTCTCGCATCCTCCTGCCCGCCCTCTTCCTCGTCGCGGCCGGCGCGTTCGTTCTGCCGAACGTCACGCACGCCGCCATCCCGTTCTTTGGACCCATCATCCCGGCCGGCAACGACACGTGCCCGGCGGGGTGGGGCATGTTCATGATCGTCATCAACAACATCGTCGAGCTCCTCATCACGCTCGCCATCGTCTTCGTCGCGCCGCTCACGATCGCGTGGGCCGGGTTCCTCTATGTCGTCAATCCCGTCGACCCGAGCGGCATGAGCCGCGCGAAGTCCATCCTCTGGAACACGGTCTTCGGCATCGTCATCGCGCTCGCCGCATGGCTCATCGTGGACGCCATCTTGGCGGCGCTGACCAACCAGGGGCTGACCTACTGGGCGAGCCTTGTCGGCAGCAACGGCACGCAGCCGTGCCTCTCGGTCGCGAGCTCGCTCCGGCAGGCCGCTCCGCCGACGACCACGGCCGGACTCGCGGTCGGGACGACGCCGACGGTGACGGGCGTCGGCGCGGGCGGCCAGCAGTACCTCTCGTTCGGCTCGGGCGCGTGCGTGGCGACGGCCGTGCAGCAGGGCGCGACCTCAGGCGGCTACAGCCTGACCGTCGCGCAATCGAATACGCTCGCCTGCATCGCGCAATTCGAGAGCACGTGCGGTTCGAACCTCAGGCCGAATCCGGCCTCAAGCGCCGCTGGCGCGTTCCAGGTCCTGCTGCAGCGAAACAGCGCGTGCTACAACAATGCGGCTTGCGAGCAGGCCGCCGGTCAGCCCGGCGTGCCGCTTAATTGCCAGAATGGATTCAGCGGCGGTCAATCGTTGAACAATGCCACTTCGCAGATGTGCTATGCCGCCGCAGCAAATCTCGCGTGCGCAGCGTCGGCGGCGGCCTGTCTCGTGCAAGCAAATCCGAACTTCAGCGATTGGGCGACGCCGAGCGACCAATCCTGCGTGCGCACCTACAACATCTGACGCGCTATGATGAACCTATGATGCGGATACTGGCCATCGGTTCGCTCGCAGTCATCGTCGTCGCGGCGATCGCTTTCTACGTTCTCGCCCCGAAGCAACCGCAGCAGCAGGCGCCCGCCGGAAGCGGCGCGCCGGTAACGCTGCCGTCAGCCGGCGAGACGACAGTCACCGTCGGCAACTCGGGCGCCACATTTGCGCCGGGCGAACCGAACATGTCCCTCACTCTCGCGACGGGGAGCACCACCGTCGTCAAGGATTTCATAACGAGCAGCACGACCGGCAAAGACGTGCAGAACCCGGGCGTCTACTACCTGGCCGGGAGCGCCGGGTACTGCCTCGCGGACGGCACGTGCCCCCACGGCGCCGCCGTGAGCGATTTCATCATCACCTACGACTCCTCGAGCGAATTCTTCACGATATCGCTCACAGAGGAGCCGCTCGCCACGGCGCGCGCGGACGCCGAGCAGTTCCTCGCGACGACGCTCGGCCTATCGGACATGCAGCTGTGCGATCTCAAGTACACGGTCCTGACGAACGAATCCGTGAACGCGTTCTTCGCCGGCAAGAATCTCGGTTTCAGCTCCTGTCCGGGCGCGACGGTGCTGCCGCAGTAGCGTGCTCGCGCACGAGCTTCGCGAGCCACGCTTTTTGCCGGCGCGCGTACTGCCAAAGCTTCGCCGAAAGGGCAGGCAGGAGCGACTCTTCAGACCGCTCGCCGCGCAGGCATTCGCCCACGACGCGGTACTCGAGGCCGAGCTCGTCGAGTCGTTCATCGCCGACCGCGTCCCGCACTTGTCGGACTTCCTTGACGAGGCCGCGCGCGAATGCCTCCTTGAGTCGCTCGTCGATGCGGGCGCGAAGTTCCTCGCGCGGCGGGTCGATGATGATCCACTCGACGTCGTACGGGTTCGCGCCCCGGCCGCGCGCAGGCACGGCACCTTTTTGTGCGCCGATCTCGAGGGCGCGGATGAGTCGCCGCCGGTTCTTCGGATCAAGCTCGGCGGCGCGGCGCGGATCGGCGGCGCGGACGCGCGCGTACAGCTCTTCCGTCGATAGTCCCGCAAGCGCCTCGCGCAGGGCTTCGTCCGCCGGCACCGCGTCCGGCAGCCCGCTGAGGAGCGCGTCGAAATAGAAATGCGTTCCGCCCGCGAGGATGGGGAGCTTGCCGCGCGCGGCAATCTCCCCGATGAGCCGCTTCGCGTCCGCGACGAAATCGCCGGCCGAGTAGCGCTCGCCGGGTTCGCGGATATCGATGAGGTGGTGCGGGACGCCGCGCGTCTCGCCGCGCGGCAGCTTCTCCGTGCCGATGTCGAGGCAGCGATAGACCTGACGCGAATCGACCGAGATGACCTCGCCGCCCCGCGCGAGCGCTTCCGCGACGGCCCGCGCGGACTTGCCGGAGGCCGTCGGCCCCGCGATGCAGAGGATTTGTGCCGCCATTGCGCGCGATGGTAACATATGCCGCACGTAACCCTATACGCCTATGAAAGAAACCAAGAGCAACTATTGCGAACGGTGCGGCGAGTTCCACGATCCGATACGCGATTACACGTCGCAAGTGAAGGTGGGCGAGGCGGTTCCTGACTTCGAGTTCGAGGTATTCCATAAGGGCGCGATCAAGACGATGTCCTTGTCGCGGCTCCGCGGCAAGTGGGTCGTGCTCGTCTTCTATCCGGCTGATTTCACGTTCGTCTGCCCGACCGAGCTCGAGGAGCTCGCGAAGCTGCATCCGAAATTCAAGGATGCGAACGCCGAGATCATCTCGGTGTCGACCGATACGGCGTTCACGCATAAGGCGTGGCGCGACGCGTCAGAGGGCATCCGCGCCATCGAGTATCCGATGGCGGCGGACCCGTCCGGCAAGCTCTCCTACGCGTTCGGCGTCCTTATCGAGGGCGGCGAGGCGGAACTGACGCCGGACGAGGGCCTCCCGCTGCGCGGCACGTTCATCATCGATCCGGCGGGCATCCTGCGCGCGATGGAGATAAACGACAACTCGATGGGCCGCAAGGGCTCGGAGACCTTGCGCAAGCTCCAGGCGGCGCAGTACGTGGACACGCACAAGGGCCAGGTCTGTCCGGCCTCCTGGGAACCCGGGGGCGATACGCTCGAACCGGGCCTCGACCTGGTCGGGAAGCTGTAAGAGACGGTAAAAAAGCGACCCCTACGGGGGTCGCTTTGCGTCATGGCCAGCTAGAGATGCTGCGGCGGATACGAAGGCATCGCCATAGCGTGCGTCCTGGCCGTCGCGAGCTTGATGGTCTCGACATTCCATGACGATTCCCAGACGGTGCGATCGAGCAGTACGTAATCGGCGCGTCGAAGCCTGCTCGCGCGGATGATGGGCTCCGCGCCGCGGCCTTCGCACGGGACGATGGTCGTCATCGCGTCGCCACGCCCGCGGGCGTGGAGGACATCGAGATCGCCCGGCGAGCACAGGAGGCCGCGCACTCCATCATCGAGTAGTGTATCGACCGTCGTCAGGATGTTCTCCGGTTCGCGCGATGCTGGCGCGCAGGCGATGATAGCCGTGCGTGGCGATGCTTTGGCCGCTTCGCGCAGTACATCGTGCCCCGCACGGGCATTCATGATAACGGCCGATACGCCTCGCGCGGCGAGTTCCCTCACCTCGACGGCGGCGGCTGCTGGATTGGAGAAATTCGTCGCGCTCCAGAACACCCGTACGTAATTGCTCGCGAGGATCCATTCACGCATGACGTGCGGATAGACCGTAGCGTCCGGGAGGATATGCACTGCGTCGATGTGTGGGAAAATCCCTTGCAGCATGCGCAGGTCTTCTTCATGACGGAGCGACGGGTTCGGTCCCGCCGCGTACGTGACTACGATTGCTGGCATCACGTTCTCCTTGGGTTGAAGTACAGAAGGTCTAACGCTGATATACGCCGAAGCCGACGACACGGCAAGGGCTGTTCGCCAGGTGCCGGGGGAGGCTCGAACTCTCAAGCCTTTCGGCGGTGGGTTTTGAATCCGCCGCGCCCTGCACTGAAAATGTTGGTGCTGGAGGAGAGACTCGAACTCTCAAGCCTTTCGGCGGTGGGTTTTGAATCCACTGCGTTTACCATTTCGCCACTCCAGCATTGCGGGGCCGCATCCCGATGAACGCCTCCACAGTAGCATCTTATCGCTGCATTTTCAGCGTGGTACCATGCGCGTATGAACGATGAGGCGCGGTATATCCCGACGAAATACGACTCGATATTCTGGATCGAGACGGACAGGATCAAGCCGAACCCGTATCAGCCGCGGCGCGAGTTCAGCGAGGAAGGCCTGCGGTCGCTCGCCGACTCCATCCGGCAGTACGGCATCCTCCAACCATTGACCGTCACGAGGAAGGACGTCGAAAAGCCGGACGGCGGTCTCGAGAGCGAGTACGAGCTCATCGCCGGCGAGCGGCGGCTCCGCGCGTCGAAGCTCGCGGGGCTCACGCAAGTGCCGGTCGTCATCCGCGCGGGCGAGAACAACCTCTCGAAGCTCGAGCTCGCCATCATCGAGAACCTTCAGCGCGAGGATCTGAACGCCATCGATCGAGCGAAGGCGCTGCAGAAGCTCGTCAACGAGTTCGGCATCTCGCACGGCGAGACGGCCGCGAAGATCGGCAAGAGCCGCGAGTACGTCTCTAATTCGCTACGCCTTCTCGCGCTGCCGACGCACATGCAGGATGCCATCGTCCGCAAGGAGATCAGCGAGGGTCATGCGCGGACCCTGCTCGCGCTCAACGACCGGGAACAGGAACGCGAGACGCTTTTCCGCGAAATCACGCTCAAGAAGCTCTCGGTCCGTGCCGCCGAGCGCATCGCGCGGTCCATCGCGCAAGAGCGCGTCCGTAAGTATCACCGTAAGACGCCGGAGATGACCGAGCTCGAGAAGTCGCTCACCGAGACCCTCGGCACGCGCGTCATCATCGAGCCGGGCGCCGAAGGCGGGCGCTTGCTCATCGACTTTTTCTCGCCGGACGACCTCTCCGTGCTCGCGGAGGCCCTCACGATCCATCGCAGCGCCGTCCTGCGCGGCGCGGAGACATCTGTTCCCGAGGGCGCCGAAGCATACCCCGTGTATCCGAATACGACGCAGCTTTCCGACGACCCCGTCCCGCCGGCCGCGCCCGAAGAGCCGTCGGACGACGACCTCTACTCGGTGACGAACTTCGTCATTTAGCCGCGCGGCGGGCGCGCACCCGCGTCCGCACGCGCGGGCGCGCCGCGTCGCCCATATCGAGCGCCGTGCGGATCTGCTTGCGGGCGAGCGAGGTGCGCGCGTGGTCGAGCCACTTCGTCGACGGATGCGCCGATTCGCGTCGGATGATCTCGACTATGTCTCCGTTGCCGAGCGGCGTGTCGAACGATACCAGTTTCCCGTTCACCTTCGCGCCTTGCAAGTGGTTGCCGAGGTCGGTATGGATCGCGTATGCGAAATCGACCGGCGTCGACGCGGTCGGCAGGTCGACGACGTCGCCTTTCGGCGTGAATACGAAGACGCGGTGCGAGAAGAAATCCTCCTTGAGCCCGTCGACGAATTCCTTCGAACCCGCGACCTCGGCGTGCGCGTCGGCGAGCTCGGCGAGCCAGGGCGGAATCTTTGCCGCGTCGCTCGCGGAAGCGCCGGACTTCACCTTCATCAAGGACGGGATGAGGGATCGCACCCACGAGAACGAGAGGGCGGAGAAGCGGCTCTTCTGGGAACCCTTATCGAGCTTCTCGATGCCTTTACCGAGCTGCTTGTACGTCATGTGCGACGCGATGCCGAACTGGGCGTGCCGGTGCATCTCTTCGGTCCGTATCTGTACCTCAATGATGCCGGCTTCGGGCGCAACGACGGTGGTATGGAGCGACTGATAGCCGTTGGGCTTCGGGAAGGCGATGTAATCCTTGAATTCGCCCGGCAACGGTTTGTAGAGCGCATGCACGGTGCCGAGCACGGCATAGCAGTCGCCGATGGCGGGGACGACGATGCGCAGCGCCGCGATGTCGTGGATCTGGTTGATGTCGTCTTTCTTGCGCTTCAGCTTCTGATGCAGGCTCCAGAGCCCTTTCATGCGGATGTCGGTATGGAAATCGGTGATGCCTTTCTTCGCGAGTTCGCGCCGGATCTCCTTCTGCACCTTCGCGAGTCCCGCCTCGCTCTCCCTGGTCACGAACTTCCGCACTTCCGCGGTATGGCGCGCCGCGTCAGGGTCGACGTATGGGAAGGCGAGATCCTCGAGCTCGCGCTTCATCTTGCCCATGCCGAGCCGGTCCGCGATAGGCGCGTATATCTCCAGGGTCTCGAGCGCGATGCGGCGGCGCTTGTGCCCCGGCACGTGCTCGAGGGTCTGCATGTTGTGGTAGCGGTCGGCGAGCTTCACGATGAGGACGCGGATATCGCTCGCGGTGGCGACGAGGAGGCGTCGGAGCGATTCGGCGTGGCGTTCGGCGCCGTGGTACTTGTGCCGGCCGAGCTTCGTGACGCCGTCGACGATGAAGAGCACTTCGCTCCCAAACTCCTTCTTGATCTCGTCGCGCGAAACGTCGCCATCCTCGACTGTGTCGTGAAGGAGGCCGGCGGCGATGGTCGCCGCGTCCATCCCGTATTCCGCGAGCATTTTCGCGGCCGCGGCCGGATGGATGAAGTACGGTTCGCCCGAATAGCGGGTGTGAGTCGCGTGCGCCTTCTTGGAGAACTCGTAGGCTTTCTCGATGAACGCGATGTCCTCGGGCGACGGCGCCGACATCTCGCCGACGATCTCTTTGACGGTCGTCATGGCGGTACTATACACCGCGTGCCTGACGCCGCCTATGCGGGCGTCATTTCAGATACGCCGCCGCATCCTCGGGTGAGAATGCGTCCGGCTTCACCGAGTCGGGCAGATAGATGCGGCGCAGGCCTTTCTTCAGGAAGAGCCCTTGCTTCGAGCGGTAGAGTACGAGCTGCTTATGCGTCGAGGGGTGCGGGCCGAGCTCGCGGACGATCTCGGCGCCCTTCGGCGGGCGCTTCGGCTCGGCGAGGAGCGCGAGCGCTTCCGCGAGCGTGATGGCGTACGGGTCGCCCTTCTTGATTGAACGGAAGTCGCCGTCCGAACCCACGTACGGGCCGAAACGTCCGGTCGAAGCGAAGACGGGCTTGCCGGTCTGCGGGTGGGTGCCGAGCTCGCGCGGCAGCGAAAGGTATTTCACCGCGTCCGCGAGCGTCACCTTCGAGAGGTCGGTGCCGGGCGGGATGCTCGCGCGCTTCACCGCCGCCTTCTTCGCGCGCCGTCGCGCCCCCGCCTTCTTCGGCGGGTCCGCTTCGGCCGCCTGCGGCGCTTCCATCTCGACATAGGGGCCGAAGCGGCCGGTCTTCACGTAGATCGCCGCGCCGGTCTCGGGATGACGGCCGATGGGCTCATCGGGCTTCAGTTCCGCGCCGTCCTCGGTGCGCGCGCCCATGCACGCCGGATAGCGTTTGCAGCTCATGAAGATGCCGCCGCGGCCAAGCTTATACTCCATCAGTGAGCCGCAGACGGGGCAGATGAATCCCCTCGGCGCATCGCCGAGCGATGTCGCCTTCGGCAGCTTGTCCTTGGCGCGCACGGCTTTCTCGAACGGGCCGTAGAACGCCCGCATGGTCTCTTCGTAGCCGCGTTCGCCGCGCGCTATCTCGTCGAGCTCGTCTTCCATCTCCGCCGTGAAGGAGTCACCGACGACTTCGGGGAAATTCGTCTCGAGCCAGCCGGAGACGACCATGCCGGTCGCCGTCGGCACGAGGGCGCGGCCGGTCTTCTCGACGTAGCCGCGGTCCTGGATGGTCTTCATGATGGAGGCGTAGGTCGACGGTCGGCCGATACCGCGTTTTTCGAGTTCCCGGATAAGCCCCGCTTCGGTATAGCGGTTCGGCGGTTCCGTCTGCTTCTCGGCCGCATCGAGTGCGCCGAGCGCGAGTGCGTCGCCCGCCGCGAGCTTCGGCAGCTCGACGTCCTCGCCTTTCGCGGCTGTGTCGAGCGCGAGCCAGCCGTGGAAGAGCGTGCGCGAGCCCGTCGCCGTGAAGGCGGGAATGCGCGCTCCGCTATCGGCGTTGTGAACGTCGGCGGTTGCCGTGACGCTTGTGCGCATAATACGCGCCGGCGCCATCTGCGAGGCGAGCGCGCGGGTGCGGATGAGTTCGTAGAGCGCCGCTTCGTCCGGCGTCTTGCCCGCGCGCGTGCGGCCGGGATCGGTCGGACGGATGGCCTCGTGCGCTTCCTGCGCGTTCTTGCTCGTCGTCTTATACGCGCGCACCTGGAGATACTCCTTGCCGAACGTCTTCTCGACGACGGAGGCCATCTTCGCCACCGCTTCCTTGGCGAGATTCACCGAATCCGTGCGCATGTAGGTGATGTGGCCCGCTTCGTAGAGCTTCTGCGCGGCGCGCATCGTGCGCGAGGGCGCGAAGCCGAGCCGCGTCGACGCCGTCTGCTGCAGGGTGGAGGTCGTGAACGGCGGGCGCGGATTGCGCTCCTCCGCCTTCTCGGCGACGTTCCCGACGCGCCACGCGGCGGCACGGCCCGCGGCGACGATGCGATCCGCTTCTTCTCTCGTCTTCGGCTCCTCGACGCATGTCGCCGAGAAATCGCCCGCCGGCGTCGTGAAGCGCGCGGTGAGCACGTAGTACGTTTCCGGCACGAAGGCCTTAATCTCGCGCTCGCGCTCGGCGAGGATGCGCAGCGCGGGCGACTGCACGCGGCCGGCGGAGAGGCCGTAGCGCACCTTCTTCCAGATGAGGCCCGAGAGGTCGTAGCCGACGATGCGGTCGAGGACGCGCCGCGCTTCCTGCGCTTCCCGCAGGTGCTCGTCGATCGTCCGCGGATGCGCGAGCGCTTCCTCGACGGCCTCTTTCGTTATCTCGTGGAAGACGACGCGTTTCGGCTTCTTCAAGCCCGCGACTTCCTTGATATGCCAGGCGATGGATTCGCCTTCGCGGTCCGGGTCGGTCGCAAGGTACACCTCGCTCGCGCTCGCCGCCGCCTTCTTTATCCTCTCGATGATGTCGCGCTTCTCGGCGGGGACGACGTAGCGCGGCACGAAGCCGCCCTCGATATCGACGGCGTCTTTGTTCGATTTCGGCAAGTCGCGCACGTGCCCGACCGAGGCGAGCACGTCATACGCCTTCCCAAGATACTGTTGGATTGTCCGCGCTTTCGTCGGCGATTCCACTATGAGCAGCTGTTTCTTCACCAATCCACTCATAACGCGCGCACCTATATATGGTCAAGCGAGCGTGACGGATATCGGGTGGTGATCGGAGCCTGCGCGGTCCGACAGGACCGCGGCGTCTTTCACCGAAAACGAACGGGAAACGAGGATATGATCGAGCTGGGAACGGGAGAGCGGATGCGTCGGACGGCCGTAAAGCGGGTTCACGAGCTTGTGCTCGACGAATCGCGCCTCGATGCGCATGCGTTCGCGGCGATAGCGCACGACATCGGTCATGCGGCCGCCGAGGAACCAGTTGAGGATGGTTATCTTCGGGGACTCGAGGATGTTGAAATCGCCGCAGACGATGGTCGGCCGGCCAGGCACGCGCCCGGCGAGCGCCGTCTCGAACTCCTCGATGCGCCAGCGCGGATGCGCGAGGGTGAGGTGGAGATCGAAGACGCGGACGAGGCCCGCAGGCGTCTCGACGTCGGCGAAGAGCCCGTGGCGGTTCTCGGTCCTCGAGAAATTGAACGAGCGCATGAGGCGGATGAAGAGGCGCGCGCGCCACGGCAAGAGCGTCCAGTAATCCGGCAGCGGGATGACGCCTCGGGCGCTGATGGGATAGCGCGAGAGGATGACGAGGTGATTGCGCACGCGGTGCGAGAAGAAGCGGTCGACGTCGATACCCGATGCGAGATGGAAGGGCAGCGTCTTCAGGCGGGCGAGGAATTCATCCGGGACTTCCTGCAGGCAGAAAATATCGAAGGCGACGTCGCGGATGAACGCGAAGGCGCGATCCTGTTCCTGATTACGGAACAGCATGTTCCATGAATAGATAGTCATAGCCTGCGCCACGCGCCGAGCTCCTCTCGGATGAGGCCACGTACTTCTAACGCGGCGAGCGCGGTGAGGGTTTCGCCGGGCGCGCCGTTCGCGCGCAAGAGCTCGTCACGGGTGCGCGGTTCCTCAAGGAGGGCCCACACGGCGGCCTCGGCGCCTTCGAGCGCGGGCGCTGGACGCTCGGCGGGCGTCTCGCGCGGCGGGATGCCGAGCGCTTCGAGCACGTGGACGGGCTCCGCGGCCAGCGCCGCGCCGAGCCGGATGAAGAGGTGCGGACCGACCCCGTGCGGGTCGGTGATGCGATGCGGCACACACAGGAGTTCGCGGTTGTATTCGCCCGCGAGCCGCGCGGTGATGAGCGTGCCCGACTTCCGCCCGGCTTCGATGATGAGCACGGCATCGGCGAGACCGACCATGATGCGGTTGCGCGACGGGAATTCTTTCAACCACGGCTTGTGGGACGGCTCTTTCTCGGAGAGGAGCGCGCCGCCCTTCGCGAGTATGTCGTACGCGAGGCCGAGATTCGTTCGCGGATAGATGACGCTCTCGTCGAGCCCGGAACCGGGGATGGCGATCGTGTGGAGCCCGGCGGCGAGCGCCGCCCTATGCGCACAAGCGTCGGTGCCGAGCGCGAGGCCCGAGATGATGGAGACGGGATAGCCGGCGAGCCCCATGATGAGCCCTTCGCACGCGGCGCGGCCATATGGGGAGAGCGCGCGGCTCCCGACGACGACAAGAAGCTTCGTCCCGGGCGGCGGGAGCATTCCGGCGAGCCACAGGCGCTCGGGCGGCTGCGGTATCTCGAGGAGCGGAGCGGGCCACTCTCCGCGCGGAAGCTCGCGAATCTTCATGCGTTGAGTATACTAGGTGGCATGCTCGACATACGGTTCATCCGCGAGAACGCCGATCTCGTGAAGGCTGGCGCTGCCAAGAAGCGCATTGATGCCGACATCGACCGCCTGCTCGCCGTCGACGACGATCGCAAGCGGCTCCAGCAGGAGTATGAGACGAAACGCGCGGAGCAGAATCGCAAAAGCGGCGAGGTGCAGCGAGCGCAAGGCGCCGAACGCGAGAAGCTGCTCGAGGCGATGCGGCAGCTGAAGCAGGGCATGGCCGAGACGGAGGACGAGCTCAAGAAGGTGATGGAGGAATGGCAGCGGCTCATGCTCGCCGTCCCGAACATCCCCGACATGTCGGTGCCGGACGGCGAGAGCGATGCAGACAACGTCGAGGTGAAGAAGTGGGGCGAGCCGACTGCGTTCCCGTTCGAGCCGAAAGGCCACGTCGAGCTCATGACGGCGCTCGGCATGGCGGACTTCGAGCGCGGCGCCAAAGTCGCCGGCTTCCGCGGCTATTTCCTCAAGGGCGACGGTGTGCTCCTGTCGAACGCGGTCTGGCAGCTGGCGCTCAAGCACTTCGGCGCGAAAGGGTTCGAGCTTCTCTTCGCACCGTCCTTGGTGCGCCGCGAAGCGTTCCTCGGCACGGGATATCTCCCGCAGGGCGAAGAAGACCTCTACAAGACGCAGGACGGCGATTTCCTTGCCGGCACCGCGGAGGTCGCGACGATGGGCTACCACATGAACGAGACGATCGACCTCGCGAACGACCCTATCCGCTTTCTCGGCTTCTCGCCGTGCTTCCGCCGCGAGGCCGGTGCGCACGGCAAGGACGTGCGCGGCCTCATCCGCGTGCACGAGTTCTATAAATGGGAGCAAGTCGTCCTCTGCAAGGCAGAGCACGACGAATCGGTCCGTCTCCATGAGTGGCTGAACCGCAATACGGAAGAATTCATCGAGCTCCTAGCGATTCCATATCACACGGTCGCCAATTGCGGCGGCGACCTTGGACTCGGCCAGGTGAAGAAGTACGACGTCGAGCTGTGGGTGCCGGGCGAGAAGAAATACCGCGAGATAAGCTCCGCGTCTTATTTCCATGATTTCCAGACGCGGCGTCTGAATATCCGGTACCGCGACACGGATGGCGCGCTCAAGTTCGCGCATTCGCTCAACTCGACTGCCATCCCGACGCCGCGCATCCTCGTCTCCATCATCGAGAATTACCAGCAGGCCGACGGCACGATCAAGGTACCGGACGCGCTCGTGTCGTATGTCGGCAAACCTATTATCGGCAAGGCGGGGAAGTGAGCGGCGCCTCCATGAGCGCCGCCGCCGGAATCGCCGCCGCGCCGCGCTCGCGCTCGCCGTCCTCGCGCTCCTCGCGTGCGCCAGCATCATCGTCGGGCTCCGACAGGGCGCGGTGCGAATCACGCGCGTCACGGTGATCGGGGCGAGCGCGTCCTTCGCGGCGTACGCGACGGACGCGATGCGCGGCTCCTATTTCGGACTCATCCCGCGCGATTCCGTGTTCTTCTATCCGGCGTCGAGCATCCGCAGCGCCATCCTGGCGGCGCATCCGGAAGTCGCTGCCGTCTCGGTCGCGCGCGACGGCTTCGACGGCGTCACGGTGCAGGTGGATAACCGGATGCCCGTCGGACGCTGGTGCGGCCCCGCGCCCGATCCGATGCCGCCTGAATGCTACGTCTTCGATGCGAGCGGGTTCATCTACGCGACGACAAGCGTGCCGGCGTGGCTCCCCGCAGCGCTCGCCGGCACTTCGTCCCCCGCGGCCTCGAGCGACGTCGCGGACCACTCCTTCGTCCTCTTCGAAGCGCTCGCAAGCTCGACGGCGTCTGTCGACGCGACGCTTCCGACAGCCGCGGGATTGCCCGCCGTCTTCGATTTCGCGCGCAAGCTCGATTCCTTCGGCTCGCCAGCGACGGTGATTTCCATCCATGACGGCGAAGCGGACGACTATCTCGCGAGCGGCACGCTCGTGAAGTACGTGCTCGGCCAAGAACAGGACGCGTACGCCGCGCTTTCGTCCGCGCAGGCGCAGTTCAATCTCGCGAATGGGTCCGTCGAATACGTCGATCTGCGCTTCAGCGGGAAGATTTATCTAAAGAAGAGAGGGTGATAGTGTAACCGGATGCAGTCGTTCTGGCACACGCTCCCGCGGCCGTTCGTCGCGATGGCGCCCATGGCTGACGTGACGGACCCGGCCTTCCGGCGCCTCGTCGCGCGCTGCGGTGCGCCCGACGTCACGTGGACCGAGTTCGTCTCAGCCGATGGCCTTTACCATACCCGCGAGATTCAGAAGCTCCCGGACGCTGAGAATCCGCTCATGCGCGACCTCGCCTTCACGGACGCGGAGCGCCCCATCGTTGCGCAATTCTTCTCAAGCAAGCCCGATATGCTCGCGTATGCCGCGCGCCTCGCCGCAGAGCTCGGCTTCGACGGCGTCGATCTCAACATGGGCTGCCCGGACCGCGCCATCGAGAAGCAGGGCGCGGGCGCCGCGCTCATTAAGGATCCGGAGCGCGCCACCGAGCTCGTCCGCGCGGCGCAGACGGCCGGCCTGCCGGTCTCGGTGAAGACGCGCATCGGTTATAACGCAGAGTCGCTCGACCAGTGGCTGCCGGCGCTTCTCGCCGCGCGCCCCGCCGCGGTGACGCTCCACCTGCGGACGCGCAAGGAGATGTCGCTCGTGCCGGCCGAGTGGGAGCTCATGCGTCGCGCCGTCGCCATCCGCGACCGCCTCGCTCCGTCTGCGGCGGGGCAAGCGCCGGACGTCCTCCTCATCGGCAACGGCGACGCAAAGAATCTCGTCGATGCGCGGGCGAAGGCCGCGGCGTCCGGTGCCGACGGCGTCATGATCGGCCGCGGCATGTTCGGCAACCCGTGGGTTTTCGCCGGCCGCGCGCCGGAGGACACGCCGCTTCCCGAGAAACTCGCGGCGCTCGTCGCGCTCGCGCGCGATTTCGAGACGCTTTCGCCGCCGAAGCACTTCGCCATCCTGAAGAAGCACGTGAAGGCCTTCGTCACGGGGTTCGACGGGGCCGCGGAATTGCGGGCGGCGCTCATGGATGCGGATTCCGCCGCCGGGATGGAGGCCGTCCTCGAGCGGCGCGGGTGCGCGACGGCCCGTAAGGAAGCGCTCACCCGCACGTCATGAAGAAAGACCACGGTCAGGGAATGGATGAACGCTTCCTCTCAGCATACGAGAGTCATGCCGATAGCGTGTATCGCTTCGGGCTCTTGAAGCTATCGGATAAGGATGCCGCCCTCGACTTGGTCCAAGACGTCTTTATGCGGTACTGGGATGTTCTTCGCAAGGATGCGCGGGCGACGCACGAGCGCGCCTTTCTTTTTACGATCGCGCGGAATCTCGTCATCGATCGGTATCGCGCGAAACGCACGGTCTCGCTCGACCGCTTGCGCGAGGAAGACGGTTTCGAGCCGCCCGAAACGGGGCTCCCGGACCCGGAACGGGCCGCGGAAGGGAAGCGCGCCTTCGGGCTTATCGGGCGGCTGCCGGACGCGTACCGCGAGGCGCTCATTCTACGCTACGTCGAGGGATTCGAGCCGCGCGACATCGCCGCGCTCCTCGGCGAATCGGCGGATGCCGTGACCGTGCGGCTCCACCGGGGCATCAAGAAGCTGCGCGAGCTCATGCATGAACGGAATACCCATGGATAACCACGACACATTTTCACAAGCAGATATCGACGCCTTCAAGGCGGCAGACGCCGTGCGCCTGCCGGACGGCGACCGCGTGCGTATCCGCGCGAACCTCGCTGCGTACGCGAAGGCGCATCCGCGCACGAGCATCGTGAGCCGCTTCTTCGGCGCGGGCGCGCCGAAGGCCGTGCCGTCGCCGTATCAGTCGTGGCTGCGCCGGCCGATGCCGGCTATCGCCGCCGTCCTCATACTCATCCTCATCGGCGGCGGCACTTCCTATGCGGCCGAAGGCGCGCTGCCCGGCGACGCACTGTATCCCATCAAGGTGAACGTGAACGAGCCCATCCAAGAAGCGCTCGCGTTCACGCCGCAGAGCAAAGCGGCCGTCGCCGCGAACATCGCGGTCACGCGCCTCGACGAGGCCCAGCAGCTCGCCGCGGCCGGGAAGCTGAGCACGACCACGGCCGTGATGCTCGACGCGAATCTGCAGGCGCACGTCACGCAGGCGGACTCGGCGGCTGCCGCGCTCGCCAAGAGCGATCCTTTGGCGGCCGCAGAGACGCAGTCGTCGCTCGACGCGCGCCTGAACGCGCACCGCGACATCCTCCAGGCGGTGGCCGACAGCAACGACGAGAGCCGGGGCGCCGCGACCGGACTCCTCGCGTCGCTCACGGCGAAGCTCGACGCGAGCACGAGCACAGATCGGGCGGTGAATATGCAAGCGCTCGCACACGCGTCCGACCAGAGCTTCACCGCGCTCGAGGGGCGCGCGAAGAGTGCGCTCGGCGCAGCGAGCGCCGCCGTCACGAGCGCGAAGGCGACGACCTCCGTCGCGACGGCCACGTCGACGGCGGTCGCCGCGCCGGCGTTCTTCCTCTCCCGCGCCTCGACGACGCTCGCCAGCGCGCAATCGAGCTATGATGCCGGCGCATCCGCCCTCGCTGCAGGGGACCGCGCGGCCGCATACCTGGCGTTCATGCAATCGCTCGCCGCATCCGCGCAAGCGCAGACGTACGCCGACGCAGCGACGCGCGTCTCGGCTTCGGTGAGCATCCCGGCTGCCTTCTCTGCCGAGCACGGCGAGGGCGCGCGCGACGCGCGGTCGCCCTTCCCAGTCTTCCACGCGGCGTCTACGACCGAGTCCGTTCGCCGCCCGCCGGCATTCGAGTGGCGATCGGGCACGTTCTCGACGACGACTCCCGCGCAGTCGGGGGACGCGCAGAGCGGCACGGATAACCAGCCGGCCAATGACTGGAATCAGGGCGCCGACGTCTACCAGGGCGCCGCGCCCGCCGGATTCGGCGGCGCGGCCCAGGCATCGACGAGCTGGAACTTCGCTACATCGAGCATCCGCAGTTATGGGAATGACGACCAGAATTACGGCTCGTACGCATCGACCACGTCGCGCTGGGGCTGGCACTCCGATTCCCGTTCGGATTACTGACATTGTCCCTATTGCGCCGTTTCGCGGCATCGACTAGGATGCCGCACAGGCAGTACTCATCAATCAACGACGCGTGAAGGAGCAGCGAATGCAAGCGCAAACAGCTAACCTGGAAAGCATCGCGAACAAGCTCGAGAACATTGCCAGGAGGGTGCGCGTCACCCATCCGCGAGATCTCGAAACCGAGAAGATGAAGTGGGCCGGAGAGATTCTCACCCTGGCGAGCATCATCAGGACCATGTTCGCCGACATCGAGATTGCCGAGATGCTGCGGCGTACGGCCGAAGAGGGCGAGGCGTTCCGCGAGACGCTCGATGAGCTCGACGAAATCGCGAATCAGATGGGCGCGCGATTCCCCGTCCCGCTGTTCTCGACGACGGTTCGGCAATGGGCTCAGTCGCTCAAAGGGTTCCTGCTTATCCTGCGCGGCATGACCGGCATGACACGAAGTGCGGGCCGCTCGGCAGACGCACGCGCTGCCCGCGCCGACTGAACAGCAGTCGCATCCGACCCGGCCGAGCTCCGCTCGGCCGGCTTTTTTGTTGAAAAACCTCTTGCGGTCTCCCGGCATCGGTCGTATGGTTCGGGCAGTCGTACTTTTCTTTCCACGCATTCTGTCGGAGGGAACATGCTGCACAAATCCACATGCACTGAAATCAAGTCGGCGGTCGAACGGGTTGAAGAGATTGCCAGCGAGATGCGGAAGGCATCGCGCGTCGAATGGCCGGCGCGCCGGGCGATGGGTTGGAAGCGGCGTCTCGAGACCGAGTGCGGAATCATCGGCTCGGCCATCATGCAAGCGAAAATCAGCCCGAGTGAGGTGCGCGGCGTCGTCCTCCTCAAGGATGTTGCGGGGTACATGGGGCAAGAGATCGGCGCTCAAGAGACACATCTCGAACCCCTCTTTCCGCAATGGGCAGGGAGGATCGAAGAAGCGGCGAAGGTCATCTGCCGCGCCATCATGCCGGGGCCGAAGACGATGCGGACTCTGGGAAAGAGCTCGAAGGAGCAGGCCGCCATTTCGGCGGAATGATGCCTTACGACGGCGGCACCTACAGGTGCCGCCGCTTCTTTTGCTATACTTCACGGACTATGGCGAATCAGTCGCTCTACCGGACGCACCGGCCGGCCTCGTTCAAGGAAGTCATCGGCCAGGAGCAGGTGACGGGACCCCTCGCGGAGCAGGTGAAGACGAAGAAAGTCGGCCACGCCTACCTCTTCGCCGGGAGCCGCGGCCTCGGCAAGACCTCCGTTGCGCGTATTCTCGCGAAGGATATCGGCTGCACCGAGAAGGACCTCTACGAAGTCGACGCCGCGTCGAACAACAGCGTCGAGGACATCCGTGCGCTCACCGAGGGCGTTTACACGCTTCCGTTCGAATCGCCGTACAAGGTCTACATCCTCGACGAGGTGCACATGCTCTCGAAGTCGGCGTGGAACGCGTTCCTCAAGACGCTCGAGGAGCCGCCCGCTTACGCGGTCTTCATTCTCGCGACCACCGAGCTCGACAAGGTTCCGGAGACCGTGCAATCGCGCTGCCAGGTCTTCGAGTTCAAGAAGCCGACGCGCAAAGCGCTCGCAAAAATGGTGGCGGCGGTCGCGATGAAAGAAGGGTACGAGCTCGCGTCGGACGCGGCCGAACTCATCGCGATGCTCGCGGAGGGCTCGTACCGCGACGGATTATCCATCCTTCAAAAGGTATTACCATCACCCGGAAGAGACACGGCGAAAAACCTCAAAATTAATGTTAGCGACCAAATTAATGTTGGCGACAAAGTGGAAATCTCCAGAGAAAAAATTGAAGCGACGACCGGCGCGCCGAAGCGCGAGCTGGTGCATGCGCTCATCGCCGCACTCGCCGCGGGCGACCGCGGCAAGGCGCTCGCGGCGATAGCGCAGGCGGCGAAAGCGGACGTCGACATGCAGCTCTTTCTCGAACTTACGCTCGAAGCGCTTCGCGCCACGCTCCTCATCCGCATGGCGCCGGACCTGCGCGCAACGCTGGAGGACGAGCTCGGCGCGGACGAATTCGCCGCGCTCGAAGCGTTCGCGAAGGGAAAGGGGATTACTCCCGACACGCTCCTCGCGTTCCTGAATGCTTCCGAGCGCATCCGCTACGCGCCGATTCCCGCGCTCCCCTTGGAACTCGCCGTCTTCGAACTCTTTCCTGGTGAAGCCGAAAAGTAGTGTAGAGTGCGACCATTGGGGGATCGTCTAATGGTAGGACAGCGGCCTTTGGAGCCGTGAATCTAGGTCCGACTCCTAGTCCCCCAGCAAAGGGCATTTCACTCACTCGCTTGGCTGCAGGACAGCGGCGATACCGTTACCTCCCGCGCATGCGAGTATGAACCCGTGCTCAAGACCGGGGTATTGCGTTTTTTAAGCAATGTGATATATTTGTTTTTACGTGACCTACGCAAAGAAGCCGGGCGGATACGCCCGCAAGAGCTTTGGTTCTCGCCAGAGCTACACCAAGCGAGACGCCTATGGCGAGCAGCATCGCTTCCAAGCTGTCTGCAACGAATGCCAGAAGGCCTGCGAGGTGCCGTTCCGTCCCAACGGGAAGAAGCCGGTCTACTGCCGCGATTGCTTCAGGGGGAAGGAAGAGAGTCCGTCATACGGCGCGCGCGCATCCCGCAAAGGAGCTCCGCCCCAAGGTTCTGATTTCGCCACGCGTCTCGACGCCATCGAAGCGAAACTCGACCGCATTCTCAAGTCACTAGGCAAGTAATTAAGCTCAAACAAGAGAGAAAGCGCCCGGCTTCGGCCGGGCCTTTCTATTTCGGGTGCTACACTGCCCGCATACGGCTTCGCTATGCCTCGCGCACTGACCCTCGCGCTCTTCCTCGGCGCGTTCGCAGCATTCCTCTACCTCGCTAACCTCGTCGTCTTCGTCGCGCTCGCGACGATGTTCGGCATCCGGTCTGCGCCCGAGCTCACGGCGCTCGACGTGAGCCTCATCGCCCTGCCCGCGAGCTTCATCGCGGCCTCGATTCTCGGCAGCTACCACTACAACTGGTTCACGCGCTCGTTCTATCGGGCCTCGGCGGTGTCGTATTCTCTTTCGAGGCGGCTGCGAACGTTATGTAAGAAATCGCAAATAGAATGCGGCGAATACGAGGACGATGCCGACGTTCGTCATGAGCCGTGGCCAGAAGTGGCTCGCACTCCTGAAGAACAGCAGATCGACGCTGACGATGAGGACTATCATCGCCGCGATGCAGAGCACGAGGAGCGTGGTCCGTGTCATATCCGGCAGTATATCGCTCCGAGAGTCGAGCGTATTGGTCCGACCAAAGCGAGGCGTTCTGGCCAAGAATTGGCGCAGGTATATACTCTAGCCAGATGCTTGCGACAATCCCGTCGCACAACCATGTTCCGGAGGTGAGCCATGGCCGGCAGTCCCGAAGGCAGCGCGCCGCATTCAGATTTTTTCGAGCATTGGTCGAAACTCGCAACCGCGGATCCGGAGCGGTTCGAACGCGAGCGGAGGAAAGCGATCGAGGAGATCATCGCACGCGCTCCCGAAGAACAGAGTGAGCGGCTCTGGCGTCTGCAGTGGCGCATCGACATGGAACGAGCCCGCGCGAGCAATCCGCTGTCCGCGTGCATCCGGTTGAATCGGATGATGCTCGACCACTTCTACGGGCCGAACGGGCTAGTCGACGCGCTCAATGGCCTGGCCGACAGCATGAGGGCGCTGGCGCCACCCGAGACGAAAGCACCCGGGGAAGTCTTACAACTCGTACCGCCGCAGAGGTAATGCACAAGCCCGGCCGTTGCGGCCGGGCTTGAATCATTCGCGGCGGTACTGCCGGGAATCGGTAGCGACTCGTCTAAGATGGGTTCGCTGGGAGCGTTTGATAGAATTTGCGTATGGGCCAGGAGGCCGTCACGGAAGCCAAGCCGCATGCCGATGGGGGAACAGCCCAAACCTGTGACGGAAACGTGCAATTCATCTTTCCAGAACTAGCAGATGCAGTTGTCGCCTTAAGGGACGAATCCAACCACCTAAAGCCGAAGTAAGGCAGTAATATAGTCCCAGCCCGAGACGGCCAGCTCGTCTTTCTGATGGATTTGTAGTAATGTCCTCCCGGACCAATCAAATCAATGGAGGATGTTCAATGCGGTTCTATAGTCTTTGGATGCGGGATCCTATCCCGCCAGCCGATATGGAAATGTTCAGGCGGATTACTGAGGTAGTACAGGAATTGCCTGATCATCTTTTCGACCTGGGGGACAGGTGCGCAGCGGAGTGCGTTAACCGCTATTCCTGCCATCTCATTTGCCGCGGCATCGAAGCGCACGTCAAGGGAGTGTACGCGAAGGACGGCTATTTCCATCGGCGCCATCAACACAGCTGGCTTGTCTCGAGAAGCGGTCGGAGCATCATCGATGCATATCCGGTTGCTGCTGCGGCTCCGTTTATCGTCTCGAGCGATCGGGCGTCCCCGTGGGCTGAGCTGTACAGAATCGATACGGTATACAGCGGAATGTTCTACACGGATATTTTCCGCGCGAATGTTGCCACGACGATACACCTCATCGGTGAGACTATCGAGCGTCTCGCTCGCAGCCGTCCCTCCTAGGGTGCGGCTGTTTCCTTTTATCAAAAATGTTCCGACGCCGTCCCGGACGGCCAACCGTGACTTTTTTGCGACCGTATCGTAATCTCCCCGCAGACCGCACCGCTCACCTTAGGGGATTCGAATGACCAATGAATATCCCGTCTTGGGGGATATCCCGTTTTGAACTGGGCTGGCGTTCATTCGCCAGCCCTTCTCTTTTGTCATGGGTCCCGACAGCGTCCGGGGCGGCTCGTGGAGAACATTCGCCGAACCTCTTGGTAAGATAGGGTGATGAGGAAGCTTTTCCCGCTCTTCGGCATCGCGGTCGCTCTTGCCGCCGTCCTCGCTTATGCCGCAACCCAAGACCTCTCGGTCGCCCGTGCGGCGACGACGGCCACGAGCTCGCTCCAGGCGCAGATTAACGCGCATGACGCGCAGATAGCGGCGCTCAATCAGCAGATTGCTACGTACGAAGCCGAGCTCAAGCAAGTCGGCGCGGACAAGGCGACGCTCCAGGCCGCCATCAACTCGCTCAACCTAGAGCGGCAGAAAGTCGAGGCGCAGATAGCCGTCACGCAGCATCAGATAAACATCACCCAGCTGCAGATACAGCAGATCGGGTCGAACATATCGGACATCGAGCAACAGGTCCAGGCGAACCAGGTGGCGCTCGCCGAGAATATCCGCAGCTTGCAGGAAGCAGATGCGCAGCCGCTCGTATTCCAGATCTTCTCATCGGATGACCTCGCGTCGGCATGGACCGATGCCGACGCGGTCCTGCAGGTCCAGAGCGCCATCCAAGACAAGGTGAGCGCGCTCCAGGAGCAGGAGCGCGCGCTCGCGGACCAGCAAACCGCCTCGCAACAGAAAAAGAGCACCCTCCTCTCGCAGCGCGCCTCGCTCTCGTCGCAGCAGACGACGCTCACGCAGACGAAGCAGACGAAAGCGCAGCTCCTCGCGCAGACCAATGCGAAGGAATCGACATACCAGCAGCTCCTCGCGCGCGCGAAGGCCGAGCTCGCGAGCTTCTCCGCCTTCACGACGAATGCCGGCGGCTCGGGTCTCCTCGCGAATCAGACGAGCTGCGATTCCTGGGGCTGCTATTACAACCAGCGCGACACCGCGTGGGGGAACGATCCCCTGGACGGCACTCAGTACCTCCTGAAGAGCGATGGCTGCCTCGTCACCGCGATGGCGATGGTGATGACGCACTATGGCTATCGCGACGTGACGCCGGTGAGCATCAACGCGAACCCCGCGAACTTCGCCGCGTACTATCCGGCGTACCTCCTCTACACCATCAACGTCGATGGCGTTTCGGCGACGCGCAAGTCGGCGTACATCGATGCCACGCTCGCGACCGGCAATCCCGTCATCATCGGCCTCCACGCCTACGGCGGCACGCACTACGTCGTCCTCGTGAGCGGGAGCAGGGGCCGGTACGTCATGCGCGATCCCTACATCCCGAACGGCAAGGACGTCAGCTTCTCCGCGCATTACACGATGGGCGAGATATTCGGCGTGAACAAAGTCATCGTCGGCTAGGTGTATACTGATTGTCATTATCCGTCAGCAGCTCGCGCATTGTATGAAAACATCAACGCTTATATGGCTCGCCGTCATCATCATCGTCCTCGGCGGCTGGTACTGGTGGTCGCACCAGGGTTCAGGCTCGCAGCTCGCCAACCCGGCGTCGGTCAACTGCACGCAGACGCTCGGCGGAACGCTCGAGATTGTCGATGAAGCGAACGGCCAGGTCGGCTATTGCCACCTTCCGGACGGCCGCGTCTGCGAGGAGTGGGCGCTCTACCAGGGCGGGACGTGCACGCCGCCCGCCGCAACCTCGACGCCGTCCACCACGACGAGCGCCACGTCGAGCCCGGGCATCCTGTATGCATCCGGAACTCCCCTCCTCGGGCACGCCGCCACGACGAGCGTCGGCTCGTATCTCACGGCTTTCAACGGCATGACGCTCTACACGTTCGCGAACGACACGACGGGCGTCTCCAACTGCTCGGGCATCTGCGCGGCCATCTGGCCGCCGTACCTCGTGACGAACCGGAGCCCGCTCACGGACGTGCAGCCGGGCGTCTCGGGGAAGGTGAGCGTCATCACGCGTACGGACGGGACCATGCAGGTGACGTACAACGGCATGCCGCTCTACTTTTATAAGAGCGATACGGCGCCCGGCGACACGAGCGGGCAAGGCGTAAAGGGCGTCTGGTCGGTCGCGAAACCCTAGCGCGTTCGTCGGGCTGCGGGTCAACCGGCGGCGCGCCGGATGAGCGTCGTCGCTATGATGACGAGGAGCCGCAGCGCATCGTGCGAGAAAGAGCCCTGCATCTTACCGATCGCGGCAGCCGCGGCGCATTTATCCACTTCGCGCGCGCGCCGCGCATCCCGCGCGCGCGCGAAGTGCTACGCTTGAAAGTATGAACAATAAAACAATCGGATGGGTGCTCGTTGCGGCCGCCGCGCTGCTTATCGTCGCGTGGTTCGCCGCGAGCAGTTCGCAGCCCGCGTCCGCGCCCGGCACGACCGCGACATCGACCGTGCCGACGACCTCGCCTTCGGCGACGCAAACGCCGAGCGCGCCGCGCGCGACGGGGAGTGGCGCGACGACCGTGCAGAAGGCGCCGGGCGCGCAGCCGCCGAAGCTTGCCGGCGTGAGCTCGCTCAATTATCTCATCGGGCTCAAGCAGAACCTCCAGTGCTCCGTATACACGGTGGGCACGACGCCGTACCGAACGGGCGCGGTGTACATCGCGAACGGCGAGCTGCGCGCAGACTTCACGACGACCGTGAGTGGGCAAACCCTGAAGTCGTCGATGATCAATGACGGAACATACCTCTACGTGTGGATGGAAGCCGGCACCTACGGCACGAAGGTCCTCGCAGCGTCGAGCGTGAGCGGCAGCGTCATGGCAAGCCACGGCGGCGTCGACCCGACGACGAACGTCAACTTCGCCTGCAACTCCTGGACGCCCGAGACGAGCGTCTTCATGCCGCCTTCGAACATCACGTTCCAATCCTAGCCGCAGCCGTCCACGGGCGGTTTCGGACAAGGTAGGGTAGAATGCCCCTACGCGCCGATTCCATATGCCGCTCGTCACGAAACGCACGCAGAAAGCCGAGCGCGCGCCCGAGGAGCGCACGCGGCAGTGGCTGTACGGCCTCATCACGCTTCTCGTGTTGCTCGCCGGGTTCACATACCTCTCCTTCTACTCCAATCTCTTCTCGTACGAGTACCGGTCGGAGGCGGCCGGCGATTCGGTCTTCATTCCGCTGCCGAAGCTCGACAAGGCGGCGTATGACGGCCGCCTCCTCGCGCTCGCGCACCTCGCGACGTCCTCGCCCGCGGCCATCCGCTGGCTCGCGGCGATGAACGCGACGACCTCGGTCGCGACGTCGACCGGGAAGCTGCCCTTGTGGCCGATGAAGACCGTGTACCCCGAGGCGGGGGCCATCCTGCCGTTCCACCGCGTCGTCGCGTACTACGGGAATTTCTATTCGGCGCAGATGGGCGTGCTCGGCGAATATCCGCCGGATCAGGTGCTCGCGATGCTCGCGAGCACGACCGCCGTATGGGCCGCCGCCGACCCTTCGACGCCCGTCATCCCAGCCATCCAGTACATCGCGGTCGTCGCGCAAGGCGCGGCCGGCAAGGATGGGAAATACCGCGCGCGCATGCCGGACGAAGAGATCGACAAGGCGCTCGCGATGGCGGACGAGATCCACGGACTCCTCATCCTCGACGTGCAGGTGGGGAAGAGCGACCTTCCGGCGGAGCTTCCGCTCTTGAAGCGGTACCTTGCGATGCCGCAAGTCGAGCTCGCCATCGACCCCGAGTTCTCGATGAAATACGGCAACCCGCCGGGCACCGTCATCGGCACGTATGACGCGAGCGACGTCAACTACGCCGCCGATTACCTCGCGAGCCTCGTCGACGAGTACCATCTGCCGCCGAAAGTCCTCATCGTGCATCGCTTCACCGAGGATATGGTAACGAATTACCGGAACATACACCCCTTGCCGGAGGTGGAGATAGTGATGGATATGGACGGCTGGGGTTCTCAGGCGAAGAAGAAGGGCACGTATAACGCGGTCATCTATTCGGAACCGGTGCAGTTCACGGGCATCAAGCTCTTCTATAAGAACGATCTGCGCCCGCCCTCGACCGGACTCCTCACGCCTGCCCAGGTGCTCGACCTCACGCCGTCGCCCATTTACGTCCAGTACCAGTAGCGCGGGTGTACAATGCGCGCATGATCGAGCACGTCTCCATCCCGGTCTCGAACGTACGCCGCGCGAAGATCTTTTACGCGAAGGCGCTCAAGCCCCTCGGTTACCGCATGAATATGGATTTCGCGGATGCAGCCGGCTTCAAGGCCGACGGCCATACGAGCTTCTGGATAGGGAAGGAGCGCACGGTCGTGCCGACGCACATCGCCTTCCGCGCGAAGAGCAAGAAGGCCGTCGAGGCATTCTATGCCATCGCGCTCCGGGAGGGCGCGAAGGATAACGGCGCGCCGGGCTATCGCGCGTACAGCCGCGGCTACTATGCTGCCTTCGTCCACGACGAGGACGGCAACAACGTCGAGGCGGTCTATTTCGACACGAGGATGCCCGCGAAGAAGAGACGGAAGAAATAAAAAACGGCCGCGCAGAGCGCGGCCGGACGGTTTCCCTCACAGCGAGGTGAAAGAACCGATAGAGATGAAATCCTTCCCGGGTTCCCGGTAGTAGACCTCCGTCCGGAATTTCCGGCCGCGGATGGCTTGCGGCATCCAGCGGCTGTCGGCCTCAAGCATATCGTCGAACGGAAGGTCGTCTACGTCGTACCATTGCGGTACCATGCAGGCCGTCTCGCGCGGCTCGCCCGTGAACGAACCGGTGCGGAAGACATGCACCTCCTGGTGCGGCACGCCGCCGGCGTAGAACGTGATGACGGCGACCTCTTTGAGCTTACTCGCGTCGATCGTCACGCCGGCTTCTTCCCGCGCCTCCCGGATGGCGCAGTCAACGAGCGACTCGCCCTCTTCCTGCTTGCCGCCGGGAGCGTTCACCTTACCTTCGCAGAATCCCTCCTTACTGAGTCCGAGGAGGATCTGCTCGTCCTTGATGATGAGTACAAGTGTCGCGATGCGCATGGCAGGCCTCCTGGTTGCGTGCTCCGGCGGTATGGTATCATCGCCCGCATATGGATACCAACCAATCAAACGGGAACAAGTTCTTTCTGCCGATAGCCGTCATCTTAGCCGGTTTCTTCATCGCTGGAGCGGTCGTCTGGAACGGTTCGCATCCCTCGGCCGGCACGGCCGGAACGGCGGGCACGGCCGGGACGCCGCCCGCAGCCGCAGTCAACATCCAGGACGTGAACACGTCGGGCAGTCCGTACATCGGGCAGCCGAACGCGCAGACGACCATCGCCTTCTGGTCCGACTTCCAGTGCCCGTTCTGCAAGCAGTTCGAGGTGACGACCTTGCCGCAGATCATTCAGAACTACGTGAACAGCGGCAAGGCGAAGGTCGTCTTCATGGACTATCCTTTCCTCGGCCCGAACTCGATGGTGGACGCGGAGTACGCCCGCTCCATCTGGAAGCTCTATCCGGACAAGTACTTCACCTGGCGCTCGGCGTTCTTCAATAGTCAGCCGCAGGAGAACAGCCTCGATGCGACGCAGAATCTCGCCTTCATCAAGACGACGACGGATTCCGTCTCCGGCCTCGACTGGGCGAAGATCAAGGCGGATGTCGCAGCGAATCAGACCGCCTACGACGCGGCCATCAACGCCGACAAGACGGAAGGGCAGAAGTTCGGCGTGAACGCGACGCCGTCGTTCATCATCGGCACGCAGCTCATCGCCGGCGCGTACCCCTACGCGAACTTCCAGTCGGCCATCGACGCGGCGCTTTCGGGCGGCTAGGAGCGCGGCTCGGCATCCGATAACGCGCAACCGGCAAGGCCGGTTGCGCGTTATCATTCCTGTATGAAGCCTCGCTTCGCTCGCGTTTTCGCGCTCTGGATACCGTTCCTCGTCGCCACGTCCGGCCTCTTCCTGTTTGCGTACTGGGGGATTCAGCAGCAGTACCGGCAGGACGCGAACAATCCGCAGATACAGATGGCCGAAGACGGCGCAGCGATACTCGACGCGGGCGGCGTGCCCGCAGCGGTCGTTCCGCGCACGAACCCGTTGTCCGCCGGCGTGCCGACGGTTGACATCACCCGGAACCTTGCGCCCTGGATTGCGGTCTTCGATTCGAGCGGTACGCCGCTCGAATCCTCGGCGTCCTATGGCGATAAACCGCTCTCGCTCCCGCCGAGGGTCTTCGACACGAGCACGTGGAAGGCGCGCTATGCCGGGTGGGGCATCGACCTCTCCGTGCCGGACAACGAGACGCGTTTCTCGTGGCAGCCGTCGCCCAGCGCACGGCAGGCCGTCGTCATCGTGCGCGCGAACAACGGCGATTTCGTCGTCGCGGGCCGTGCGCTCCGCGAAGTGGAGGACCGTGAGGCGACGCTCACGCATGGCGCCGCCATCCTCTGGGGCGCGACCGAGCTTGGTACGCTCGTCGCTCTCGGCATTCTCGTCGCGTTCGGCTGGCTCTAGCGCGCTGGCGCAGTGCTATAGTAGGACGGCCATGAACGTCCTCGCGTTTGCGCTCGCCGCGTCGATCGCCACCTTCATCGGCGGCTCGTTCGCGCTCAAGTTCCGCGACAAGCTGCATCTCATCCTCGGCTTCTCCGCCGGCGCGGTCGCCGGCGTCGCCCTGTTCGACCTCCTGCCCGAAGCCATACAGCTCGGGACGAAGTATCATTCCGCAGAGACCGTCGCGCTCGCCGTCGCTGCGGGGCTCTTCGGCTATCTCGTCCTCGATCGGCTCATCTTCCTTCACTCGCACGACGAGGATAACGGGGAGGCGAACGCGCCGCGCGGCTCCTTCGGCGCGCTCACGCTCTCCGCGCATAGCTTCCTCGACGGCATCGCCATCGGCGTCGGCTTCCAGGCGTCGGCCGCCGTCGGCATGGTCGTGACCGTCGCCGTGCTCACGCACGACTTCTCCGACGGCATCAACACTGTGAATCTCGTGCTCAGGAACGGCGGCCCGTGGCGGCAGGCCTTCCGCTGGCTCCTCGTCGACGCGGCGGCACCCGTGCTCGGGGCAGCGTCGACGCTCCTCGTCGCCATCCCCGACTCGGCAATCGGCCTCATCCTCGGCATATTCGTCGGCACGTTCCTCTACCTGTCATCGAGCGACCTCATCCCGGAAAGCCATCACCGCCATCCGCGCGCCCTCACGACCGTCATGACGCTTTTCGGTGCCGGGCTCCTTTATCTCGTCGTCCACCTTGCAAGTTAGGGCGCGATAGGGCGTACTAGTAGCTATAGCGGCTTCATCATCATTTCCTATGGAAACCATCACTCTCGATACGAGCAACGCGACCTCGATGCCGGTGCACGCGGCGCGCCCGAAGGGGAAGGCGACGAAGGGCATCATCGTCGTCCAGGAGGCGTTCGGCGTAAACGATTACATCAAGCGCATCGCCGGACGCTTCGCGAAGCAAGGATTCCTCGCGGTCGCGCCGGAACTCTTCCACCGCAGCGCGCCGGCCGGTTTCGAAGGCTCGTACACGGACTACCAGGGCATCATGCCGCACATGCAGGCCTTGACTGACGAGGGCATTCTGGCCGACATAACGGCGGCGTACGAGTGGCTCGCCGCCGAGGGCGTGTCGAAGGACCGCATCGCCGTCATCGGCTTCTGCATGGGCGGCCGCGCGAGTTTCCTCGCGAACGCCTCGCTTCCGGTCGCGGCGGCCGTCTCCTTCTACGGCGGCGGCATCGCGCAGACCCTCCTCCCGCGCGCGAAGAATCTCCATGCGCCGCAGCTCCTCATGTGGGGCGGCAAGGATACGCACATCCTGCCGGAGCACGTGCGCGCGGTCTCCGACGCGCTCACTGCGGCAGGGAAGCCGTTCGTTGAGGCGACGTTCTCGGAAGCGGGGCACGGTTTCGCGTGCGACGCGCGCGATGCGTACCACAAGCCATCGGCCGACCTCGCGTGGGTCCTCGCCGACGCGTTCATCGCGGAGCGCCTCCCCTAGGCGGTGCTATACTGCCTCGCATGAAGCTCTTCTTCCACTGGCTCATCGCCGCGATCGCCATCGGCATCACGGCGTACATCGTGCCGGGCGTCTCGATAACGCTCGGCGGCGCGCTCATCGCCGCGGTCGTCCTCGGCGCCTTGAACATCTTCATCCGTCCGGTGCTCATGCTGCTCGCGTTGCCCATCAACATCCTCACGCTCGGGCTCTTCTCGCTTGTCATCAACGCGCTCCTCGTGATGCTCGCCGCGCTCCTCGTGCCGGGCTTCTCGATCGCCGGCTTCTGGACGGCGCTCCTCTTCGCGCTCGTCCTTGCCGTCATCAATTGGGTTTTCCACCTCTGGAGCCGCGCCTAGCATGATCGATCCAGAACTCGCCGCGAAGCTCGACGAGATCAGCGCGAAAGCCGACGCCGCCTACCGCGCGGCGGAGACGTCGCGCAAGTATCTCTTCTGGACCGGCGTCGTGACTGTCGCCCTCATCATCCTGCCGCTCATCGGCCTCGTCTTCGTCATCCCGCAATTCGTGAATACTTACACGACGACCCTGAATGGTATCGGCGGCTCCTAGGCCCGGCGCCTCGCGCGGCGCGAGAAGACAATGGGGAGGAATGAGAGTACGACGATGACGAGCGAGAGCGGCAGCACGTAGTGCTCGCTGCCGGGCAGGATCGAGCCGAGGAAATAGCCGACTGCGAGGACGCCGGCGCCCCAGAGGGCGCCGCCGAGCGCGTTGTACGCGAGGAAGCGGCCGTAAGTCATCGAGCCGGCGCCGGCGAGGATAGGCGCGATAGTGCGGACGATGGGCACGAAGCGTGCGAGCATGACCGTCCGCGCGCCGTATCGCTCGTAGAACTTTTCCGTACGTTCGATGTATTCCCGCTTGAAGAAGCGGGAATCTTTCTTATTGAAGAGGTTATCGCCCACGTTCGCGCCGAACCAATAGCCGACGGAATCGCCGAGGATGGCGCACAGGACGACGATGACGACGAGCGTCCCGAAGGAGAGGAAGCCGCCCGCGGCGAGGAGTCCGGCGACGAAGAGGAGGGAATCGCCCGGCAGGAGGATGCCGATGAGGAGCCCGCTCTCCGCAAAGATGATGCCGGCGATACCGAGGTAGCCGCCCGCCTTCACGATCGCGAGGGGGTCGAGATGTACGCACGCGATGAGGAAATTCAGCATTCGCGTGCAGTATACTAGATGGAAATGGAATCGGCGCCGACATTGTCCACGCCTGAGGCGGAGCTCGCGTACCTGCGCGAACAGGTCGCGCGCAAGGAGGCCGAACTCTCCGCCGCCGGCCGCGCGGACGCGGCTGCCGAGCGCCCGCGGCTCGTCGCCGAGGAGCTGCGCGCGCACCAAGCGGCGCCAGCCGAGATACTCGCGTCCGCGTACCGCATGAGCGCCACCGAGGCCGCGAGCGCCGCCGAGCGCATTCTCGCCGAACTCGACGTCGGCGACGAGGCGGACGCGATACGGCAGATACAGCAGGTGCTCGAGGAGAAGGGCATCAAGAACGCGCTCGCCGTGCTCGAGAAGCTCCAGAATCCGCGCATCGGCGACGACCTGCACCGCTATCTCGTGCGCTACATCGCAGCCGGATTGCCAATGGCCGCCGGCGGCGAGAAGCTGCCGCAGTTCGCCGCGCTCCGCATGACGCTCTACGAGATCGCCTTGCCGGAACCGAAGGGCGCGGACGGCGGCGGGCGCGAGAAGTCGCTCAAGGAGCTCATCTCTGCGATGGAGCAGTTCTACGCGGGACTCCTCTCGGTCGCCGAAGCGGCGCCCGGCGAGCCCGGCTACTACGCGCTCGAGCTTGCCGTTCCGGCGGAGAGCCCGGAGCTCCAGTTCTACGCGGCGATTCCGAACGGCAAACGCAACCTCTTCGAGAAGCAGCTCCTCGCGATGTTTCCGGACGCGCATCTCGTCCCGCAGCCGCTCGATTACAACGTCTTCGCGGCTGGCGGCGCGTCGCTCGCGTCGGTCGCGCGGCTGGCGGCGAACCCGGCGCTCCCGCTCAAGGATTACGCCGATTTCGATTACGACCCCTTGAACGCCGTCACGAACGCCTTCGCGAAGATCGAGCACGTCGGCGAAGGCGCCGCCATCCAGTTCATCATCGAGCCGCGCGGCGAGCGCCACGTCGAGCACTACCGGAAAGTCCTCCATGCGCTCCAGAAGGGTGAGACGGTCGCGCAGGCGCTCCGGACGCCCGGGACCGTGTTCGGCGAGCTCGCGCGCGACGTCGCGAAGACGTTCTTCTCGCGGACGCCGGACGAGAAAGGGAAGGAGAAAGCGAAGGAAGACGCAGCGCGTCGCGTCGAGGAGAACAAGCCGACCGCCGAACAGGTGGAGCGCAAGATTTCCGCGCCCATCGTCGGTACGACCATCCGCCTCGTGACGTCGTCGAAAGACGCGACGAAGGCGGCGCAGGTGCTCGGCGAGCTTGAGGCGGCATTCAACCAGTTCGCGAACACGCGGGGCAACCGGCTCGAGTTCGCGCGCATGACGCCCGGGCAAAAGGGCGCCGCGCGCGTCTTCGAGGACTTCTCGTTCCGCCTGCCGGAGGCCACCGGGCTGCCCTTATCCTTGCGCGAGCTCACGGCGCTCTACCACTTCCCGCCGTCGGGCGTCGCATCGTCGCCGCACCTGAAGCAGGCGCGCTTCACGCACGCGCCCGCGTCCCTCTCGCTCTCGAAGGAGGGCGCGCTCCTCGGGACGAATAGTTATCGCGGCCACGACACGGCGGTGTACCTTGACCCAGAGGACCGGCTGCGGCACCTCTACGTCGTCGGTCAGACGGGTACCGGCAAGACAGGTCTCATGAAGAACCTCATCATCCAGGACATCCGCCGCGGCGAAGGCTGCTGCTTCATCGATCCGCACGGTAATGACATCTTCGACATCCTCGCGGCCGTGCCGCCTGAGCGCTATGAGGACGTCATTTACTTCGATCCGGCTGACCTCTCACGCCCATTCGGCCTCAATTTCCTCGAATACGAGCATTCGCGCCCCGAGCAGAAGACGTTCATCGTGAATGAGCTCCTCGCCATCTTCCGCCGCCTGTATGGTGACGTGCCGGAGAGCATGGGGCCAGCTTTCGAGCAATACTTCAGGAACGCGACCCTGCTCGTCATGGAAGATCCCTCATCGGGCTCGACCATCCTCGATATCGCGCGTGTGCTCTCGAATGCGGAGTTCCGTGCGCTGAAGCTCGCGAAAAGCATGAACCCCATCGTGAACCAGTTCTGGACGGAGATAGCGACGAAGGCCGGCGGGGAAGCGGCGCTTGAGAACATTGTCCCGTACATCACGAACAAGTTCGACGACTTCACGGCGAACGACTTCATCCGACCCATCGTCGGGCAGCAGGAATCGTCGTTCAAGTTCCGCGACGTCATGGACAACCGCAAGATCCTCCTCGTGAACCTTTCGAAAGGGCGGCTCGGCGAGCGCAACGCGAACCTGCTCGGCCTCGTCGTCGTCGGCAAGCTCTTCATGGCCGCGCTCGCGCGCGCCGACAATCCGCGCGCGGCATATCCGCCGTTCTACCTCTACATCGACGAATTCCAGAACGTCACGACCGATTCCGTCCCCGGCATCCTCTCCGAGGCGCGCAAATACAAGCTCGCGCTTTCGATGGCGCACCAGTTCCTCGCGCAGCTCGAGGAGAAGACGCGCGACGCCGTCTTCGGCAACGTCGGCAACATGACGATCTTCCGCGTGGGCGAGGAAGACGCCGAATTCTTCGCCAAGCAGTTCGCGCCAGTCTTCGGCGCGCCGGATTTCGTGAGCATCGAGAACAGGAGCGCCTATGTGAAGCTGCTCGCGCACGGCGTGCCGCAGAAGCCGTTCGATATCCGCACGCCGGACCTGCTGGCGGGCAATCCGGCGCAGGTTGACGAGCTTATCCAGCTTTCCGCGCTCACTTACGGCCGCGACCGTGCTACTGTGGAGACGACGATCCGCGAACGCTACCTGGGCCGCGCGGCAGCTGCTATATGAACATATGGACATGAACGAAGGATCAGCGAATCTCGACAAGAAAGGTGGTCAGCCGCCTTTGAATCCCGTGCTGTCTCCCGAAATGGCGGAGAAACTGCGCGCGAATCGGAGCGCTGCAGAGTCGGAAACTTCGGACGAGGCGGCGGGCCGCATCATCGACCGGATGATGGTAGAAATCGACAAACAGGCGGCGGGGCCTGACGAAGTGTCGGCGATTGCGGCGCAGCGCGTCAAGGCTCCGCAATACGGATTTCCGAAGAATGTCGGCATGGAGCGCGCCATGAAGCAGCTTGAGACGGAAGCCGCAGACCAGCCGCCCGTGCCTGGCAATAGCGGAATGTCGCATGAGGTTCCCCCGCCGCCTGCCGCTGCGCCGGCGCCCGAAGAAGACGCGCACGCATTCGGCCAGCGACTCGAGCAAGAGATCGGCGATTTCCGCGACCGCCGGGACGACGGCATCCCGACGCTTACCGACGTCGTAACCGCGGAGAGCGAGAACGGCGTACCGGAAGAGGACGACGGCATCCCGACGCTTACCGACGTCGTAACTCCGGGAAGCGGCGCAGCCGAAGCGCGTGGAGCGGCTACTCTGCACGGCGAGTACGCCGACCCGAGCTTATCGCCGGACGATGTGCGCAATATGCGCGAGGAGCTTGATCGCATGGCGGGAGCAGGGCCGGCGGTCGTACCGGGGGAACCGCAGACCGCGGCGGAATCAGCTGCGGTCGAGGAGCGGACGCCGGCGGAAGAGCGCCGCCGACTGCACGAACTCGTCGGGAAGCTCACGGGCGGCGCGAAAGAGAAGCTCGACTGGTGGAAGAGCTCGGAGGAACGACTCATCAATCGCTCTGCGGAGCTTGACGCCCAGCTGGCCGAGATGGGGAAGGTAGAGAAAGGGTTCCGCTGGCTCGGCGAGCGGTACAACAAGCTCGGCTGGAAGACGAAGCTCGCCGTCGGCGTCGCGCTCGGCATCGGCTACGGCGGCGCGCTCGCCGCCGGTGCGTCGCTCCCGATCCTGCTTGCGTGCATCGGCGCCATCGGCGCCCAGCGCACCGCAGCGCTCTCGACCCAGTATCTGAAATACGAGAAGGAGTTCACGGCGCGCGGCAGCTCCTGGGCGCGCGGCCGCGCGCTCTTGAACGCCGTCGGCTACTCCGCGCTCCTGACGGGTGGCTCGATGCTCGTTGCGAAGGGCGTCGAAGACGTTCTCGGACATTATCTCGGGCACGAGGGACATGCTCCCGGAGGCCCGCCGACCGGCGGGCGCATCGAGGGAGCGCCGGCTGCGCCACCGGCGCATACGCTCGAGCCCGCAGCGCTCGCGCACCCGGCGCACGAGACGGTGGCGCCGATGCACGAAGCCGCCACGGCCGCGGCGAAGCCGGCAGCATCGTCATTCGAGGTCGCTGCGTCGGGGGGGCACGGCACGGAATTCATGATGAAGCAGATGTGGGAATCGATGCGGCCGGAGCATCTCGACCCGAAAGAGTACGCGAGCCTGAAAGGGACCGATTTCTACAGGCTGCTCACGGCTACGCCGAAGAATATCGACAGCGTCGTGCGCGATATCGCGAACAGTCCGAACCACGCATTCTACGATCCGGCGCACCACGCGAGCATCCTCGTCGGACCGCACGACACGATTTCGTTCGACGCGCACGGGAACATGCTGCTCCATACCGACCACGGCACATTCGCGCACGCGCCGCTCGGCGCGCACATGACGCCGGACGCTCATCCGGAAGCGCCGCTCGCGCACGAGACGCTGCCGCCGACCGAGCACGCTGCGACCGTCGACGTCACGCACGGCGCAGCGCCGCAGCACGCGGTGCCCGCCGAGGGGCAGCCATTCCCGCCCGTTGAGCACGCGCAGAACGTCGTCCACAGCGGTGACGGCAGCGTCGTGCATGACGGCTCCGGGAACCCAGTCCACAGCGGCGGCCATGAGGCCGCCATCGGGCCACCGCCGCCCGTTCCGGCCGAACATGCGCAAGCGTTCGTGAACCGCTTCGGTGTCAGCATCGACCCGACGCAGGCGCATGTCTTTCAGGATTCGAACGGCGCAGTGCTCTCCTACGGCAACGATTATGCCGCACGACTTGCCGCGGCCGAGGAGTTCGTCCGTGCGCACCACGATGCGACCGTCTGGATGCAGGCAGAGAAGCCGGTCTTCCACGGGGGCGCATGGCATCCGTGGGTATTCGCCGTGAAGTACGCAGGATTCTTCCGCGGCGTGCAGCCGGTCTTGCCGCCGGACGGCATGCCGACTCCGGACCACATCGGCTACATCGACCCGACCGCATTCTCTAAGGAGTTGAACTGAATCGCTTTACCCGCATGCTACTATTCCCTGTATGCAAGATGAATTGACCGCTGCGATCGCGAACGACCTCGGGATCGCTGGCTTGCCGAATGACGAGCAGCAGAAGCTCATCACCCAGTTCGGCGAAGTGGCGCTCAAGGCCGCGACCGTCGCCGTGCTCGAGAAAGTCCCTGATGGAAAACGTTCCGAATTCGAGAAGCTTGCGCAGGCAGGGGACGCGGATGCTATCAAGGTCTTCCTCGACCGCGAGGTGCCGGGACATGAGGAACTCGCCAGACAAGCGGTTGCGGACGAAGTCAAGCGTTTCAAGGACTTCCAGGCGCCGTAGTATACTCGTCGAATATGAAACCAACCCCAACCGGCATCGCCGTCGCGCTCGCGCTCGTCGTCGTCATGACTTATTTCATCTTCCCGGGCCTCTGGCCGTTCAGTCCGGCAGCTTCGCAGGGCGCCGCGACCGCCGGGGCGCAAGAGCAGGCCACTTCTACCCAATCAACCTCAACAACAACCGCAACCACCATGCCGAACGATATTTCCAACCAGCTTCAGGTAACCGATGAGACAGTCGGCACCGGCGCGACCGCCGAACCAGGCGACACGGTTACGGTGAATTACGTAGGCGCGCTCACGAACGGCCAGGTGTTCGACGCCTCCGTCGATCATGGAAACTCCGGCTACACCTTCACACTCGGGGTAGGGCAGGTCATTAAGGGCTGGGACGAAGGTATCGTCGGCATGAAGGTCGGCGGCAAGCGCGACCTCGTCATCCCGCCGTCCTTGGCCTACGGGGATCAGGCTGTCGGGAACGTCATCCCGGCCAATTCGACCCTCGTCTTCCAGGTCGAACTCCTGTCGGTGAAGAAGCCGGGCCAGTAGCAGCGTGAGCGTCCGCTCTGCCGCGCGATTCATGTCTGCGCGCGCGTCTGCTACCGTGGTTCGTATATGAGTGCCATCTCGTTCGAGATAGAGAAGCGCGCGGGCGGCGGAGCTGCCCGCCCCGCCGCAGGCGGGGCGCGTGCGGGCGTCCTCACGACCCCGCACGGCGCCATCCGCACGCCCGCCTTCACGCCGGTCGGCACGAAGGCGAACGTGAAAGGTATCCTGCCGGAGCAGCTGCGCGCCCTCGGCGCCGAAGCCGTCCTCGCGAACACCTACCACCTCTACCTGCAGCCCGGCGAAAAAATCGTCGAGAAAGCGGGCGGCCTCGGCCGCTTCATGGGGTGGGAGGGTCCGATGCTGACCGACTCTGGGGGCTTCCAGGTCTTCTCGCTCGGCGCCGCTTTCGGCAAGACCATTTCGAAATTCGTCGCGGAGGAAGCGCCGCACGAAGAAGCCGTCGCGATTTATGACGAGGAGGTCGCGACGGCGCACGGTCAGCTCGCCACGATCGACGACGAGGGCGTGACCTTCACTTCGCACCTCGACGGCTCCCTGCACCGCTTCACGCCCGAGCGTTCGGTTGAGATCCAGCATGCGCTCGGCGCCGACATCTTCTTCGCGTTCGACGAGTGCACGTCGCCCTCGGCGCCATACGACTACCAGCGCGAGGCGATGGAGCGTACGCATCGCTGGGCGGAGCGTTCGCTCAAAGCGCATCGCCAGAATCTCGGCGCGGATAAGCGGCAGGCCATTTTCGGCATCGTGCAGGGCGGCCGGCATGAGGACCTGCGCCGGGAGTCGGCGCGCGAGATCGCATCCTTGGGTTTCGACGGCATCGGCATCGGCGGTTCCTTCAGCAAGGAAGACATGCGCGGCGCGCTCCAGGCAGCGGTCGGGGAATTGCCGGAAGAGCTCCCGAAGCACTTCCTCGGCATCGGCGAGCCGGGCGACATCCTCGAGGGCATCGCGAACGGGATGGACCTCTTCGACTGCGTCGCAGCGACGCGTATCGGCCGCCACGGCTCCGTCTACACGAAGCACGGCATCATTCATTTGCGTAATGGGGAATTCAAAGGCGATTTCAGTCCGCTTGACCCGGAGACCTCCGTGCCGGGTACAGAGCCATTCACGCGCGCTTACGTATCGCACCTCGTGCGTGCGCGCGAACTCACGGGCTCTGTCATCTGTTCGATTCACAATGTCGGCTTCATACTGAAACTCGTCGCCGATGCCCGCGAGGCCATCCTCAACGGACGGTTCGACGCGTTCCGCGAGGACTTCTCGCGAGCGTACTACGGCACGGGATAAAAAAGAGCCGCCTAGGGCGGCTCGGCGAGCGCATATCACCGGCGTTTCCTCATCACGATTCCCGCATCATCGAAGCCTCCCAGCGCGATGATGAAATGCATGATGACGATTGCCGCTATCGCGCACAGGATGAAGAAGAAAATGGGCGGATATATGCACGCCAATACGACGAGAGCACAGTACAGAGCCATCGCCGTAAGCAGCCGATTGAATTCCCTCTCGCGCGGGTGGAGCGAAAGCATGAGTCCTCCGACTTCGGATTCTGGCGATGTTGCCGATAGCATAGTATGGTTCCAGCACTGCATGTCAAGGAATGATTTCAAGCTTCATATGCCTTTCCAGCCGGCAGGAGACCAGCCGCAGGCCATCCGCGCGCTCGAGAAGGGCCTTGCAGAGGGCATGCGCCACCAGACCCTGCTCGGCGTGACGGGCTCGGGGAAGACCTTCACGATGGCGAACGTCATCGCGGCCTACGGCAAGCCGACCTTGGTCCTCGCGCACAACAAGACCCTCGCTGCGCAGCTCGCGCAGGAGTATCGCGAATTCTTCCCGGAGAACGCCGTACACTACTTCGTCTCCTATTACGACTACTACCAGCCGGAGGCGTATATCGCGCAGTCGGACACGTATATCGAGAAGGAGGCGATGATAAACGCCGAAATAGACCGCCTCCGCCATGCAGCGACGCAGGCGCTCCTCACGCGACGCGACGTCATTATCGTCGCGTCGGTCTCCGCCATCTACGGTCTCGGCTCGCCCGAGGAATACGAGAAGGTGCACATCAAGGTCGCCCGAGGCGGGACGGAGAATCGCGCCGCGCTCATCCGGAAGCTCGTCGGCATCTACTTCGAACGCACGAACGCCGACCTTTCTCCGGGGCAGCTGCGCGCCGTTGGCAACGCGCTCGAGGTGATGCCCATCAACGAGCGCATCATCTATCGCATCGCCTTCGGCGAGGATACGGTCGCGCGCATCGACCTCCTCGACCCGGTCTCGCGCGCGAAGCTCTCCGAGCCCGCGTCCGTCTTCATCTTCCCGGCCAAGCACTTCGTGACGAGCGAAGTCGAGCGCAATCGCGCGATAGAAGACATCAAGGCCGAGCTCGAGGAGCAGCTCGCAAAATTCAAGCGGGAAGAAAAGCCGCTCGAAGCCGAGCGGCTCAAGCGCCGCACGCTTTCCGACCTCGCCATGATCCGCGAGATCGGCTACACCTCTGGCATCGAGAACTATTCGCGCCACTTCGACGGCCGCAAGGCCGGCGAGCCGCCCTCGACCCTGCTCTCGTATTTCCCGCATACGAAAGACGGCGCGCCGGATTTCCTCACCGTTATCGACGAATCGCACGTGACCATCCCGCAAATAGGCGGCATGTACGCGGGTGACCGCTCGCGCAAGGACGTCCTCGTCGAGCACGGGTTCCGGCTCCCGTCGGCGCGCGATAACCGGCCGCTGACCTTCGAAGAGTTCGAGGCGCGCGTGAATCCGTCCATTTATACGAGCGCGACGCCCGCGAATTACGAACGGAAGCACTCCGAGCAAGTCGTCGAGCAGATCATTCGGCCGACGGGTCTCATCGACCCCGAACTCGTCCTGCGGGAAGTCACGGAGACCGGGCAGTACCCGGGCCAGATTGCGGACTTCATCAATGAAGCGGAGACGGTCATCAAGCGCGGCGGACGCGCGCTTGCGACGACTCTCACGAAGCAGATGGCGGAGGACCTCGCGGAATTCCTGAAGAAGCGCGGCATGAAGGCCGAGTACCTCCACTCGGACGTAAAGACCATCGACCGCATCGACATCCTCACGAAGTTCCGCCGCGGGACGTTCGACATCCTCGTCGGCGTCAATCTCCTGCGCGAGGGGCTCGACCTGCCGGAAGTGGAGCTCGTCGGCATCCTCGACGCGGACAAGGAAGGGTTCCTGCGCAGCGAAACCTCCCTCATTCAGACCATCGGCCGCGCGGCGCGGAATGTACTGGGCCGCGTCATCCTCTATGCCGACGTGATGACGGGATCCCTCGAGCGTGCCATCGGCGAGACGAACCGCCGCCGGGAGAAACAGCTCGCGTACAACGAGGCGCACGGCATCACGCCGAAAACCATTAAGAAAGAGATTCACGACATCGCCGAGTCGATGCGCAGCGAACACCAGAAGACGGTCGACGAGCTCCTCGCCCTCGACACCATCGCGTATAAGGATGACCCGAAGGCCTTCATCACGATGAAGCGCGAGGAGATGACGGCCGCGGTCGAGAAGCTCGACTTCGAAACGGCCGCGCTCATCCGTGATGAAATCTACAAGCTTGAAGGAAAGGAACCGAAGGCGAAACCGCGCAAGCGCAAGCCGTTTTCGGGCGCATAGATAAAATGAAGCGGCGCATACATGCGCCGCGGTGACGAGGTTGGAGAATTTTAGAACGGAATGTCATCTTCCATTTCTAGATTCTTCGGAGCAACAATGTTCAAGATATCCTGCCTTTGCTGGGCCGAGAGTTCGCCAAGAATTTCGCGGAGTTCGCGGGCTTGACCCGTTGCGATTTTCTGTAAGATCTCCCCCGGCACATCAGTGATAGATTCCCATGCCCCGATCTCGATGATTTCGGTTGCTTGCCCTTCAGCGCCGAAAAGACGGCAGATCCTCTCGGCGAGCTCCACACTCGTACAGAAACCGAGATGTGTCCCGCCACCGCCCTGTCCGACTAGCTTGATCTCTTGTATCGGTTTCATCCGCTACCTCCTGTATCTATGGACCGCAGGAGTTATACGCTCCTTGACGGCCCTCTGCAACTGACTCGAGCAATGCTATAGTGCTGTACGTACCTGCCCCGCCACGGGCAGGGATTTTGCATGAAAAAGACGCCCAAAGAGGAACATACGCACCGGCACGGAAGCGATTGGCTCTCCGTGCGGGGCGCGCGCACCCACAACCTGAAAAACCTCTCGGTCGAGATGCCGCGCGGCGCGATGACGGTCATCACCGGCCTCTCGGGAAGCGGCAAATCCTCGCTCGCCTTCGACACCATCTTCGCGGAAGGGCAGCGCCGGTACGTCGAGTCGCTCTCCGCGTACGCGCGGCAGTTCCTGAATCAGATGGCGAAGCCCGACGTGGACGAGATTGCGGGGCTCTCGCCGGCCATTTCCATAGATCAGAAGAGCCGCTCGAACAACCCGCGCTCCACGGTGGCGACCGTCACCGAGATCTACGACTACCTGCGCGTGCTCTACGCGCGGGCCGGCCAGCCCTACTGCATTCACCACGACGTGCCTATCGTGAAGCTCTCGAAGGAAGAGATGATCAAGATGGTGCTCGCGCGTGTGGAGGCCAAGCGCGCCGCGACGGCAACGCACGTCATGGGGGTCGCGGTCGATAAGAGCGCGGTGACCATCTACGCGCCGGTCGTCGTGGGCAGGAAGGGCGAGTACTACCAGCTCCTCTACGACCTCCTCGGCAAGGGCTACGAGAAAGCCGTCGTCGACGGGAAGCCGCATGCGCTGCGCGAGAAGATAATCCTCGACCGCAACAAGCGGCACGACATCGATGCGGTCGTGGACAGCATCTTCGTCTCGGAGTTCGCGCGCTCGACGGGCGCGGCGCGCGAGCGGCTCTCGGAAGCGCTCGAACTCGCGCTCAAGGAAGCCGACGGCCTCGTGAAGATCCGCCACGCCGACGGTTCCGTCGAGACGCTCTCGTCGAAGTTCATCTGCCCGGAGGACGGCGCGTCGTTCCCGGAAGTGGAGCCGCGCCTCTTCTCCTTCAACTCGCCGTACGGCGCCTGCCCGGCCTGTAACGGCATCGGCACGGAATCGCTCTTCTCTGAGGAACCGTGCCCGATCTGCGAAGGAAAGCGATTGCGCCCCGAGGCGCTGCGTGTCTATCTCAAGGGGAAGAGCGAGCAGGGTCTCGGTAAGAACATCGTCGACTTCACGAGCATGTCCATCAAGGATGCGAAGGCGTTCGTGGACGGACTTACGCTCTCCGAGATGAAGAAGGACATCGCGGCGCCCATCGTGAAGGAGATTGACAATCGGCTCACGTTCATGCTGAACGTCGGCCTCGATTACCTCACCTTGAATCGCTCGGCCGCTACGCTCTCCGGCGGGGAAGCGCAGCGCATCCGCCTCGCCTCGCAGCTGGGGAGCGGGCTCACGGGCGCGCTCTACGTTCTCGACGAGCCGACTATCGGGCTGCACCAGCGCGACAACGACCGGCTCATCAAGACCTTGCTCACGCTGAAAGATCTCGGCAATACCATCCTCGTCGTCGAGCATGACGAAGACACTATCTTCGCATCCGACTATATCGTCGACATCGGGCCGGGTGCGGGCATCCATGGGGGTACCGTCGTCGCGACGGGCTGGCTCGACGAGCTTCTCACCGCGCCGAAGAATGACAGCGGCTCGGTCACGCTCGCATACCTGCGCGGCGAGCGGGAGATTCCCGTCCCCGAGGAACGGCGCACGGCAGAGAAGGGCTGGCTCAAGGTGCGCGGCGCGACCTTGCACAACCTGGTGAATCAGAACGTGGACGTGCCCTTGGGCAAGCTCGTGTGCATCACGGGCGTTTCGGGGAGCGGGAAGTCGACCTTTCTGTATGACATCCTGCACCGAAACGTCGCGGCGCGCTTCGCGCGCCGCGAAACGAAGCTCGAGCACGTCGCTTCGCTCACGGGCACCGAGTACCTCGCTCGCGCCGTCCTCATCGACCAGTCGCCAATCGGCCGCACGCCGAGGAGCAATCCCGCGACCTATACCGGCGCTTTCACGCATATCCGCGACCTCTTCGCCGCGACGAGCGAGGCGCGCGCCCGCGGCTGGAAGCCGGGACGCTTCTCGTTCAACGTGCCAGGCGGCCGCTGCGAAGCGTGCCAGGGCAACGGTTCCATCGCGGTCGAGATGCACTTCCTGCCGACGGTCTATGTCACCTGCGACGTGTGCGAAGGCAAGCGCTTCATGAAGGAAACGCTCGAGGTGACCTACCGCGGCAAGAACATCCATGAAGTGCTCCAGATGACCATTGAAGAGGCGGAGAAGTTCTTCGGCGACATCCCGGCTATCGCCGACCGGCTCGGCTCCCTGAACGCGACCGGACTCGAGTACCTCACGCTCGGCCAGAGCGCGACGACGCTTTCGGGCGGGGAAGCGCAGCGCGTGAAAATCGCCGCGGAGCTCTACCGGCCGATGACGATGAAGACCATCTACCTCCTCGACGAGCCGACGGTCGGCCTCCACTACGAGGACGTCGCGAAGCTCATCGAGATACTGCAGGAGCTCGTGCGGCGCGGGAACACGGTCGTCGTCATCGAACACAATCTCGACGTCGTGAAGAGCGCCGACTACCTCATCGATTTCGGCCCCGAGGGCGGGGTGAACGGCGGCAAGGTCGTCGCCAAGGGCACGCCGGAAGAAGTCGTCGCGACCGAAGGCTCCTACACGGGCGACTATCTCGCGAAAGTCCTTAAACGATATGCAAAGAAGCGAGCTCGCTAAGTACCGGCTGCCGGACGTCCCGGGAGTGTACCTGTTCAAGCAGGGTCGGAATGTTCTCTACGTCGGCAAGGCGACGTCGCTCGCCGACCGCGTACGCTCGTATTTCGATGATGACCTCATCGCGACGCGCGGGCCGCGCATCGTGGACATGGTGACGCGCGCGGACCGAATCGCGCATGAGACGGCGCCGACCGTGCTCGAGGCGCTCGTGCGCGAGGCGGCGCTCATCAAGCGGTACCAGCCGCCCGCGAACGTGGAAGGGAAGGACAACTCGTCATTCCTCTATGCCGTCGTCACGAAGGAAGACGTTCCGCGCGTCCTTCCGCTGCGCGGCAAGGATATCGACGTAAAGGGGAAACGCGCGGCAGACAGCACGAAGTTGAAAGCGCTCTACGGCCCGTTCCCCTCGCTCGCGCAGCTGCGCGAAGCGCTGCGGCTCATCCAGCGCATTTTCCCGTTCTTCGATACGCTGCGGCCGGTCGCGTACGCGGGCAAGCATCAGCGCGCGAAAATAGAGTTCAACAAGCAGCTGCGGCAGTACCCGCAGGCCGTCGATCCGAAGGCGTACCGAGCGACCATCCGCAACGTCGAGCTCCTCCTCGCCGGGCGCGGACGGCAGCTGCGCGCGAAGCTCGGGCGGGAGATGAAGGCGGCAGCGAAGGCGGAGCGGTTCGAAGACGCAGCGCAGCTCCGCCGCGAGCTTTTCGCCCTCAATCACATCCAGGACGTCTCGCTCATCAAGGACGAGTTCATCGAGGACACGCGCCGCGGAGCGGCGCGCGGCGGGCGCATCGAGGCATACGACACAGCGCATCTCTCCGGAACGAACGCCATCGGCGTGATGACGGTCGTCGAGGACGGTGCGCCCGTGAAGAGGGAATACCGCGTCTTCCGCATTCGCGGATTCCGGAAGAATGACGATATAGCGTCTCTCAAGGAAATCCTCTCACGCCGGCTCGCTCATTCAGAGTGGTTGTACCCGCGCGCCATCGTCGTGGACGGCGGGAAGACGCAGAAGAAGGCCGCCGAGACGGTGCTCGCGGACGCGGGCGTCGGCATCCCCGTTGCAGCCGTCGTGAAGGACGAGCGCCATCGACCGCGCGAGGTCATCGGCGCGCGCCGGGCCGGCATCACGGAAGCCGATGCCGTTCTCGCGAATGCCGAGGCGCACCGCTTCTCGCTTTCCCGCCACCGCCGTGCGCGTTCGCAGTCACTGCGGTGAGGTAGCCCTTTGGTATACTTTCCATATGCAAACCATCGTCGGGGTTCTGCGTGGCGGGCCGAGTCGCGAGCATGACGTCTCGCTCAAGACCGGCGCCGCCATCCTGAAGCACCTCTCGCCGGAGCGCTTCAGCGCGCGTGATATTTACATCGGCCGCGACGGGACGTGGCACGATCGCGGTCGTCCGACGACGCCGGATCGCGTCCTGCGGCAGCTCGATGTCGCCCTCATCGGCCTTCACGGCGAATACGGAGAAGACGGACAGGTGCAACGCCTCCTCGAACGGTTCGGCGTGCCGTATGCCGGCGCCGATTCATTCGGCTCGCACCTCGCGATGCACAAGCTCATGGCGAAGGCGCGCGCGGAGGAAGCCGGACTCCGGACGCCGGAGTATCGCTATGTCGAGCGCGCGGAGGATGGCGACAAGGCGGCGCAGGACATCACGCGTTCGTTCCTGCAACCGGTCGTCGTGAAGCCCGTCAGCTGGGGTTCGTCTATCGGCGTGTCCGTCGTCGGCGGCCATGCGCCGGTGCGTGCGGCCATCGAGCGGCTCTTCACTGAGGGCGCGCCCGCCGTCCTCATCGAGGAATACATCCGCGGCAAGGAGGCGACCGCCGCCGTCGTCGAAGGCCTGCGCGCTGAGCCGCTCTACGCGCTGCCCGTTGTCGAGATTGCGCCGTCCGACGGTGATTTCTTCTCATACGACGCGAAATATTCTGGTGCCACGCGCGAGACCTGCCCCGGTGCCTTCTCACGCGTCGTGACGGAGGAATTGAAGCGCGCGGCGAAAGTCATGCATCGGGCGCTGGGCCTGCGCCACTACTCCCGCTCCGATTTCATCGTCGGGCCGAAAGGCGTCTACTATCTGGAGACCAACACCTTGCCCGGTCTCACTGACAAATCGCTTATGCCGAAAGCGCTTGATGCCGTTGGCGTTCGCTTCGCGGATTTCCTCGAACACCTCGTCGGTCTCGCGCTCGCGTGACGACACGTCTTCAGATTATCGGGCGGAAATGATACGCTGGCGCACACGGGCCCTTAGCTTAGTTGGTAGAGCGCCACATTTGCAATGTGGAGGTCACCGGTTCGAATCCGGTAGGGTCCACCCGTATGGATGCTGAACGGGTTCTCGGAGAGGATAGGTTGAAAAACAAGACTGAAGGCAGATACGTATAATCAGGTGTATGCGCCCGAGGGCAGCAGCACTGGCATGTATCGCCGTTCTCGCCGGATTTAGCGCATGGGAAGCGGCGCAAATAGCGGAGCTCACGCGTTCCGTGAACAGCCTCCAGACCTCCGTCGCCTCGCTTGACGCGCGGGTCGCGACCGTCACGAACACGGCAAGCTCGACCGCCGCCCAGGCGGCGGAAATAGCGCGCCGCGAGCAGGTCGCCCAGCAGTCGGGCCCGCAAGCGCTCCAGGACGCGGTGGCGAAAGTGACGCCGGCCGTCGTCTCCATCGTCGAGAGCAAGGAGGTGCCGAAGCTCCAGGTGACCTACGAGAACCCCTTCGGGAACGACCCGTTCTTCAAGGGATTCGGCGTGCAAGTGCCGGTGTACCAGCAAGTAGGCACGACCACGCAAAAAGTATCCGCTGGCACCGGGTTTTTCGTGCGCGCGAGCGGCTACATCGTCACGAACAAGCATGTCGTGCCGGATACGAACGCCACGTACACCGTGCTGCTCTCGAGCGGCAAGGAACTGCCGGGCACGGTCATTTGGCGTTCGCCGACGGAAGACCTCGCCGTCGTGAAGGTAGCCGGCGGCGGCTATCCGACAATCGCGCTCGGCGACTCGTCGCAGCTCCAGCTCGCAGAGTCCGTCTTCGCCGTCGGCAACGCGCTCGGGGAGTACAGCAACTCCGTCTCTGCCGGCGTCATCTCGGGATTAAATCGCACCATCACCGCGACCGATGCGGCGACGGGGCAGGACGAGACCTTGACGGGCGTCATCCAGACGGATGCGGCCATCAATCCTGGGAACTCGGGCGGCCCCTTGGTCGACCTCGCGGGACAGGCGGTCGGCATCGACGTTGCGGCCGTGCAGGGCTCGCAGTCGATCGGCTTCGCGCTGCCTATCAACGAAGTGAAGCGCGCCCTCGCGCAATTGGGAATCTAGCCGGAATCTGGTATCCTGCCTCTGTCCGCGCTCTTAGCTCAGTTGGTTAGAGCGTTCGCTTCACACGCGAAAGGTCATAGGTTCGAATCCTATAGAGCGCACAAGCGAGGTTTCCTGTGTCGGGTCGTATCGGTTGTTTGCACCGATACTGAGCGTTCGTTCGGCGAGAGAACGGCACATGCCGTTCTCTACCTCACTCGCGTTCCGTAGCAACCCGGCAGTACGTGCGCGCGGGGAGAAAATCCGCTATGATTCCAATGTTCCGGCGCATTGTCGGGCCGTAGTATACCGGTAGTACGTGCGCTTCGGGTGCGTAAAGACCGGGTTCGATTCCCGGCGGCCCGACAATGCGCCGGAGCGAGATGTCTCATAGCAGATTCCCCTCAACAGTTCGGGGAACTGTCGCGGCTGCGAAGCAGGTAAAGACCGGGTTCGATTCCCGGCGGCCCGACACAGGATGTCTCGCTCGACGGCGGGCCGGAGTATGCCGGTAGTACGCGTCCATGGGGTGGATGTAGACCGGGTTCGATTCCCGGCGGCCCGAACGAGCGTGTGATATATTGCCCGCACGGGCCCTTAGCTCAGCTGGTAGAGCGCGTCATTCGCATTGACGAGGTCAGGAGTTCGAATCTCCTAGGGTCCACCATGGAATCGCGGTCGCCACTCGTCTACTTCCTCGGCAATCGGCCGTTATGGGAGGGTCGGTACGCCGACTTGTGGAGCATCGCGCATTTCGTAGCGGGCACGCTCATCGCCTATGTCCTCATGCGGATAGGCATCGGATTCTGGCCCGGCCTCGGCATCGCCGTCCTCATCGGCGTCGTGTGGGAGCTCTTCGAGAAGTTCACGAAACTTTCCGCGACGGAATATGCGACGAACAACGTCACCGACGTCCTGTTCTCATCGCTTGGCTTCATCATCGCGTTCCACGTCTTCAGCGCGCCACTTGCGCTGCTTGTCCGCCACGGCATCCTCATCGCGCTCGCACTCGTTTTCATCGGAACGGACATCCTCGGCTGGGTCTCATATACGTACTACCGGAGCGCCGATGCGGGGATAACGAGTTGACAAAACAGCATACTGTCATATGCTGCGAATCGGCAGCACCCGACGAACCGAACGACTAATAAGGAGGCAGCATGATTGTGACTGAGGTAGGCCCTCTTGCATTGCCGGCGGAAGAATTGCAACGAAGGCTAGAATCCGGCGACTTCGATACGCCGACTTCGCGTTCGGCGAAATCGACGCGACCCGTTCTGCAGGACCGTCCGGCGACGCCGCAGGAGAGCCGAACACGGCTCGCCTTCGGTCGGAGGGCCGAGGAGAAAAATCGGAAGATTCTCGGTGGGATGAATCACAATTGACGGTTCCGCCCTTTGAACGCTCGCATCACGCGAGCGTTTACGTTTCTTGGCGCTACGCGACGGTTCGAGTATCATTGTGTGCACGGGCCCTTAGCTCATTTGGTAGAGCGCGTCCATGGCATGGACGAGGTGAGGGGTTCGATCCCCCTAGGGTCCACAAAACGACGAGAGAAACGCACGAGGCCGCCCGGAGGGCGGCCTCGTTTTGCGAGCATCCCGCGTTGCTATGAGAGGTGGTTGCTGACGAGTTTCGTCATCTCGAACATCGAGACTTCTCCCTTGCCGCCGAATATGGCCTTGAGCTTGTCGTCGGCCATAATATTGCGCTTATTCGAAGGATTCTGGAGGTTGTTCTTCTTGATGTACTCCCAGATCTTCTTCGTGACCTCCGAACGGGGCATCGGGCCCGACCCGATGACCGCCGCGAGCTCCGGAGACAGGTTCATCGGCTTAGATAACGCTTGATTAGGCATATATTGTGGTTACTGCTATCAGGACTCACTCACGAGCCAAGTATATACCCTCCGCGGGCGGGCGCGGACGACCTCTCCCCAGGGTGGGTATAGCCGCGAACATTCCCGCTTCCAGGCCGGTTTGCTATGATGCATACAATGCAATCGGGCATTGCCGTTGTGCTGAAGGCGGAGCAGGTGGGCTCCGTTTTCGGTTTCCCCGTCACGAACTCCCTCGTCATGACGTGGATCGTCATGCTGCTCCTCATCATGCTCGCGTACCTCTTCAGCCGCTCGCTCTCGCTCGTGCCCGGGAAGCTCCAGGCCGGCGTCGAGTGGGTCATCGAGTCGTCGCTCGCGTACATGCGGGATGTCCTCGAGAGCGAGGCGCTCGCGCGGCGGTTCTTCCCGCTTGTCGCGTCCATCTTCATCTTCTTGGCCGTCATCAACGAGCTCGAGTTCTTCCCAGGGGTCGGCTCTATCGGCTTCATGAGCGCGACCGGCCTCGTCCCCGTCCTGCGCACCCCGAGCACGGACCTGAACCTGACGCTCGCCCTCGCCATCATCTCCTTCGTCACCATCGAACTCACGGGCGTCACGGTGCTCGGCTTCTTCAAGTACGCGGGGCGGTACCTCAATTTCAAGTCGCTCCTCGGCTTCGTCGTGGGACTCCTCGAGATCGTGAGCAACCTCGGCCGGCTCATCACCTTCTCCTTCCGTCTCTTCGGCAACATTTTCGCAGGCGAGGTCGTCGTGCTCGTCGCCAGCTATTTCCTGCCGTACCTCTTACCGGTGCCGTTCATGGGGTTCGAGATGTTCATCGGGCTCGTGCAGGCGCTCGTCTTCGCGATGCTCACGCTCTTCTTCATAAAGCTCTCCATCGCGGAACCGCAAGAGGCGCACTAGCGGCGCTTCCTGCGGCTCCGTGATACGGACCGTTTATTTACCAGCTCATGATTATCACACGCATATGGACATAGAATCGGCACGCATGCTTGGCATGGCGCTCGCGGCAGGCCTCGGCGTCATTGGCCCGGGCATCGGCATTGGGCTCATCGGCGGCGGCGCGATGGAAGCCATCGGCAGGAATCCGGAAGCCTCCGGCAAGATCGTTTCGAACATGATCCTCGCCATCGTCTTCACGGAAGCGCTCGGCATCCTCGCGCTCGTCGTCTCATTCATCATCAAGTTCGTCTAAGGACGCCGCTATCCGCACCGCATGCAACAGCTCCTCTCGGCTTTCGGCATCGACTGGCGCCTGCTCCTCGCGCAGGCGGTGAACTTCGGCATCGTGCTGGCGGCGCTGTGGTATTTCCTCTACAAGCCCGTCCTGCGCATCCTCGAGGAGCGTCGCCGGGTCGTCGCGAAGGGCGTCGAGGATGCGAAGCAGGCGGCCGTGACGCTCGCCGGCGCCGGCGACGAGGCCACGAAGCGGCTGCGCGCGGCTGAACACGAGGCGGAAGACGTCATGACGCGCGCCCGCGAAGCGGCCGAGAGCGAGAAAGAACGCATTGTGAAGGCGGCTGAAGCGCGGGCGGCGGCGGCGCTCAAGGATGCCGAGGCACGCGCAACGGCGGAAGCAGCGCGCCTCAAGCGTGAGAGTGAGAAGGACATCGCGTACACGGCGGTCCTCATGGCCGAGAAGGTATTGCGCAAACGCCATGATTGACGACTACGCCCGCCTCCTCGAGGCGATAGCCGAATACGGCGACGACGCGGGAGCCGAGCGCGTCGTCCGGAAGCTCATCGCGTATCTCGAGAGCACGGGCCGCACCAAAATGCTACCGCAGATTCTTCGCAGGCTGCGCGCGCTCGCCGCCCGCCGCGCCGCGCTCGCGCCGACGGTCGAGGTCGCGCATGAGCGCGAGGCCCGCGAGGCGCTGCGCGCCGCGGCCGCCGAAGGCATCGAGGAGGGGAAGGCCGTCGTCAATCCGGCGCTCATCTCGGGCTGGCGGGCCAAGAGCGGCGGCCGGCTCGTCGACCGCTCGGGCAAGGAAGCGCTCGTGCGCATTTACCAGAAAGTCACGTCGTGAATCATGGACAGCATCATCGAACGCATCGAGAAAGAGATCGCCTCCTGGGAACCGTCGAGCGGCGCCGCGGAGACCGGCGTCGTACAAGCGACGGGCGACGGCGTCGCGGAGATTGACGGGCTCACGAATGCCACGCTCGCGGAGATGGTGCTCTTCGATGCGACGTTCGACCGCTCGCTCTCCGAAGCGCTGAAAGACCCGGCGCCCGTCTACGGTCTCGTCTTGAACCTCGAGGAAGACAGCGTGCGCGCCATCATCCTCGGCGACGCGACGAAGGTGTACGAGGGCATGCTCGTGCGCCGGCTCGGCCGCCTGCTCTCCATCCCGGTCGGCGATTCGCTCGTGGGGCGCGTCGTGAATCCGCTCGGCGAGCCGGTCGACGGCAAGGGCCCGGCCGGCGCGAAGGAGCTGCGACCTATCGAGCGCGAAGCGTACGGGGTCATCGACCGCGCACCGGTGAATAAGCCGATCCATACGGGCATCAAGGCCGTCGACGTCTTGCTCCCCATCGGTCGCGGCCAGCGCGAGCTCATCATCGGCGACCGCGGCACGGGCAAGACGAGCATCGCTATCGATACCATCATCAACCAGAAGGACGAGCCGGAGGAGACGCGCCCCGTCTGCATCTACGTCGCCATCGGCCAGAAGGAGTCGAAGACGGCGAAGATCGTCGCTGAGCTCGCCGATCGCGGCGCGATGGAGTACACCATTGTCGTCACCGCCCCGGCATCCTCGCCCGCGGCGCTCCAGTTCCTCGCGCCGTTCGCCGGCGCGACCATTGGCGAGCATTTCATGCGGAAAGGGAAGGACGCCCTCGTCGTCTACGACGACCTCTCGAAGCAGGCGGTCGCCTACCGCCAGATATCGCTTCTCTTGCGCCGTCCGCCGGGCCGCGAGGCGTACCCGGGCGACATCTTCTACCTGCACTCGCGCCTCCTCGAGCGCGCAGCGAAGCTCTCCGACGAGAAGGGCGGGGGGTCGCTCACTGCGCTGCCCATCATCGAGACGCAGGAGAACGACGTCTCGGCCTACATCCCGACGAACGTCATCTCCATCACCGACGGCCAGATCTTTCTCGAATCCAACCTCTTCAATAAGGGCCAGCGTCCCGCCATCAACGTCGGCATCTCGGTCTCGCGCGTCGGCTCGGCTGCGCAGACGAAGGCGATGAAGAAGGTCGCGGGCTCAATCAAGCTCGAACTCGCGCAGTTCCGGGAGCTCGAGGCCTTCATGCAGTTCTCCTCCGATCTCGACGCAGAGACGAAGAAGCAGATCGACACCGGCCGTCGGATGACCGAAGTGCTGACCCAGAAGAACGGCGATCCGTTGCCGTTCGAGCTCGAGGCCGCCATCGTCTTCGCGGCGACGAGCGGATATCTCGACACCTTCCCGCCGGAGCAAGTCCGAGCGGCCGAGGCGAAGCTGCGCGACTTCCTCACGCGCGAGGCCGTCTCCGAGCTCATGGCTATCAGGGAATCGAAGGAGATTCGCGAAGGAACTGAGGAGACGCTCCGCGCGAAGCTCGCGACGTTTGTCGCGCGCGCGGCCTGACCGACCTATGGCGCTCAAGGACATCAAGGCGAAGATCGGGGCGACGAACCGCACGAACAAGATGACGCGCGCGATGGAAGCGATCTCGGCCGTGAAGATGCGCAAGACGCAGCTCGCCGCGCTTGCGGGACGCCCCTACGCGCGTGCGGCGCTGCAGATACTCGCGCGCCTTTCGAAGAGCACGGTTCTCGCCGAGCATCCGCTCACCGCGGCGCGGGAGCCGAAGCGCATCGCGCTCGTGCTCATCACGAGCGATAAAGGGCTCGCGGGAGCGCTCAACAGCGGCGTCATCAAGGCTGCGGCCGAGGCGGTCGCCGCGCACCCGGCGGACGCCGTCGCCGTGTACGCCTTCGGTAAGAAAGGCGGGGAATATTTCGCACGCCGCGAGTACCGCACCGCGCGGGCGTTCGAGAACAAGCGCGACGACATCGCGCTCGATACGATGGACGCGCTCGCGGCGGAACTTTCCCAGGCATTCGCGGGCGGCGCGCTCGACCGCATCCTCGTCGCCTATAGCCATTTCAAATCCACGTTCGAACAGGTCCCGACGGTACGCACCCTCCTGCCGCTCTCACTCGAGAACGTGCGGGAGCTTGTGAACGATATCGTGCCCGAGCGAGGGAAGTGGAGCGGCCCGCGCGAGGGCGACGCGGCGCCGGCGTACTCGATCGAGCCCGATGGCGCTGATGTCCTCGGCGCGCTCATCCCGCGACTCGTCGCCGTGTCGCTCTACCACATGCTGCTCGAGTCGAAAGCATCGGAGCACTCGGCGCGCATGGTCGCGATGAAGAACGCGAGCGACAAGTCGGAGGAAGTCGCCCACGATCTCACGCGCCTCTTCAATAAAACCCGTCAGGCGGCCATCACGCGCGAGGTCTCCGAGATCATCGGCGGCCGCGAGGCGCGCGCATTAGCAATATGAATACCACCATGCAACACGGAACCATCGCTGCAGTCGTCGGTCCGATCGTCGACGTTCATTTCCCGAAGACGCGGCCCGCCATCGGCGATGCGCTCGTCGTCGAGAAGGGCGGCGCGCACGGGAAGGTGACGCTCGAGGTCGCATCGCACCTCGGACTCGACCGTGTCCGTACGATTGCCATGAACGACAGTGCGGGGCTCGCGCGCGGCGAAGCGGTGCGCGCCACCGGCGCGCCTATCACGGTCCCGGTCGGCGAAGCGGCCTTAGGACGCCTCTTCAATGTCCTCGGCGAGCCCATCGACGGCAAGGGCGCGCTCGCGAGCGACGTGCCACGCCTGCCCATCCACCGCGCGCCGCCGTCCTTCGACGAGCAGACGACGAAGGCGGAGATCTTCGAGACGGGCCTCAAGGCCATCGACCTCATGATCCCGTTCATCAAGGGCGGGAAAGCCGGTCTCTTCGGTGGCGCGGGCGTCGGCAAGACCGTCATCATCCAGGAGCTCATCCACAACATTGCGACCGAGCACGGCGGCTACTCTGTCTTCGCCGGAGTCGGCGAGCGCGTGCGCGAAGGCAACGACCTCTACCACGAGATGTCCGAGTCCGGCGTCCTCGCGAAGACGGCGCTCGTCTTCGGCCAGATGAACGAAGTGCCGGGCGCGCGCGCGCGCGTCGCCTTGACCGGCCTCGCGCACGCCGAGTACTTCCGCGACGAGAGCGGCAAGGACGTGCTCTTCTTCATGGATAACGTCTTCCGTTTCATTCAAGCGGGTTCGGAGGTGTCATCCTTGCTCGGCCGCGTACCGAGCGCCGTGGGCTACCAGCCGACCTTAGCGGAGGAGATGGGGAAGCTCCAGGAGCGCATCACCTCGACGACGAAAGGATCCATCACGTCCGTACAGGCGGTATACGTCCCGGCGGACGACCTCACCGATCCGGCGCCGGCGACGACCTTCGCGCACCTCGACGGCACCATCGTGCTCTCGCGCCAGCTCGCCTCGCTCGGCATCTACCCGGCCATCGACCCGCTCGAGTCGTCTTCGACGGCGCTCACGCCGGAGATCGTCGGCGAGGAGCACTACGCAGTCGCGAATCGGGTGAAGCAGGTGCTCCAGCGCTACAAGGATCTGCAGGATATCATCGCTATCCTCGGCATCGAAGAGCTCTCCGAGGATGACCGGCGCATCGTGACGCGCGCGCGCAAGCTCCAGCGCTTCCTCTCGCAGCCGTTCTTCGTCGCCGAGCAGTTCACGGGAGCGAAAGGGCAATACGTCTCGCGCGAAGAGACCGTGCGCGGCTTCAAGGAGATCGTCGAGGGCACGCACGACGACCTGCCGGAACAGGCCTTCTACATGAAGGGCGGCATCGATCAGGTGAAAAGCGCATGAAGACCTTCCACCTCACGATTGCGCGCATCGGCGAGAAACTCTTCGACGCGGAGGCGGTCTCGGCGAGCGTACCGGGCGCCGAAGGCATGTTCGAGATCCTCGGCGGCCACGAGCCGTTCATATCGGAGCTGCGTGCCGGCGAGGTGCGCGTGCGCACGGAGCGCGGCGAGGAGCGGTTCGCCGTCCCGCAGGGCGGCATCGCGGAAGTATCCGGCAGTGAAGCCACTATCCTGCTCTAGCGCTTGCGCCGTGCCGGAAGGGCGTATACTTACGGATATATGGCATACGACGAAGGGGATGGCGGGAGCATCCCGCAGGTGCGCGAAGTGCCGCACTACCACGGCGACGCCGTGCGGGCCCTATTCGTCCTCGGCGCGCTCGTCCTCATCGTCGCGCAATCCACCGGCGCCGACCTCCCGCTCTCGACGACGGGCTCGGTCGTTGCGGCCGTCATCCTCGTCATCGCCGCAGGCATCACGAATCCGGCGCAGACGTGGATCCACTGGTTCAACGCGCTCCTCGCCGCCATCGGCTCGCTCGTCTTCGGCGAGAGCGCCTTCGTCCACTACCGCCAAGGCGTGAGCGTCTTCGATCCGTCGTTCGCCTACATCGAGGCGATCGCCGTCATCTCGCTCATCGCGCTGTACTACACCGTCCGCACCATCCGCGGCACCCTGCAACGGCCGTCGCTCCGGTAGGCAGAGCGGCGCGTGATATAGTTGCAGCCATGTCGTTCAAGAGTTTCCTGCTCAAGTCATACGCGAATTGGAAATTGCGCGACGTGCCGGAGGCGCAACGCGAGCAGATGACGGAGCTCGTCTCGAAGAATCCGGAGCTCTTCAAGACGATTGGGGAAGAGATCGAGCGCCGCAAGAAGGGCGGCGAGAGCGAGATGAAGGCCTCGATGGAGGTCATGAAGAAGTATCGCGCCGAGCTCTCGGCGCTCATGCAGAAGCGATAGTATGCGCGTTTTCGTCTTCCTCGGGCATTCCGATCCGGCGACCTTATCCGGCGCGCTTGCCGACTGCTATGAGACGCACGCGCACGGTGCCGGCCACGAAGTGCGCCGCATGAACCTTTCCGATATGCGGTTCGACCCTATCCTGCACCAAGGGTACAAGACCATCCAGGAGCTCGAGCCGGATCTGAAGACGTTCCAGGAGAACGTGAAGTGGGCCGAGCACGTCGTCTTCGTCTATCCCACCTGGTGGAGCTCGATGCCGGCCCTCATGAAGGGCCTCTTCGATCGCGCGTGGCTGCCGCACTACGCCTTCAATTTCGCCGACCACGGGCTCACGTGGAAGAAGCTGCTCGCGGGACGCACGGCGCGCATCATCACGAGCGCGAACACCGCACCCTGGCTCCTGCGCTTCATGTACGGGCCGCCGACCGTCGCGCTCGAGCTCGCGCTCTTGCGCTTTTCCGGCATCCGCGCGCGCTCGACCGTCTTCAGCCCGTCCGAGCGCGCGTCTGAAGAGACGAAGGCGAAATGGTTCCGAACCGTGGAGCGCCTTGCGCGCTGCGGTTGTTAGCCGTACGGTGCGGGCATGCTCAAGATAGGCATCGTCGGATTGCCGAACGTGGGGAAGTCCACGCTCTTCAACGCGCTCACAAAGGCCTCCGTGCCGGCGGAGAATTACCCCTTCTGCACCATCGACCCGTCGGTCGGCATCGTCGGCGTCCCTGATGAGCGTCTCGCGAAACTCGCTGCGTTGTCACAAAGCGCCGAGACCATCCCGGCGGCCATCGAATTCGTGGACATCGCCGGCCTCGTGAAGGGTGCGGCCGAAGGCGAGGGGCTCGGCAACCAGTTCCTCTCGAATATCCGGGAGACCGACGCCCTCCTCGAGGTCGTGCGCTTCTTCGATGACCCGGAGACGCACCACGTGCACGGCGAAGTCGAGCCGGGGAAAGACATCGAGATCATCAACGTCGAGCTCGCGCTCGCCGACGCCGAGCAGGTGCGGAAGCGCCGCGACAAGCTCACGCGCGACATCAAAGCCGGCATGAAGGATGCCGCTGCGGAAGACGCGGCGCTCGCGAAGCTTGAGCAGAGTTTCGCGGCGGGTAAGCTCGCCCTCCACGCCGGACTCTCGGCGGAGGACGCCGCGCGCGTCGCGCACCTGAACCTGCTCACCATGAAGCCCATCCTGTACGCGCTCAACAAGAAGAGCGGCGGGCATAACCTTGACGAGCTCGCCGACGGCCGCGCCGCGCGCTGCTACGACCTCATCGCCGAACTCGGCGGCCGCTCCGTCATGGTCGACGCCGCAACCGAGCGGGAGTTGAACGACGTGTCGGAAGAGGACAAGCAATCCTTCCGGCAAGAGCTCGGCGTGCACGAGGACGGGCTCGCGGAGCTCATCACGGGCGCATACGCAATCCTCGGACTCATCTCGTTCTTCACGACGGGGCCCAAGGAAACGCGCGCGTGGACGGTGCCGGCGGGGAGCACGGCGCCGGTGGCGGGCGCAGCCATCCACACCGATTTCAAGGATAAGTTCATTCGCGCCGAAGTCGTCTCTTCGGCCGACCTCCTCGCCGCGGGTTCCTATGCCGCGGCGCGCGACGCCGGCAAGGTGCGGACGGAAGGGAAGGACTATGTCGTTCAGGACGGTGACGTCATGCTCTTCCTCCACGGCTAATCGTGCTGTCGACAGGGCCCTCGCGGGTCGGTTGACAGCGGCGTATACTTATCCTATGGACAAACCAAAAATCACGCCGAAGGACTTCTTTCTCTGGGCCGGGGCGATGATTACGCTCTACTGGAGCATCATCGCGTTCATACTGCTCATCTTCAGCTACCTGAACTACGCGATGCCCGATCCGCTCCAGTACTATTCCGCCGATCCTTATAGCGCGGGCATCAGCTATCAGATGGCGTCGCTCATCGTCTTCTTCCCGCTCTTCCTGGTCCTCATGCGAGTCATCCGGACATCGATTGCGCGCGACGCGACGCGCGCCGAGGTTTGGGTGCGGCGCTGGGCGCTCTATCTCACGCTCTTCGTCGCGGCCGTCACCGTCGCCGTCGACCTCGTCACGCTCATCATGTACTTCTTCAACGGCGACGTGACTCTGCGATTCGCGCTCAAGGTACTCGTCATCCTCCTCGTCGCGGGCGGCGGTTTCCTGCACTTCCTCGCCGACCTGAAGGGCTACTGGCAACAGAACTCGGCGAAGGCGCGGCTCGTCGGCTGGGCGACGGCCGTCCTCGTCCTCGTCACCATCGTCGCGGGTTTCTTCATCGTCGGCACGCCGTGGGAGGCGCGCCTGTACCGCTATGACGAGCAGAAAGTGAGCGACCTGCAGGAGATCCAAGCTCAAGTCGTGACGTACTGGCAGGCGAAGCAGCAGCTGCCGGGCTCCCTCGCCGACCTCACGAACGCGATTTCCGGCTTCACCGCGCCGACCGATCCGCAGACGGGCGCGGCGTACGAGTACCAGGCGCAGGGCGTGCACTCCTTCGAGTTGTGCGCGACGTTCAACGCCGAGACGCAGCCTTATGCGCCGTCGGTGCGCTCGGCGCCGCTCGCGCCCGGGGTGACGAAACCGGCTGAGATGGACGTCTGGTATCACGGCGCCGGCCGTGTCTGCTTCGAGCGCACCATCGACCCGGCGCTCTATCCGCCGCTCAAATAGCGCACGCACGCGCGAGTGGTATACTCAGCCGCATCTTATGGCGGATCCCGTACCGACGACACCCGCTCCCCGCCAGCCGAGGTTCGTACGCTGGGCGCTCATGCTCGGCATCGTCGTCATCCTGAACGTCCTCTTCGCCGTCGTCGTTTCGCTCGCGGTGCCGGCGCCGCAGATTGCCGACTACTGCCCGGCGCAACCGGCGACCGCGCCGGCTGATGCCGCATCGTGCGATGCCGCGGGCGGCGTGTGGACGGAGAACCCGCCGACTCCCGGTCAGCCCGCGGGTTACTGCGATATGTACGCGAACTGCCAGACGCCCTTCATGGCCGCTATCGACAAGCAGGCTCTGTATTCTTTCGCGCTCCTCACCGGTCTCGGTATCCTCGCCCTCCTCGCGGGCTTCATTCCGCTCGTTTCCTCCATCGTCTCCTCCGGCTTCTCGTACGGCGGCGTCGTCGCGCTCGTCATCGCTGCGGCTGCGTACTGGGGGACGGCCGGCGACTGGGTGCGACTTGCCATCGCCGCCGTCGCGCTCCTCGCGCTCGTCACTATCGGTTGGCGCCGGTTCAAAGATTAGCGGCGCGCCATGACTCACGGCTACGACCATCGCGAGATCGAACCTGCGGCGCGCAAGAAATGGACCGAGCGGGGGCTCTACCGCTGCGATCTCGCCGACGAATCGAAAGAGCCGTACTACCTGCTCGTCGAATTCCCGTACCCGTCGGGCGACCTCCACATCGGGCACTGGTACGCCTTCGCCGTGACCGATATCTACGCGCGGATGCTGCGCGCGCGCGGCAAGAACGTCCTCTTCCCAATCGGGTTCGACGCATTCGGCCTGCCCGCTGAGAACGCCGCTATCAAGCATGGCATCGACCCGGCGGAGTGGACGAAGAAGAACATCGAGCGCATGCGCACGCAGCTCGAGTCAATGGGCCCTTCGTTCGACTGGTCGAAGGAGGTCATCACGTATGATCCTGCGTATTACCAGTGGACGCAATGGCTCTTCACGAAGCTCTTCGAGCACGGGCTCGCCGAGCGCCGCAAAGCGGCGGTGAAGTGGTGCCCCCAGGACCAGACCGTGCTCGCGAACGAACAGGTCATCGACGGCTGCTGCGAGCGGTGCGGGAGTCCGGTGGAGGAGAAGGAGCTCACGCAGTGGTTCCTCAAGATTACCGACTACGCGGAGCGCCTCCTCTCCGGTCTCGACAAGCTCCCGTGGCGGACCGAGATCAAGGAGGCCCAGCGCGCGTGGATTGGGAAGAGCGAAGGTGCGTACCTCACGTTCCCTGTCGTGGGGCGCGAGGAGAAGATCCGCGTGTTCACGACCCGCCCGGACACGGTTTTCGGCGCGACCTACGTGGTCCTCGCGCCCGAGCACCCGCTCGTCGCGATGCTTGCGGCCGCGGCGAAGAACAAGCCCGCTATCGACGCGTATGTCGCGGCGACGAAGCAGAAGACGGAGCGCGAGCGCAGCGAGAACAAGGAGAAGACCGGTGTGCCGCTCGACGGCATCAGCGCGGTGAATCCCGCGACCGAGGAGGAGATTCCCGTCTACGTGGCGGACTACGTGCTCGGTTCCTATGGCACGGGCGCCGTCATGGCCGTCCCCGCGCACGACGAGCGCGACTACGCGTTCGCGGCGGCGATGCGGCTCCCGGTGAAGGAAGTCGTCGTCCCACTGCGCGTGGACAAGCGCAATCCCCCGATCGCGGGGAAACCCTCCGTCGAGCGCCGCAACGTGCACGTCATCGTCCGCAACCCGAAAGACGGGAAAGTCCTCATACTCAAATGGAAGAAGCACCCGTGGACGACGTTCCCGATGGGCGGCATCGAGGAAGGAGAAACCGTTCTCGAGGCCGCGCGTCGCGAAGTCCTCGAGGAGACTGGCTATAAGAACCTCGTGAACGGCAAGGTCTGGGGAGGACAGGTGCGCGCCGAGTACTTCGCCGCGCACAAGGATCAGAACCGCGTCTCATATACCTCGCTCGCGACCTTCGACCTCGCGGACGAGGAGCGGCAATCGCTTGCGGCCGAAGAAGACGAGGCGCATGGGGTTCTCTGGGCGGACATGAAGGACCTCACGACGACCTCGATGACGCACGCGGAGATGGATATATGGCTCCTCCGGCTCGGCGGCGCGTCCGGTGCCTACGTCGGCAGCGGCGTGCTCATCGCGTCGGGCGATTTCAGCGGGCGCGCGAGCGACGAGGCGATGCAGGACATCGTCGCTGCCACGGGCGGCGAGCGCGCGACGCAGTATCGGCTGCGTGATTGGCTCGTCTCGCGTCAGCGCTACTGGGGCTGCCCGATACCCATCGCCTACGATCCAGACGGGAAGCCGCATGCCATACCCGCCGAACATCTGCCGTGGATGCTCCCGACCGACGTCGACTTTACGCCGACCGGTAAGGCGCCCTTGGCCTCATCGAAGGAGCTCCAGGCGCGCGTTGAGAAGATCTTCGGCACGGGCTGGACGCCGGAGTACGACACCCTCGACACCTTCGTGGACTCATCCTGGTACTTCCTGCGCTACCTCGACCCGAAGGACGCGCATAATTTCTCCGATCGCGCGCTCATGGAGAAATGGATGCCGGTCGATCGCTACTCGGGCGGCAGCGAGCACACGACGCTGCACCTCCTCTACGCCCGCTTCTTCACGAAGGCGCTCTACGACCTCGCGCTCGTGCCGGTCGACGAGCCATTCACCGAGCGGTTCAATCGCGGCCTCATCATGGGTCCCGACGGGCAGAAGATGAGCAAATCGAAGGGGAACGTCATCAACCCGGATGATTTCGTGGAGAAATACGGCGCCGACGCGGTGCGCATCTACCTCGCTTTCATCGGCCCCTATAACGAGCCGGGCAGCTACCCGTGGCAGCTCGACGGCGTCGCCTCGATGCGCAAGTTCCTCGAACGTGTCGTGCGACTCGCTGATCGCGCAAGCGATACGCCCGCTCCGAAAGAACTTCAGCGCGCGGCCGCCTCTGCGGCGTCGAAGATCGCCCTCGACGGCGACCGCTTCAAATTCAATACGGGCATCGCGGCGCTCATGACGCTCCTCAACGAGCTCGAAGCGTCGCCTGCCGTCCCGCGCGCCGCCGCCGCGGACTTCATCGTCATGCTCGCGCCATTCGCGCCGCACCTGGCGGAAAACCTATGGGAGAAGCTCGGGGGAGAGGGCAGCGTCCACGAGACGGCATGGCCGTTCAAAGAATTCCCCGCCGAATCGAATCAACCGGTAACGGTCGTAGTGCA